>Ga0209062_1002096_pt1 | contig 28743 bp, 31 predicted proteins | sample Coa_R2_2_FD_187158 | JGI IMG/M metagenome (GOLD analysis project Ga0209062, IMG submission 187158) | Surface soil microbial communities from Centralia Pennsylvania, which are recovering from an underground coalmine fire - Coalmine... | ecosystem: Environmental > Terrestrial > Soil > Unclassified... | reverse complement strand
TCGAATGGGAATGGCTCACCGGCGGCCGGCAAGGGCTTTTCGTGCCGCGGCCGGCGCTGCTCGGCGTCGAGCTCGACAGCGATCTCGGCTATTACTACCTGCTGCTCGCGATCTTCCTGCTGCTTGGCTGGGTCGCCGGCAATTTCGCCCGTTCCCATACCGGCCGCTCGCTCGCCGCGCTGCGCATGAGCACGGTCGCCGCCGAGAGCTGCGGCATCCCGCGCCCGCGACACATCATCATCGCGTTTGCGATGAGCGCCTGCTTTGCCGGCATCTCCGGCGCGCTCTATGCCCATCTGCTCGGACATCTCAGCACCGAGACCTTCTCGCTCGCGACCTCCCTCTCGTTCCTGACAATGGCGGTCATCGGCGGGCTGCATTCGCGCGGCGGCGCGCTGCTCGGCGGCGCCTATCTGGCGCTCGCGCCCGAGGTTTTCCGCGAGCTCAAGGATGCGCAGATGGTTGTCTACGGCGCGACACTCATCCTCTGCGTGCAATTCCTGCCGGGCGGGTTGATCAGCCTCGGCGATCTCGCCGCCCGCGCGTGGCGGAGGGTGCCTCGTGGCGCTGCTTGAGGTCGAGCGCCTGTCGCTGTCCTTCTCGGGCCTGCGGGCGCTGAGCGAGGTCTCGCTCGCGGTGGACGCGGGCGAGATCGTCGGCCTCATCGGCCCCAATGGCGCGGGCAAGTCGACGCTCCTCAATTGCATCTCGCGGCTTTATCGGCCGGATCACGGCCGCATCACCTTCGACGGCCGCGATCTCCTCGAGCGCAAGCTCCATGAAGTGGCGGCGCTCGGCATCCGCCGCACCTTTCAGAACCTGGAGCTGTTCCGCGGGGCGAGCGTGCGCGAGAACGTCATTCTCGGCCTCGCCTATCGACACCGGTCGAACCTCTTGAGCGATCTCCTCGACTTGCCGGCGGCACGCGCCAGCCGCCGCGCGGCACGCGAAGAGGCGGAGCGCGTCATCGATGCTTGCGGGCTCGGCGCCGTCGCCGAGGCGATGGCCGCCGATTTGCCCTACGGGCTGCAAAAGACGGTGGAGCTCGCCCGCGCTCTCGCCGGCCGCCCGCGGCTCCTGCTGCTCGACGAGCCTGCCGCCGGCATGAATCCGGAAGAGAGCCGCCGCGTCGCCGGCACGGTGCGGCGCTTGCGCGACGAGCAGGGGATCGCCGTGCTGCTCATCGAGCATGACATGCGCGTGGTGATGACGGTCTGCGATCGCGTCATCGTCCTCGATCATGGCGAGAAGATCGGCGAGGGCACGCCCGCGGACGTGCGGCGCGCGCCGGCGGTGATCAAGGCTTATCTCGGCGAGGAGACGGCCGATGCTTGAGATCGCCGGCCTCTCCGCGCGCTATGGCGCGATCGGGGCGCTCACCGATGTGACGCTTGCCGTGAGGGCGGGCGAGATCGTCTCACTGCTGGGCTCCAATGGCGCGGGCAAGTCGACGCTCCTCGACTGTGTCACCAACGGCGTGCCTTGTCGCATGGCCGGCTCGATCCGCCTCGATGGCGAGGAGATCCTCGGGCTGCCGACCGAGGCGATCGTCGCGCGCGGCCTGGTCCTGGTGCCGGAAGGGCGCCAGCTCTTCGCCGGACTGACGGTGGAGGAAAATCTTCGTATCGGCGCCTATAGCGTCGATCGCGGCTGGCAGTGGCGCCGCGACCTCGATCGGATCTATGCGCTCTTCCCGCGGCTTTGCGAGCGGCGGCGCCAGAGGGCCGCGACCTTGTCGGGCGGCGAGCAGCAGATGGTGGCGTTGGGGCGCGCGCTGATGGCGCGGCCCAAGCTCGTGCTTCTCGACGAACCGTCGCTTGGCTTGGCGCCGGTGCTGGTACAGGAGATTTTCGCCCTCATCCGGGAGATCAACCGGCAATCGGTGACCGTGCTGCTGGTGGAGCAGAATGCGCGCCAAGCCTTGCGCATCGCTGCCAGAGCCTATGTGCTGGAGAAGGGGCGTGTGACCTTGTCGGGAGATGCCGCGCGCCTGAGCGGCGATCCGCATGTGGTCGAGGCCTATCTGGGGTGAAGCCTGAAGCAATGGAAAGGGGGAAGCGATGACGAGAAGATCGAGAATGGCAGCGCTGGCGGCCATTGCCTTCGGCGCGTTGCTGGCCGGAGCGGCCAGCGCGGAGGAGGCCGGCGTGACCAAGGACAAGATCACGCTGGGCGCCTTTCTCCCATTGCAAAGCGGGCTCGCCGCCGGTGCCACGCAGATGCGCGAGGGATGCGATGCCTATTTCAAGGCGACCAACGAGGCGGGCGGCGTCAATGGCCGCAAGATCGAGTGGATCGTCGAGAACGACTCCTATAACCCGCAGCAAACCGTCGCCGTGGTCAAGAAGCTCGTCGATCGCGACGGCGTCTTTGCGCTCGTCTCGACCTTGGGCACGGTGACCAATCTCGCCGTGCTCCCGTTCCTCGCCCAACGCGGCGTGCCGATCGTCAATCCCGCTGGCGGCCATGCGCTCCTCAACCGACCGACCGACAAGAATGTCTTCGGCATCCTGCCGCTGAGCTCGGAGATCGGGCAGTCGATGGCCGAGTTCGCCACCGGCAAGCTCGGCGCCAAGCGCGTCGCGATCTTCTTCCAGAACGATCAGTTCGGCAAGGATCAGCGCGACGGTGCGGACGCGGCGCTGAAAGCCCTTGGGCTGCACGCGGTCGCGGAGGCGAGCTATGTGCCGAGCGATGTCGATGTGAGCGCGCAGGTGTCGGCGCTCAAGGCGACCGATCCCGATGCGGTGATCCTCGGCGTCATTCCGAAATTCGCCGCGCTCTTCGTCAAGGAGGCGCAGCGGCTTGGCTGGAAGCCGAAGATCGTCGGGCATAACACGGTCGCCGACCCCGTGGTGCTGCAGCTTGCCGGCGCCGAGGCGCTCGAAGGCGTCTATGTGAATTTGATGACGGCCGCCGAGACCATGGACACGCCGGCGGTGGCGCAAGCGAATGCGCTGCTCGCGAAATACTATCCGCAGACCAGGCCCGGCTATTACCCTTATCTCGGCATGGCCGGCTGCCTCATCATGGTCGAAGGGCTGAAGCGCGCCGGCGCCGATCTGACGCGGCCGAAATTGATCGCTGCGCTCGAATCCCTCGGACATTTCGCGCCCGGCCTGGTGCCGCCGATCGATTGGAGCCCGTCCCATCATGGCGGGCCCAAGAGTTTCGGCTACGCTCAGTGGAAGAACGGCAAGCTCGCCGTGCAAGGCTGGTGATTTATCGGGAGAGGAGATCGTCCATGAGCTACAAGGTGATTGTGCCCAAGGGATCGGCGCCGCCGCTCGCGCCCTATTCGCCGGGAACGCGGGCAGGGAATGCAGTCTATGTCTCGGGAACCCTGGCGCTCGATGCCAGCGGCAATCTCGTCGGCAAAGGCGATGTGAAGGCGCAGACGCGCCACATTCTCGAGACCATCAAGGCCGTGCTCGAAGCGGCCGGCGGATCGCTGAAGGACATCACCTTCAACCACATCTTCCTCGCCGACATGGCCGGCTATGGCGCGATGAACGAGGTCTATCGCGAGTATTTTCCCAAGGACCCGCCCGCGCGCTATTGCATCCGCGCCGATCTGGTCCGGCCGGAATTTCTCGTCGAGATCGCCTCGATCGCGCATCTCGACACCTGAAGGCACCGGCTTTGCGCTTTTGGGATATCGGCGCCGATCGTGATTCCCGGAGAGCCGGTCACTTCTCGGATTTTGGCAGCGTCTGCTGATCCTACGTGCAAAGGGACGGAGAGCGACACGAAAGGTCATACGCTCAGCTGCGGCGACGTTTTCGATCGGCAATGAGCTATCCCCGGCGACGCCGACAGGAGGCGCGTTGCCCAGTGCGTGATCGCATTAGATCGCGCTGGCCATTTCTCTCGTCATTCCCGCGAAGCTTGTCCCCGCGCAGACGGCGGGAATACAGCGGCTCTCTGGACCCCCGCTTGCGCGGAGTGACGACCGATCCGGTTCCATCTATTTCGATCAAGCTCTAGCTGTGCGATCGCGGTGGTCACGATGCTGCTCTCCCCGCAGGGACTGTGGGGTATCATCGCCTCGCGCGCTGACGCGCATTTCTTTCCCGTGCGGCGGCTCGTGCAGGTAGGGAACGGCGCCACGCGGCGGCGCGGATCCAATGCACGGGGGCATACATGATCTTCTCTTGCGTTGCCTCCTCCGGCGAGAACTCCTCCCACCATGCGTCTCTGCCGGCGTGGTGAAGAGTCCGTCGGGAAAGTCGCCTCTTCGATCGAGATCGGAGTGAACGACCTTCCCGAAAGCCTCGCCCACCCCGCCCGGGCGTCACCGCAAGCGATCAGATCTTGATCACATATTGCTGATTGTCGGTCGGGTTCTTGACGAGGTTGCAGACGGCGGCGGTGTCCGAGGGTTGCTGCTGCGGGAAGCTTTGCAGCACTTTGAGCTTCTTGTCCTGGACTTCGGCGATGTGGATGTCGAGGACGGCATGATGCGTCGCCTGATCGATGGTGACCTTGCCGCTCGGCGCCACGACGCTGATCCCCTTCTCCAGGACCTCGATCACCTTCATTCGATCGGTCGATTTCGCCTGCTTCACGGCTTCCGCCCAGAGGAGGAAACCCTGATATGTGCCGACGGCGAGGCCGGTGATATAGGGGTAATCCGCGCCGAAGCGCTTGTGGAAGCGCTCGACGAATGCCTTGTTGATCGGCGTGTCCAATTCCTGGAAGTAATTATAGGCCACGACGATACCGTTCGCCTCCTCGGGCGACAGCACGATGTGCTCGTTGCCCAGCGCGAAAGTGGTCGAGGCGATCGGAATCTTCTTGGTCATGCCGGCCGCCGCCCACTGGCGATAAAAGGAGATATGCGCGCCGCCGACCAGCGCCGACCAGACATAATCGGGTTTGGCCGCCTGGATCTTGGCGATGGTCGGGCCGAAATCGGTCACATTGAGAGGGAAAAAGTCGATCGCCACCGTCTCGCCGCCATTGTCCTTGGTATATTTTTTCACCCATTGCGAGGTGATCTGGCCGTAATTGTAATCGGCGGCGATGACATAGACCTTCCGGCCCCAGCGCTTCATCGCATAGGGCACGAGCTTTTCCATCTGCTGTGCCGGCGTCGAGCCCACCGTGAACTCGTTGCGATCGCAGACGCCGCCTTCATACTGCGTGTTGTAGAAATAGAGCGTCTTGAAGCGGTCGAGCACCGGGCGGATGACTTCGCGCGAAGCCGAGGTGATGCCGCCATGAACGACCGCGACCTTCTCCTTCAACGCCGCTTCCTGCGCGAATTGCGTGTAAAGCTGCATGTTCGATTGCGGATCGTAATTGAGCAATTTGATCGGCCGCTCGAGCAAACCGCCGGCCGCATTCGCCTCCTCGATGGCGAGCGTCAATGCATCGACCATCGGCCTGCCATAGATATCGAGGCCGCCGGAGAGATCGTGAATGCTGGCGACCTTGATCGGGTCGGCGGCAAGACCGAGACGTGCGAACCCGCCGGCGCCGGCAGCAAGGGCGGCCGCGGCGGTGGCATTCCGTAGGAACTCTCTGCGATTGAGCGTCATGGCTTTCTCCATCGGTTCATCATCTTCGACCGCCGCATGGCGATCATCCCTGGTCATGGACGACCATCTGCGTCGCCACGCTCTCGAGATCGACATCGAAGACCGTGAATGGATCAGTGCAGGTCTCGGCTGCGCTCGCCGCGCTACCGACGCTGCCTGGAGCCGCGCCAATGACGGCCAAACCGATTACCGCCGCCAAGCCCATCTCCCCCCATGCGGTCCGAAGAGACCTTAATTGTTACGATAACAATACTCGCGCATTAAGAGTATTTTTTTGCGAATCCGCGCCCTAAAACCCGATTTTATAGGAAATTTTCCCAAGAACGCGCTCCGTGCCGCCTGCCAGTCACCACGCCGCTTTCCGGCACAAAAAGCGGCCGCCGGCGACTCGTCATGCACCGCGGAGAAAAACATATGGCCTTGGCAGGGATTTTTTTCGCGAACTGATCGCGTATATGATGGCTTCTCTAGGATGATTTCCTAAAGGATCTGGCCTTGACCGAATCGCGCGTCGCATCGCTCGATGCCATCGACTTCAAAATACTTCGCGAGCTACAGGTCGATGCGAGCATGCCGATCGAGATTCTGGCCGAGCGAATCGGACTGTCTCACACGCCTTGCTGGCGCCGGCTCAAAAAGATGGAGGACCGGGGATTCATCCGGGGCCGTGTCGTCCTCCTCAGTCCCGAGGCTCTCGATCTCGGCGTTACCGTCTTTGCGACGATAACGCTGAAAGCGCATACGGAAGATGTCCTCCTCGCCTTCGAGAATGCCGTGCGGCAGTGCCAAGAGATCGTCGAATGCTTTTCGATGACGGGCGATCGCGACTACATCCTGCGCATCGTTGTTGGCAGCGTTGCGGATTACGAGAAGATATTGAAGGAAAAGCTCCTTCACCTTCCCGAGGTGGCCTCGATCAATTCCGCCTTCGCGCTGAAAGAGATCAAATACACCACCGCCTTGCCGATTTAGGACAAGCTGGCAGGATTGGCTCGCGCCGGTCCCGTCCAACGAGGCTTCCCCGCGCTTGCCGCGGTCGCGGGCTTCGGCGAATATGATGCGGCGCAAGCAAGAAATCGGGCGATCGAGACCGGTCCCTCGCACGAAGAATAGCGGATTGCAGGGAAGGACGAGCCATGCTGAGTTTTGCCGACTATGCCGCGCGTGACGCGCTGGGCCTCGCCGAACTCGTGCGCGACAAACAGGTCAAGGCGACCGAATTGGTCGACACCGCGCTCGCCGCCATCGAAGCGATAAATCCCAAGCTCAATTCGGTCGCCTCGGTGGTCCCAGCCGACACGCTGCGGGCCGGCGCCGCCCGCTTGCCGGAAGGACCATTCACCGGCGTGCCTTTCGTCCTGAAGGAAATCGGCGCGCACGCGGCGGGCTTGCCATTCCGTTTGGGGAGCCGGTTGGCCGAAGGGCTCAGCCTTCCGCACGACACCGAGCTCATGAGCCGCTTTCGCCGCGCCGGCTTGCAGTGCATCGGCACCACGCCCACGCCGGAATTCGGTTTCTGCGTCACCAGCGAAGCCGTCTTCCACGGCCCGACACGCAATCCCTGGAACACCGAGTTGAGCCCAGGAGGGTCGAGTGGCGGTGCCGCCGCGTCGGTGGCCGCCGGCATCGTGCCCATCGCCCACGCCACCGATGGCGGCGGCTCCATCCGCATTCCGGCCTCGTGTTGCGGCCTTGTCGGTCTCAAGCCGACGCGCGGTCGCGTCCCCGCCGGCCCCGATGCCGGCGAGCCGCTGAGCGGCCTCGCGGTGGAGCTCGGCTTGACGCGGACGGTCCGCGATACAGCCGCCCTGCTCGATGCCGTCGCGGGGCCCGATGCCGGCGCCCAGAATTTCGCTCCGCCGCCGGCGCAGCCTTATCTGGAGCAGATCCGCCGGCCGCCGAAGCGCTTGCGGATCGCGTGGAATGCCAAGGCGCCCTCCGGCGTCGCCGTCGACCCGGCCGTGCTGCGCGGCCTGCATGAGACGGTCAAGCTCTGCGGTGAGCTCGGCCACGATTTGGTCGAGGATGCGCCGGCGTTCGAGTGGGAACCCTATCTGCGCGCCACCACCGATATCTGGACCGCCAATCTCGCCGTCAACATCGATGGCGTCGCAGCGGCCCTGGGCCGGGAAGCTTCCGAAGCGAACCTCGAAGCCTGCACCTGGGCCTGCTATCGCGCGGGGAAGGCCGTCACGGCGGCCCAGTTCATCGCGGCGCTGGCTCATTACAATTCCGTCTGCCGTCCCGTTGGACAATTCTTCGAACGTTACGACGTCCTCCTGTCGCCCGTCGCCGCCTTGCCGGAGCTAAGGCTGGGCGCTCTCAACCAGAACGCCAAAGGGATCGATGCGCTCGCCTGGGCGCGGCAGCTCTTCGACTATGCGCCGTTCACCAGCCTCTTCAACGCAACCGGCCAGCCGGCAATCTCGCTGCCATTGGCTTGGGCCGATGGGCAACCGGTCGGCATGCAATTCGCCGGGCGCTTCGCCGAGGAGGGGACATTACTGCGCCTCGCTGCACAGCTCGAGGAAGCGCGCCCCTGGGCGGCTCGCCGGCCGCGGGTTCACCTCGCCGCAGCCTAGGAACCGGCCAGACGGCTCCATCGCCGGCCGCTGTGTTGGGCAAGCGGAGGCTCCGAATAAGCGCTACGTCGGCAGCGGATGCAGAGCCGGTGCGCGCTTCAAGCTGAACGGTGCCATTGCTATTGTGATCGAGACATAGGGATATCATCGTCAAAGCGCTGCCGACCGCGGCGGGGTTGTGACGGAAACGGATTTGCATGTCCGCGATCAACCTTGAGAAGCTCCGTGGCTGGTAAGGACATCGCGCTCACATCCTCCGCCCCCGTAGCGGGGCGCTGTTTCGATGCCTATTGCATCTGCCCTGAGCCGGCGCGCCCACCGGCACTGCTGCTTCTGCCGGAGATGTTCGGCCTCACGCGGGCCATGCGGGAATCCGCCGATGGCTTCGCCCGCTACGGGCATGCCGTGCTCGCGCCTAACCTTTTCTGGCGCGCTGACCATCCCGAAACGCTCGGCTATGAGGGCAAGGAGCGCGAGCTCGCCATCGCCAGGCTGGCTGCGTTCGACGTCGAGCGCGCGGTCGCCGATATTGCCGATGCCGCGGCGGCCCTGCGCGGAATTGCCCGAACCGAGCGGATCGTTGCGATCGGTCATTGCATCGGTGGACGGCTCGCCGTGCTCGCCCTGTCGCGGCTGCGCCTGGACGGCGCGGTCAGCTATTACGCGCTTGGTCTCTCCGCCTATCCCCGGGAGATGCGTGCGATCGCGGCGCCGGTACAACTCCATTACGGCCTCGCCGATGAACACGTGCCGCTGCCGGAGATCGACGCGGTCGCGGCGCTGGTCGCCGACAATCGGCACGTCACGCTTTATCGCTATGCGCAGGCGGGCCATTCCTTCGTCAATCCCTACCGTCCCATGTTCGATGCCGCGCAGGCAGAGGCGGCGATCCGGCGGACCTTGGCACTCATCGGCGACGTTGCCGGTCGAAACCGGGAGATGGCATGATCCGACCTCAATTGGCGACAGGAGAGGCCCGGTTGGCGATGGACGATCCGCCTCGTCACCGCATGACCGCCGCGGCAGGCGCGAGTGAGTTGCGCAACGACGCTCGCCTCGGCGCCACCCTCTCGCCACCCCATCTCCGCGAGGCATCCTCTATCGCCGCGGCGAAGCTCAGTCTCCGTCATATTCGACGGGTGTTCTCCCTTCGCGGCGGAGAGGCAATGGTGGCGCTGGACGATGTGTCGCTGGATGTCCGGCCGGGAGAGTTCGTTGCCATCCTGGGGCCGTCGGGATGCGGAAAGTCGACGCTGCTGCAGATCATGGCCGGTCTCATGCCGGCGAGCGCCGGCGAGGTGAAGCTCGACGGTCACGCGGTTTTCGGTCCGCCGCCAAAGCTGATCTATCTCTTCCAGCAATATGCGAAATCGCTCTTCCCCTGGCGCTCGGTCGTGCGCAACGTCGAGTTCGCGCTCCAAAGCCGCGGCGTCCAACGGGCGGCGCGGCGCGGTCAGGCGCTTGAATATTTGAAGGTCGTCGGGCTCGACGGCTTCGCCGATCGCTATCCGTGGCAGCTTTCGGGCGGCATGCAGCAGCGCGTGGCGATCGCGCGTGCGCTTGCCGCCGAGCCCGAGGTGCTGCTGCTCGACGAGCCGTTCAGCGCCGTCGACGCGCTGACGCGCCTCGAGTTGCAGGCGCTCGTTCTCGATCTCTGGTCCAGGCGGAAGCTTACCGTCGTCCTGGTCACGCATGATGTGGACGAGGCCGTCTTCATGGCGGACCGCATCGTCATGCTGAGCGGGCGGCCCGCCAAGGTGACCAAGATGCGCGAGGTTGCGATTACCCGTCCCCGCGATCCCATCACCACGCGCGAGGATCCGGATTTCCTGGCGCTGCGGCACGATCTTATGGCGGAGTTGCTGGCGCGGCCGGGTGTGAACGAAGGCGGGCCTCTATGAGCAGGCTCGGCCGCGCCGCCGTGAGCGCCTCTGGCCTCGCCGGCATGCTGGCGCTTTGGGAAACCGTCAGCGATACGGGCCTCGCCAACGCCGCACTGCTGCCGCCGCCCTCGACGACCTTGCGCGCCGCCTGGGCCATCATTGCGTCGGGCCAAGTGCTCGCGCCGCTTGGCCAATCTCTGTCTCTTCTCGCCGCCGGCTACGCCTTGGCCTCTGTCCTCGGTATCGGACTGGGCCTGGCGATGGGCTGCAGCCGCAGCATCTACGGCCTGTTCGAGCCCTTGGTCGAGCTTCTGCGGCCGATCCCGAAGGCGGCGCTCGTCCCGCCTCTGTTCCTATTCCTTGGGATCGGCACGACAACGATGGTGACGATCATCACCATCGGCTGCTTTTTCCCGGTGCTGATCAACACGGTGCAAGGCGTGCATGGCGTCGACCCCGTGCTGCTCGACACGGCGCGCACCTTTCGCCGCTCGCGAGGCTTGACCATCCTCGAAGTGATCCTGCCGGCGGGGCTGCCGATGATCTTGACCGGAATGCGCGTCAGCCTCGCCCTTGGGCTCATCCTGGTGGTGCTGGCGGAGATGCTTGCCGGCAGCGGCGGCATCGGCTTCCTCATCCTCGATATGCAGCGATCGTTCGACATCGTCGCCATGTTCGCTTGGCTGCTGATCATGGCTCTGCTCGGGCTGATTTTGAGCCTCGCCTTTGACATCCTCGAAACCCGGGCCGTGCCGTGGCGGGCGCATTGACCATCCACCGCTTTTGGGAGCCGCCGATGTATTTCCGCCGATCACGCCGTCTCTTGCTGCTCGCCGCCGCCCTCCTCGCCTGTCACGGCGTTGCGCGGGCGGATGAGATGAAGACACTGCATGTCGGGATGATCCCGACCATCGATTTCGCGCCGTTTTATGCCGCCTTGACAAACGGCTATTTCACCGAGGAAGGATTGAAGATCGATCTGACGCCAACGACCGGCGGGGCGGTCGGCATTCCCGCCGTGGTGAGCGGTGCGCTCGACATCGCCGCTGGCAATGTCGTCTCCACGATCCTCGCCGCGTCGCGCGGGCTCGATATCATCGCGATCGCTCCGGCCAGCAAGGTCCGAGCGAGCGATCCCGACCTCGCGGCTATTGTCGCGCTCACCGCTTCGACGCTCCATTCCGGCGCCGATCTCAACGGCAAGACGCTGGCGGTCAATACGCGCGCCAATGTCCTCTGGCTCTATGGCCGCGCCTGGGTCCGCAAGACGGGGGGCGATCCGGACAAGGTCACGATCAAGGAAGTACCCTTTCCCCAAATGCTCGACGCGCTGAAAGGCCATCAGGTCGATGCGGCCTTCATGGTGAGCCCGTTCCTCAATGCGGCGCTCGCCGACCCGGCCTTTCAGCGCATCGGCGAGCCTTATCAGCAGGTGCAGCCCGACGTCGATGTCGGCCAGTACGAAGCAACCAACGCCTTCGTCCGCGAGCACCCCAAGGAGACCGCCGCCTTCCTGCGCGCCTTGCGCAAGGGCGCCGTTTGGTTCAACGCCAACCGCCGAACCCCGGCGCTGGCCGACATCGTCGCCGGCTACAGCCACTTGTCCGCCGGGCTCGTGGCAAAGATCGACCTCCCCGAGGCGCCTATGACGATCGATCCGGCCCAGATCGGAAAGACGATCGACTTGATGCGGCAGGAAGGGTTGCTGAAGGCGCCGATGGATCCGATGAAGATCGTCTACACGCCCGCGACGCGGCCATGATCGACAAGGAGACCGCCGCTCTGCCGAACGAAGCCGACGGTACGAGAGCGTCGCCCGCAACAGCGGCGGTGGGTGCTCCCAAGGCACGTTCCCGTCGTATGACGGCGCTCGCGGAGACCCGGATTTCAGGATTTGTCTTGGTGCTGGCGTTGCTCGCTCTCTGGGAAGTCTCGGCGCGCCTTCACTGGACCAGCAGCACCAATTGGCCTCCCTTCAGCGCGGTGGTGCATGCAGCCCTGCTCGGCATCGGCTCTCACGAATTGTTGGCGCCCCTTGCCGGCACGCTCGCTCGCATGCTCGCCGGGTTCGCCATTGGGAGCTTCCTCGGGATGGTCGCCGGTCTGCTGCTGGGAGCATCGCCCCTTGCCGCACGCGCGTTCAACCCGCTCATCGAGGTCCTGCGGCCGATCCCGCTCCCGGCGATCGTTCCGCCCTTGATCCTGTTTCTCGGCGTCGGCGATGGGCTGAAGATCTTCGTGACCGCGGTCGGAACCTTCTTCCCGGTGCTCGTCAACACCTTCGGCGGCACGCGCGACATCAACTCCACCTTGCTGCAGACCGCCGCGACCTTCCGCGTCGGCCGCGTCGCGACGCTGGCCCATGTGATACTACCGGCCTCGTTGCCTGCGATCCTCTCGGGCTTGCGCGTCGGCCTCGGTCTTGCGCTGGTCGTGACGATAACAGCTGAGATGATCGCAGGCGCCGGCGGCCTTGGCTATTTCCTCGTGCAGACGCAATATGCGATGCGGCCGGCGGAGATGTATGCGGCGGTGCTTTGCTTGGCAGCGACAGGCTATCTCCTGAACCGCGGCTTCCTTGCCATCGAGGCGAGACTCATCGTCTGGCACGGCTCAGGACATCGCCAATCGAGGTGATCGCGGCGCTCCTCGGGGTGGTCGGGACAGAACGCCAAACCGCGGCCGCCTCCCGACCGCGCACTACATGGCGGGAGCCGGCATAATGTGCCCGCATGCCGAACAGGTACGCGCGGCTTCGCTGTCGAAAAAGCGCCGATAGGCCTTCGACACCGGGTCGGCGGCATAGTCGGAGACCTCGAAGGTTTCCTCATGGAGGAAATGGTCGCACTCGGGACAATACCAGTGAAACTTGTCGATCTCGCCCGCGCGCCGGCCGCGCTCGATCACGAACAGGAGAGCATCCGGCGGGAAGCGCGGCGAATGCGGCACGCCACCCGGCGTGAAGATGGTTGATCCCTCGGGGAGAACGGCAATGTCTTCCCTGCCGTCCGGCTGGCGGTAGTGAAGATTCATCGTCCCCTTGATCATATACATGACCTCGTCGGCGGGGTTGAGGTGGAATTCGCTGCGATATTCGCGGCCGCGGGCGACGAAGGCGATCGAGCCGGGCGCTTGCCAGAGCACCGAGACGCGCTGTCCTGTTTCAATGAGGCGCCGGCCCCGCTCGTGCAGGTCGGCAATTGGCATTTGGATCATCGGTCGTTTCCCCGCTCAGCCGAAATAGACGACAGCGTCGACCTCGACATTGACGCCCTTGCGGTGTGGTGTGCCGCCGATGCAAGTGCGCGTCACCTTCTCGCCGGCCATGAACTCGCGGAAGGTCTCGTTGAAAGCCGGGAAGTCCGCGACGTCGCGCAGACACACCCGCATGTTGACAATCTGCGCCAATGTTCCGCCGCCAGCCTCGAGGACGGAGAGCAGGTTTTTCAGCACCTGCTTCGTCTGCTCCCGAATGTCGGTGGAGACGACCTCCTTGGTCGTAGGGTCGAGCGGTCCCTGCCCGGAGATATAGAGAAAGTCGCCGGCGCGGATCGCCTGCGCCAGCGGCGACGGTGCGCTCTTGTCGGTGAAGCCGGTGACCGGCGCCGTGTTGGTTTGGACGATGACCTTCGGCATTCGCAATCCCTCCGCTCTGATCACTGCTTTTGTCGGAATAGTGATTGATTTCGCCAGCCGCGCCAAGGGAGTCGTCTTTGCTCATCCGAGCCGCGATGCAGGATCTCCGTCACAATGCAAGATAGCGGGCATGGAGTTCCTCGCTCGCCGCCACTTCCCTCATGGCGCCCGAAAAGCGGATGCTGCCGCGCTCGATGATATAGGCGCGATCGCTGATCTGATTGGCGAAACGCATATTCTGTTCGGACAGCAGGATCGCCAGTCCCTCGCGCCGCAGATTGCGGATCATCGTCGCCATCTCCTCGACGATAACGGGCGCGAGTCCCTCCGATGGCTCGTCCAACAAGATGAGATCGGGATCGCCTTGCAGCGTCCGCGCGATCGTCAACATCTGCTGCTCACCGCCGCTCATATGTCCGCCCAGGCGGTCGAGCATTCCGGCGAGATTTGGAAATACCTCGAGGATTCGCTCCAACGGCCAGCGTGGCGCCCTGCCCCTGTAGCGACGGCCGACCTCCAGGTTTTCGCGTACGGTGAGCTCGCGGAAGATCCGACGCTCCTCGGGCACGTAGCCGATGCCGATACGACATATCCTGAAGGGCGGCAGTGCGGAGATTTCCTGGCCGAGAAACCGCACGGAGCCGGTCTTCTCGCGCACCAACCCGATAATGCTCTTCAGCAGAGTGGACTTGCCGGCGCCATTGCGGCCGAGAAGCGCCACCGTCTCGCCGCGGCCAACGACGAGGTCGACATTGTCGAGGATCCGAGCGCGCCCATAGCGGCTGCAGAGCCGGGAAATCTGGAGAAGCGGGACGTCCACCCGGGCCTAACCTTTCAAAGGGAATGTGAATGCACCTCTGTCGCGGCCGCGCCCAGATAGATCTCTTGGACGTGCCGGTTCGATCGAATGTCGCAAGGAGGCCCGACCGCAACGATGCTGCCACGGTTGAGCACGACAATATGATCAGCGCGTGACAACACGGTATCGATATCGTGTTCGGTGAAGAGGACGCCGATCTTTCGCTCCCGACTGAGGCGCGACACAAGCGCCATCAGATCCGAACGCTCGGCCGGCGCCATGCCGGCTGTAGGCTCGTCCATCAGCAGAAGGCACGGCTCGTTGGCCAGCGCAATTGCGAGTTCCAGGCGTTTGAGATCGCTATAGGCGAGCACGCCGCATGGACGGTCACCCTGCTCCGCCATTCCGACCGAGGCGAGCAGGTGATCGGCCTCGGCGCGGTAGAGCGTGCGGGCAGCCTGCCATAGCGTTTGAACACGCCCGCCGTGGGAAATCAGGGCCATCTGTACGTTTTCGCGAACCGTCATCGACGAGGCGGTCGCGGTGATCTGGAACGTCCGTCCCACGCCCATCTGAAAGATCTGCTCCGGCGACCGGCCGACAATATTGCGGCCCCCGAGAAGAACCTCGCCCGCGCTCGGATGGCATTGGCCATTGATGGCGTTGAAGCAGGTGCTCTTGCCGGCGCCGTTCGGACCAATGATGGCGACGATCTGGCCCGCCGCCACATCGAAGCTGACCTTGTCCACCGCCTGCACTGCCCCATAGCGAACACTCAGGCCGCGGACGAGGAGCAAGCTCATGGCTCATCACCACGGCGCCAAAGGCCGCCAACCGAGCCGACGATCCCCTTTGGAAAGACGAGGGCGATAAGGACGATCAGGATGCCGAGCACAAGCCGCCAGCTATCGGTGTAACGCAGGATTTCAGTCTTCAGGGCGAAAAAGCCGAGCGCCCCGACAATGGCGCCCGCAATGGCCTCGACGCCACCGAACAGCACCATGACCAAGCCGTCGATCGAACGCTCCACGCTGATCGCCGCGGGAAACACGCTGCCCTCGGCAAAGGTGAAGAGTCCGCCGGCGATGCCCGCGAAGAGACCGGCCAGGGCAAAGACGAACCATTGCTGGCGCCGCACATGAATGCCGATCGCGGCAGCCCGCGCCGGCGAATCGCGGCCGACGCGAACAGCATACATGAAAGGTGTATGCAGCAATCCGGCCAGAACCCCGACCCCGACGGCACTGACGGCAAGGACGACATAGTAGAAACCGATCCGCCCGCCAGCCACATCGGGCCACAGCCCGACGATGCCATTGTCGCCGCCGGTGAGGCTGTACCATTGAAACACCACGGACCAGACGATCTGGGCGAAGGCCAAAGTCAGCATCGCGAAATAGACGCCCGAGACGCGCACGCACAGCCAGCCGAAAATGAGAGCGGCGAACCCGCCCGCAACGGGGGACAGCGCCAGGGCCGGCCAGAATGACAGGCCCCCGTAATGCACGCTGAGCGCCACGGCATACGCACTAATGCCAAAATAGCAGGCGTGACCGAACGAGACCAAGCCGCCGGGCCCCAAGATGAGGAACAGGCTGCTGGCAAACAGCGCGACGATCAGCATGTCGACGAGAATGCCGAGGCCGTAGACGCCGAGCACCGTCGGCGCCGCGGCGAGAGCCACCAAGATGGCAAACGCGGTCGCTGCCAGAGCGGGGCGGATTGGACGCAATGGCGGCTCTTTCGCAAATTCGTGAGAGCGGGTCATGGGCTCCGCCCTTCCGAGCAGTCCCCATGGCCTCACCGCCAGCACGATCGCCATGACGAGGAAGGTGAGGACCAGCGTCAAGTGCGGGAAAAAGGCCACCCCGAAGGCCTGGATCTCGCCGATCAGAATGGCGGCGAGTAGCGCGCCGACAATGCTGCCCATGCCGCCGATGACGACGACCACAAAGGCTTCGACGATAGCGTTGGCGCCCATACCCAGATTCACGGCGGTCCGCTCAAGCTGGACGGCGCCCGCCAATCCTGCGAGGAACGCGCCAAGCGTGAAGACGCCGGTGAACAGCCAGGCTTGATTGACCCCAAGCGCGCCCACCATGTCACGGTCCTGGGTCGCCGCCCGAATCAGGACGCCCCAGCGAGTCCTGCGGAGAAGAAACCACAGCAGTGCCAGCATGACCGGCGCAAGCAGGATGACATAGATGTCGTATATCGGGGATCTCTGGCCGAACAGATCGATCCCCCCGCGCAAGCCGCGGACGCGGGGTGCCAGAAGATCCTGCGGTCCATAGATCAATAGCAGAAGATCGTCGATCATCAACGCGACACCGAAGGTCGCGAGGAGCTGAAACAGCTCCGGCACGTGATAGAGGCGCCGCAATAGCAGCATTTCCACCGCGAGCCCTATCGCTGCAACGACCAGCGCTGCGGCCACCACGCACATCCAATAGGTCGTGGCGCTGCCCTGGGCGAAGCGATCGACCAGCGAGAATGCCACATAGGCGCCGATCATATAGAACGCGCCATGGGCAAAATTGACGATCCGCGTCACGCCGAACACGACGGAGAGCCCGACCGACACGAGGAATAGAATTGCGGCGGAACTCAGTCCGTTGAGAAGCAGCGCAAGGACTTGGCCCACGGTCACGGCGTCTCCTTCGCCCGCTAGCGTCGCTCCTAACGCGCCTCCATCAATCCAGCGGCCTCATGCGGCGCACCTCCTGGTCGGAAGGCAGGTAATTGGCGCCATCTTCGTAAGCGAAATCGGTCATGGTGCCTTTGTCGTTCTTCACGGCGATCTTGCCGACAAACATACCCATGGTGGATTGATGATCGATCTTGCGGAACGTGACCTTCCCCCACGGGCTTTCCGCCGAAAGCCCCTCCAGCGCGTCGATCATCTCTTCCGTGTCGGTGGACTTCGCCTTCTCGATGGCCGCGGCAAGCGCCTTGATCGTGGTATAGCCGCTGACCGACCCGGCGCGCGGATAATCCCCGAAGCGCTTCTGATAGGCGGCGACGAAAGCTCGGTTGTTCGGCGTCTGGATTTCATCCCAGGGATAGCCGGTGACGATCCAGCCGACCGGCGCCTCGTCCTTGAGCGGATCGAGGAATTCGGGCTGACCGGTCAGCACGCTGACGACCGCCAGGCCACTGAAGAAATCGCGATCGTCGCCTTCGCGGATGAAGCGGACGAGGTCCGGGCCGAAAGTTGCGTTGAAAAGACCTTGCGGATGAGACGCGGAAAGCGCCTCGATGATCGCGCCGGCGTCGATCTTGCCCAAGCTGGGATATTGCTCCGCTACGAATGTCACATCGGGCCGCTTGGCAAGGAGCAGCTTCTTGAAATCATCCGCTGCCGAATGGCCGAACTCGTAGTTGGGCGCGACGATCGCCCATTGCTTGATGGGTAGTTTGGCAGCGCGCTCCGCCAGCATCGCTGTCTGCATGTAGGTGCTCGAGCGCACACGGAACGTATAGCGGTTTCCGCGTTGCCAGGTTATGGCGTCGCTTAACGCCTCCGGCGCCACGAAAAGCACCTTGTTCTTCTTTGCGAAATCCGATACCGCGAGTCCGACGTTGGAGAAGAACGTGCCGGTCAATGCGACCACTTTTTCATTGAAGACGAGTTCGTTGGCCGCGCGCAGCGCATCGTCGGGCCGTCCGTTGTCGTCTCGGCTGATGATGACAAGCGGCCGTCCCAGAACGCCGCCCTTGTCATTGATCTGCTCGAGCGCCAGTGTGACGCCATTGCGATAGGGCACCGTGAAAGCGGGCATGGCCGAATAGCTGTTGATGTCGGCGATTTTGATCGGATCCGCCGCGCGCACCTGCCCGATGCTTGTGAGACTCATCGCAAGGACCAGGGCAACTCCCAAGATCTTCATTGCACTCCTCCCCATAGATGCCGCGCCGGCTGTCGCCATGACGGTTGAATCAGTATGCCGGGCCGGGGTTTTCTCGCGTGTTTTGTGATCCGGCACGGTCCTAGTTCCGCGCAGCCGATGCAGGCGGGCTCAAGGCACAGGCGCCCCCGAGGCGTGATCGCTCACCCGCCGCGAGATGGATTTCCGCGACGGGGTGAAGACCAGCAATCCAACTCGGATGGCGCGAATAAATCTGCATGTCGTGGCCGGGCACGATCCGCTGCAGGCGATCCTCGCCGACCAAGGCCCGCAGCCGCTCATAAGCCGCCATGAGATTCCACGGGTTGCCCTGGAGATAGCCGGGCGGCCACATGCGTTCGATATTGGCATACCAATAGACACAGTCGCCGGCGACGACATAGGGCCCGGACGCGGTTTCGACTTCGACCCATTGCGAGCCGAAAGTGTGGCTGTCGGCAGCGAGCCGGCAATGCACGCCGGCGCTGATCTCCGCGTCGCCATCGACGAAGTCGACCTGCCCATCGGCCGCCGCGCGTTCAAATAGACGAAACGCCTCGATGTCCATGGAGGAGAGCTTCCATTGCTGCTTGCCCAGGCCGACATCGGCAATCTTCGCAAGTTCTTCCTTCCACATGTCATACTCGCGGCGCTGGCAAATGATGCGCGCATTCGGAAACGCCTTGAAATTGCCCGCGTGGTCGAAATGCAGATGCGTCAGCACCACAAGATTGATGTCTTCCGGGCGGAACCCTGCCTTGCCGAGGACGACCGCCGGCATCTCGATACCTTCAAAGGAACGGCCGGTCATCGAGACGCCGCTCTCGAAGCCTGTGTCCACAAGAATAAGGCGCCTCGTCGCCATGGATGGACCGGTGGCGATCAGGCTGTAATGCATCGGGATCTCGACAAGTCCCTGATTGCTGCAGATTGGGCAGCCCCCGAAAAAGTCGGCGGGCACGCGTCCGCGCGCAAAACAGAAATTCCAAATCGAGTGATCGTGCGGCATAAGATTCTCTGGCCTTCGTGCCCGATGGATGACCATTCTCCGCGGCAGCCGGTCTTGTTTCCCTTCTCACCTAGCGCATTATCGGTATCGCGAATTCCGCGCCGTCGCGGATGCCGGTGGACCAGCAAGCCCGCGACGTCTTTGGAACGGCCTCACGATGCGACCGCATTGACGTCCCCCCAAAGGCGCGCGACCTCGGCGAGAGGCACGACGTCGCCCAGGAGTGAGCGTATAGCGGCGAGCGTCGCCTCGTGCGCGGCCGCGGTATGCGACGCGACGCAATCCTCGGCGACGACGCAGTAATAGCCGAGCGCATGAGCGTGGCGCAGAGTCGCTTCCACGCAGACATTCGTCTGAACTCCCGACAAGAGGATGGTACGGACACCCAGCGCACGGCATTCGGCATCGAGAGAGGTGCCGACGAAGCCGTCGTAGCAGCGCTTTTCGATGATCCGTTCGTTCGGCGCCGGACGGGGACCATACCAGTCGTAGCCCCAAGTGCCGGGAATACAGCAACCATCGCTGATCCCGTGCTCGACCAAGCGGGCGCGCATGTTTTCCGGAAGGCCTGAGGGTTCGTAGTTCGCTCGCAGCCAGAGCACCGGCACGCCCGTGGCACGCGCCACTGCTACCAGCCGGTCGATTGGCTCGGCCACCCTGCGGCAAGCGCCCGCGTCTTTCTTGATGACCCGCTCGATAAAGCCGCCAGCGCCGCAGAAGTCGTTCTGCATGTCGACAACCAGAAGCACCGTATGCCGGGGCGCCACCCGCTCGCTCAGCGCGAGCAGCAGGTCATCGCGCCGGCCGAGCCCCGCCGCCGTCACGCGGCGATATTCCAGTCGACGCCCCCCATACCGCACCGGAGCGGGACCGACGGCACATAGAAGATAGGTTCGGCTGCTTTGCCCCCGGCCGCGCCGAGTGCCACGAGCCACGCCAGAAGCTCCACCGTGCCGCCATCCCCGGCGGCAATCATCTTCTCGACCGTGACCTCCCGCAGGACGCGTTCGACATCGCCCGTGGCCAGCGTCTCCAAGAACCAACGGTCGAACTTTTCATCGACCGCAAAGTATTTGGGCCCTCCAGGATCGTGCGAGAGCCCACCGGTTGCCATGATCGCCACGCGTTCCGGCCCCCGCCATGCGCGGATCACGTCAGCGAGAACGCGGCCAAATTCGACGCAGCGCGCCGGCGCCGGCAACGGCGGCACGACGCAGTTCATGTGGATCGGCACCAGCGGCACGTCGTGCCCGGGCGTCAGGAAGTTCAGCGGCACCGACCAGTTGTCGTCGAACTCGAGCACGTCCGAGAAGGCGAGATTGACGCCCTTCCAGGCGCATTCGCGCACGATCGCGCGCGCGAGTTCACGGTGGCCGGCAACCTCGTAGCTCGGCACGTTCACCCAGTCGCGGAACCATTCGGCCGGCCCGCGCCAACGCTCAGCGGTGCCGACACACCAGTCCGGAATATTCTCGAGACGGAAGTTGAGCAGATGGTCATTGGCGATGCCGACGATCACGTCGGGCTTGGCGGCGCGCAGCCGATCGGCCATGCGCGCGTAGCCGGCCAGAAGCTCGTCCCGTTCGTGTTCCGGCGCCTTGTCGAGCCACCCCGTGGCACCCGGCGCGTGGGCGAGCGCGATGATCGAGACGATTTCCGCCATGTGGCTCGCCTCCTATTTGAGCATCTTTTGCGCGTATAGCTGGGCCGCGGCGCTTTCATTGTGGTTATAGCTGGCGCCGCGAAACAGCCGCGCGATCTGCGGGAGGAAGTAGGGGTGAACGCCCAGCTCGCCCAGCCGCTCCAGATCGGCCGCGCGCAGCGCGCGGCACTCCTCGTCAGAGAGCCCATACTCTCGCATCAGCCCGTCGAGATCAGCGAGAAAGCGTTCTCGCAGCCCGGCATCGCGCCGCACCTCGAAAATGAGCCGATTGCATGGCAGCGTCTTGTCTGTTTGCATGATGCCCAAGGCAAGCCCTCCCGCCGGCAAGCGTCGAATGCGCTGCACCTTGCGCCTTATATCTTCGAAGCTATAATCGAATGCGTCAAGAGTAATCGATTATTCATGTGCAGAGACCATCCGGCCTGGCGTCTCCGCCACCGGGCGACAGCCTCTAGTGAGCGGGTTCGACGCTGCGATGACGCTACCCATGACGAATCTCGCCAAGACCGTTGACATTGCTGAGTCGGGGAGGAACTTGGCGAACAGCATCGCCACGCAGTTGCGGACCGATATCGTTTCCGGCGCGCTCCGGCCCGACACCAAGCTGTCGATCGACGAGTTGCGCAGCCGCTATGGCGTGAGCCTGTCGCCGCTGCGTGAGGCGCTGTCGCGGCTCTCCGCCGAAGGCTTCGTCGTGCTCGAGGACAAGAAGGGATTCCGCGTCGCGCCCGTCTCGCGCGACAATTGTCTCGAAGTGGCTCGGCTACAGGAGCTGCTGGAGACCCAGGCGCTGACCCATTCGGTGAAGAAGGGCGATGCGGCTTGGGAAGAGCAGATCGTCGCTGCTTACCACAGCCTCTCGCGCTTGGAGCGTGCGGAGCGCAAGGACGGCGCTGGCGTCGATGCATGGGAGCAGCAGCATCGGCGTTTCCATGCCGCATTGATCGCTGCCTGCGGCATGCCCCTGCTCCTGACCTTCTGCGCCGCGCTGCATGATTTTGCCGCACGGTATCGTCGACTGTTCCTGGCATCCCATCCTTTTGATTCGGACGTCCCGGGCGAACACAGGGCGATCATGGATGCGGCGCTCGATCGGAATGCGAAGAAGGCCTGCAGCCTGCTGGCAACTCATTTCGAGCGGACTGCCCAGAACATCCTCTCCGCCCTCGACAGCCCGCAATTGCCCTGAAGTGGGCCTGAGCGCGATGCCGAGACCACCGACATCCTCGAGCAGCACAGCCGCGGTTCCACGATCATGACGCCCTATCGGGTCGACGTTCATCACCACATCCTGCCGCCCCGATATGTCGCCGAGGTGGGCACGTCGCGCATCGGCCCGCTGATCGTGGCCGGCAAGACGCCGGAATGGTCACCCGCCCAATCGATCGAAGCGATGGACCGCAACGGCATCCTCACGGCGGTCACGTCGATCTCCGCGCCGGGCCTGTGGTTTGGGGATGCCAACGCCGCCGCGGACCTTGCGCGGCACTGCAACGACTATGCGGCCTCGATGCGGCAAGAACATCCGGGCCGGTTTGGCATGTTTGCGAGCCTGCCTTTGCCCGATATCGACGCAAGCCTGAAAGAGATCGCCTATGCATTGGACACGCTCCATGCCGACGGGTTCGGTCTCCTGACCAATTACGGCGGGCGTTATCCGGGCGAAGCGGCCTTCGTCCCGATCTTCGATGAACTCGATCGGCGCGGCGCCGTGGTGTATTTCCATCCGGCGGCAGCGCCTTGCAGCACATGCCTGCCCGAGATCCCAGCCGCGACGCTCGATTTCCCCTTCGACACGACACGTGCCGTCACCAGCTTGCTTTACAGCGGCACATTCGCGCGTTGCCGCAACATTCGCTTTATTTTCTCGCATGCGGGCGGAACCGTTCCCTTTCTCGCCGAGCGGATCGCGCGGCTTGCGGTGCGGCCCGAGTACAAGAAGCATGTGCCGGATGGCGTAATCGCCGAGCTGCAAAGGCTGCATTACGACACCGCCCTGTCGGCGAACCGCTCGACGTTCCGCTCCTTGATGCATCTGGTTCCTGCCTCGCAGATCCTGTTCGGCAGCGACTATCCCTTTGCGCCGGAGTCGACGATGGTTGCCACGGTGCGCGGCCTTGCGGAACTCGAGCTCGGCGCGGTGGATCTCCACGCGATCGAGCGGGACAACGCGCTGTGCCTCATGCCGATGCTCGCCGCCCAGCGGCGATGATGCCCCTCGCGTCGCGCGCTTCGCACCAGCGCCTTTGGTCAAGGCCGACGTGAAGGCTGAAGCGCCGTGCCTATCGCCGTCGCGACGACCTCGGCTTCCCGCTCCAGCAGCGCTTCGCCGCGCTCGCGGCTTGCCGCGGCGGGATTTCCGAGATAGCCGAGCGGTGTCGCACGCAGCGCATGCTCGTCCCCTTTGCGCCATTCCGCGAGGTCGGGCGGGCCGAAATTGGTCGGCGCGAGCCTGGGCAGGACGTCATGGCGGACCGCCTCCGGACAGATGGCCCAGACGAGCGACGTCTCCCAATCACCAGCATGGACATCGATATACTTGCCGCCGGGGGGAGATTGGCCCGGCGAGATCGCAAGATGCGGGTCGGCCGGATCGAAGCCAAGTCGGTCAAGCGCGCTCTGCGACACCACCATACGCCCGGCGATAGCGGCGGCTTCGCTCCCCTGCCTCACGCCTTGCAAAATCGTCTGGTTATGCACAGCGTCGCCATGACCTGAAAGACAGAACACCGAGGTGAAGCCATCCTTTTTGAGGCTGGCGAACACGTCTTTCATGAGTTCGATCATGACGGCCGGCCGCACGACGAAGGAGCCCGTGAATCGGCCGGTCACATGGTTCACGCCCCAATAGAAGGGCGGAACGATGACGCTTTCGATGCCCCGCTGGCTCAGCAGCCGTCGCGCCCGCTGAAGAACCGCAGAAGGCACATAGACATCGGTGGCGAGCGGCAGGTGCGGCCCATGCTGCTCAATGACACCGAGCGCCCAAAGGGCGATTGCCCCGGCCTTGGCAGCCCGTTCGACCTCGGGGAATGTCATGTCCGCCATCGTGTCTTGGAAGACCGAGCGCCCCGATCCAGCCGATCCGTTCTGTAGCATTCCGATACCCCTTCAGTCCTGCCAATCGGGCCCTGCTCACCGGCTGCACGATGGCCGAGTGGCTCCAAGACTATGCTCCTAGTTGACCTCCTTCGAGGATCATCTGCGGCGGCCGCCGCTCATTGCCATCCCGCGCGGCCTTACGCCCGAGGAAGCGGAGCCGGTGGGTGCAGCCCTGATCGGTGGGCGGCATCGGTGAGACGAGCTTCGCCGGTTGGTTGTGCGGCGCAGGCGCTGTTTGCCGCGCTGGGGGAACACGCGGAAGCATCGGGCGAGCTGCTGAGCTGACGTACCCGGTCAGTGTCGCAGCTCGATCCCAGATTCGCGGTCTTCTAGAGGAGCTTCTCTTTCTCCCTCCTGAATTGCTCGCCCAGCTTATCCAAGCCGTCATCATCGAACTCTTTTCGAGCGCTGGCAAAGCCGCGGCTTTCTTCCTCCCGTATGTGGTGGCGAACTAGCTCTTGCAGAACGGTCAGCCTGGCCGTCCACTGCTCGCTTTCCTTGCTCCGGCTGCGCGACAGCTCCTCGAGCTGCTCCTCGACAAGTTGGTGCTCAACATCGCCTTCTCGAGCGAACTTGCGCACCTCTTCATCTTTCGATCGCTCGAGCTTGCGGTAGAGGACCTTCGCCTCCGCATGAGAATGGGCAAGGAGTTTGGCTTTCATCTCGCGAAATATTTCGGCGCGCTGGCTATGACTGCGCACATCCAATATCCGCTCCAAAAGGGATGAGACCTCCCTATGGTCCGAATGAAGATCCTCTAAAATTCCCGTTCGGATCCCCAATACCTCTTTCAGCATGAGCTTCCTCCGTCAGGACCTACCAACGAATAACGTCAGAAGACAGCCTTCGTGCCAACCGGCAGGCGAAAGGCGGGGCAGGCATGGGCGCAAACACTCATGACTGAAATCAGCAACGACCGCGAAGTGCGGAAGCGCCGGCCGTCAGGAAATCGCTCGACCAGCCCTGGTTCGGCCCCTGCGGCACCATGAGCGGTACGCTGCTGCCGGGTGCCCGCTTGCTTCCGCCGCGCCTACCGCTTGGCCGTCACTGGGCAGGACTATCGCCGACTGCCGTGCTTCTTGTCCCCCATGGTTTGCTCGAGTGGCTCAAGCGCCTGCATTGCAGCGCGGCGAGAGATTTGGAACCAGCGGATATTGGATTCCAGGAGGCGCCGCATGCTCTCCTCCACGAACCGCTGCTGGCTCTGCGCCAGAGAAGACAGATCGCGGCAGGTCAGCAGCTCCTGTGCAAAGGAAGCATTGCCGCGCGCGGCTTCGCCCAACCATTCCGACCACATGGTTCCGGCCTCGGGCAGCGTTTGTCCGGCCGCAATCGGTATGCGCGCCAGTATCTGAACCTTGTCCATGAGGTCCCGCGTGACCTCATTGTAGCTGCGTGCCGCCGATTGCAAGGATTGGAGGGCGTGCTCTCCCTGCTTTGTGACACTTTCCGCCAATTGTTGTTGTCCGACCTGCGTTGTTTCGGCCACTTGGCCGATGCGATCGCTGAGCTCGCGCACGCCGGCCCGGGCATAGGCGAGTTGCGTCTCAAATTCCTCGTCCCCCTCCGCCGCGGGCTCCTTCTTGGTCTCACGAAGACGTTGGACCAGATCCTTTGCCGCTTCATCATCAAGCGCTCGCACCAGCGGACGCAGCACTTCCCGCTCTTCCGCGCGAAAGCCTTCCTGGAGCTGGCGCTTTAGCTCCTTTAGCTTGCGCGCATATTCCTTCTCGTCGTCCGGCAGCGCGTCGATCTCGCTGGAGACTTGACGAATGCGCTCGCTTGCCTTACGTGCGGTCTCGGTCCCGGACGAGGACACATCCTCGCTGCCTTCAAGCACCGGGATTATGTGTTCCTCTAGTGCACGCTCATCAAAATCCAACTGCTCGCGAAGCTGTTCGCACAGCCGCTCGCGTCGCTTTGTCGAGGTGCTCGAGGTCTTCGAGAGCTTGCTGATCAGATCGATCGTGCGCTCGTGTTCGCGCTTCACAAAATCGAGCATATCCATGCGGTCACCTCGCGATGCAGTCCCTCGGCGGGAAATTGATGAGCAGCGGAATACGTGCTCAACGACCGCTGCCGACACCTGTTCCTCGCGAACGGCGTGCTTTCAGGAACGCGGCAGCAGAACGCCGGCACGGATCGGTGTGAACGTACCCGGCGAGAAAGGCGACAGACGGTGCCAAGTCTTTCCAATGACGCGTGCGATCTGACGACGGTCGCCCGTGCCGCGCGATAGCGCAACCATCGCTGCCTCCGCCGTGTTTCATCCGGATGAATTGATCTCAGAGGGGAGAAATACAATGAACCGCCGAGATACGGAGGCCCTGAACGAGTTGATCGAAGTCACGATCGACAGCGCGGATGGCTACCGCGAGGCGAGCAAGAACGCGTCCAACCCGAATTTCGAACGGCTGTTCGAAGACCGCGCGACCTCGCGCAATCAGATTGTCCGTGTGCTGCAGGAAAAGGCAAGGAGCCTTGGCGGCAATCCGCCGGATGAGGGATCGATGCTGGCCTCGGCGCATCGAATGTTCGTCAATCTGAAAAATACGGTCACGGGTGGTGACGATAAGAGCGTGATCGAAGAAGTCGAGCGGGGCGAGGATCACATCAAGGCGAAGTATGAAGACGCACTCAAAGATCCCGAGTTGTCCGCGGAGATCCGTACGACGATCTCAAGCCTCTATGAGGGTGTTCGCGCCGATCATGACCGGATGCGGGACCTGAAGCACAGTCTCCAGCGCGCGTAGCGATCCGGTATAAAATGGGGGACTGCGTCTCGCGCTATCCCCGGAGGCGCCGCGGCTTGGGGACCCCAGGTTGTCTTCGCCGAGCCTGCGTGGCCGGCGCCCGCATCACTCGATCCTCGCTTCACCGGCTTGGCCGGCGCATCGGCCTGCCAAGCTACTCATCCTGAACGCGGCGCACGAGCAGGCAACCGGGTTGTTCGGTAGTGCCAAGACATCGTCGGTGCGGTAAACTGTCTCGAACTTCAGCCTGATGAGCGGGCCACGGACAAAGACGCGGTTACCGCATTCTCGATCATATCGTTTCTTATCGCCATGGGCGTGCTCGCGGCGATCATCCTCTGACGCGCATATCGTCGGCGATCATCGGCGCCCTTGCGCCGCATCATCTCGACGATCTCTCGCGCCATCACCTCATCCCCCGTCAACTCGAACCCGAGCCTGGTTGCGGATCATCATCGCCCTCGTGACGCCTGGCGAAGGCGAGCGGCAGAGCACCGACATTCGCGATGTCGCTTTTTGGTGCTCTATGCCTAGGGCTTGGCGAATAGCTCTGTCGAGGTGATCAAGGTCACATTTCCGTCCAGTATCGGTTTGGCGATGCCGAAGAACCGGGCAACGGTCGCGGAGCCGTTATGCCGTTCCATGGCGGCCTTGTCGCGAAACCGCTCATAAGTCGTGAACACGCATGGGTCAGAGGCGTCCTGCGAGATATAAAATCCCACGGTATCGGGCTCGTTCGAGCGCACATTCTCGGCAACTTCGATAAGCGCTTGCCGCATGGCGGCTTCATTTCCCTTCTTCGCGCGAATAATCGCCGTGATCGTCAACATGTGAGTTTTACCTCCCAATTGGAGCGTCGCTGGCATGCCTCGGTCAGCCGGTACGGATTATAGGCATTTCGACAGCGAATAGGCCGGCGAGATGGCGTGGCCCGTCCAGTATCGGCGCACTTCAGAACGTAGACGCCTAACTACCACGCCCGTCGGTCTTTTGTTGGCCAACCGCTGGTGGCCGATGGCGCCGGGACGCAGGGGTGCCGCGTTGGCCGGATAGAACCGAAGAGGTGACAAATGGCTATTGCAGGAGAAAAGGGGCGGTTGATTTCGGCCGACAAGGTCGAAGGCACGTCCGTGGTGAACGCGAAAGGCGAGAATCTCGGCCATATCTCGGAGATCATGATCGACAAGATCTCGGGCGGAGTGGCCTATGCGGTGTTGAAATATGGCAGCGTCATCGGGATGGGCGGCAAGCTCTTCGCGCTGCCGTGGGAGATCCTCAAATACGACACGCGTTATGACGCCTATGTCGTCGATATCCCGGAGGACAAGCTGAAGAGAGCACCCAGCTTCGACGCCGACAATCCGCCGGACATGGCAGACCCGCAGTGGAGCACGCAGGTCCGGCGCTACTACGGCGTCACGGTCGGCTAAGTTCACGCGGTCGGAAATGTTAGGTGCGGTGCCCGCTGTTCGTCCCCGTTGGGGCGACAGCGGGCGCCCTTTCCTTCAATAGATTGGGACCGATACGGAGGCGGCCATACCCATGTCCCAGCAACCAGGAAAGCCCAAGCCGCCCGGCAACCCACCGAAGACTCCCGATCACGACGTTCCGCCGCCGGTCGAGGAGCCGCCCCAACCCGTGCCGATACCTCCCGAACGCGATGATCCGCCGCCGATGCACGGTGGTCGTCGCGGATAGGCGTCGCTTTCCGATTTCGAGGTCAATAATCGCCTTGTTGCGACCAAAGCACGCGGCGCCGAGTGAGCTTAACGGCGCCGCCGCACAGCGCCGCCTGCCCAGCGGAAGAACTTAATGTAGACGCGCATTCGGCCGAGTGCCGGCGATCACTGGTGGCGCCGCTCAGGGCGCGCGTGTTGATCTACCCC
>Ga0209062_1002090_pt1 | contig 28814 bp, 35 predicted proteins | sample Coa_R2_2_FD_187158 | JGI IMG/M metagenome (GOLD analysis project Ga0209062, IMG submission 187158) | Surface soil microbial communities from Centralia Pennsylvania, which are recovering from an underground coalmine fire - Coalmine... | ecosystem: Environmental > Terrestrial > Soil > Unclassified... | reverse complement strand
CGTCACTCTCAATCTCTTGGCATTCGCCTGCCACACCGTCGCCGACCTCGCCGATCTGGCATGGCAGAAAGCCAGAGCCAAAATCCACACCCGCGCCGGATTCTTCAACCACCTGCGAGCCATCACCGTCTACGTCGTCTTCCCCTCCTGGCAACAGCTCATGGCCACCCTCGCCTTCGACAAACCGCTCGCCAGACCCCCATAGGTCAAAATGAGAATTGCTGAACACCACCGGTAGCACTTGATGGTCATCAATTCATTTAATAGAATCATGGCGACACAACGGAGGCGAATCATTCTGCAGACGGCACTCGCAACGTTGATCTTCGTATGCGGCATGGGTGCCGGCGTGCTCGTCTGCATCGGCGGTGTAGTCCTGTTGACTGTGGCCAACGAACGCAGGTCCACTGCGGACAACGAACGCAGGCTTGAAAGGCAGAGCACCACATGGCAGCTCGCCCAGGATTGGCGAACCGGAAAACCCGATCCATGGAGTCGGCAGGGCAACAAGTCGAGTTGACACATTAAGGGCTCCAAGAGCTGCATTAGGCCCATTCCCCAGCGTTTTGATGCCACATGTGAGACTGGATGCTTGTGCACCTTAACGTCGATTCGCCGCGGTATTTGCCAACCGCCTCACCCCTGCTCGACTTCTTAGGCCGCCTGCGGTTCTGGGGGCAGAAGGCCGGCTAAGGCCCCGTCCGAGAATTACTGCTCCAAGGCGAGGACTTTTTTTGGGCTGATGGTATAGTTCCATTCGCCGTGGAAGTCATGGCGGGTGAGGTTGACGACTTCGAGTTCAGTGTCGGAGACCTTGATGCCGGCGGGATAGCTGTTTGGATCGAGTTGGCAACGAACCTTGAGGCCGGTGTTGGTTGTGTTGGCGCGATCAATTCGACAATGACCTGATGAGTGATGAGCGGCTTGCCGCGCCAGTTTCCGGTAATGAAGGAAAACAGGCGGTGCTCGATCTTATTCCACTTGCTGGCGCCGGGCTGCAGGTGGCAGACAGTGATGGGAATCCTGAGTTCGTCGGCCTTCCATAGCCGCAGGCGTGAGCCGTTACTGCCGCCGCCATCGGCGGTGATCAGCAGGCTCCTGGCTCGTGGATAGCGCTCGCGGCCCATCAGCTGCCACCAACTGCGGATCGCATTGGTGGCGAACGCCGCGGTGTCGTGGTCGACGGGGCCTAAGTGGAGACAACAGTGGCTGACGCCGACGTGAACTCAGCGACAGCCCCATTGCGGCCGAACATGTCCGTAGCGAAAAGACTGCCACCACCCTAGCCGACAAGGATAGGAATCTGTCGCGACCTCTGAGTAGGCGATATGCCGCCTGTTGAGATGCTGATGGGGGATCGCAGCTACCACCGGTCCGATTTGTAAGGTAGCCACAATCAGTGCTGCAAGGGCCAGAATGAGCCTGGAAATCCCTCTCACTTGACAGCTCCGTAGGTTACGGCACCGGAGATCACGGGCGATGTGATTGTGCCAATCAAACCAAGGAATTTTTGAACCGGGTCGGATGCGGAGTTGGATACGTAGAGGATATCTTTGTCCTTAACCGGGAACGAGCGTGCCAGGAAAAACGAATTAGCCTCGCGCAAATTGAGCCGATAGATAACAGGCGTGATATTGCCGTTCGATGGAGGCTGATGACCGGCGATTTCGGCCGCCAATGCAGATGGCTCGAAGCGCAGCAAGAAGATGCCGCCCGGATCGGCCCGATAGTCGAGTAGGCCGCCCGCCTTTGCAATGGCCTCTTCCAACGTGATGCCCGCCGAATCGAACGGTACCTTCTCGCTGCGGCCCGTTGCTCCAAAGGCCGTGAAGGTCTGCGGATCTCGAACGACGGTAATCACGTCCCCGGGCAAGACATAAATATTCTCGTCCGGGTTATTGAGCACGGTGTTATAGGCGATTGAGACTGTATGATTGTGACGCGTTAGTCGGATGAAAGCGTCATTGGTCGATATTCGGATTCCGCCGGCTCCTGCAATCACATCCAAGATGCGATCACCCTTGGTCGATAGCGGTACACGGGCACCGGCAGCCACCTCCCCACCCACCGTGGCCGTGTTGCTCAAGTTCCTTGAAATTGTTACGACGACCTGAGGTTCAAGGGCCTTGCCCTGCAGCGCCTTTGTAATCGCGTCCTCGACGTCGCCCGGTCGCATCCCCACGACGTGAATGCGGCCGGCGTACGGAACCTTGATGGTGCCGTCGCGCGCCACTACTTGTTCCGGGATCGTCGCGGTGCGGGAGCCGGCGGCCGCTGTGCGGTCGGTCAGCGCCGCCGAAAAAAGGCCGCCAGGTGCCGCTTCCCAAATCGTGACCACCACCGAATCTGACACACCGATGCGCAAGTCCGGGGCAGGCCCCACGTCTCTGAATACGCGCCTGAAAGAGTCTCGGGGCTGCGAAGAGGTAATACTTGCGACCCGCTCGTCTATATCGACGAGAACGTAGCCGCCGAGCAACGGATTGGTGCCTTCCTGCCTGGCCACGTCCATAGCAATAGGACCTGACCCAGGCAAAAACATACAACCGCAGAGCGATGTAGCACCAAATAGCCCGAGGGCAATGAACCTCGACGTCACGGAGTCCCCCCGAGCCGAATTCGTCAACCTCGTGAACTTATACGATTAATTTTGGATTGCCGGCAAGACCGCATGCAAACCTGCAGTGTTCGTTCAGCTTTCCCAGCCAATTGATATAATTTATGTTTTTGAATTGGCGGTAAGTTGGTGTACTTTGTGGCATAGTGTGGCTGTGGCGCAACAATTGCGGCGAACTCGGAGCGACGATGGCAATGAAGCCCCAAAAACGGCGGCTCAACGAGGGCCTATGGCAGCCTTTGGAGCGGCCAGTTCTGCACTGGCTGGTCGTGCGCCTTCCGGCTTGGGTCACCCCTGATCATCTCACTGCGCTCGGGCTGTTTGGGGCCGCAGTTGCATTTTTTGGATATGGGCTATCCCGCTGGCATCCTGGTTTTTTGTGGTTGGCGACTACGGGCCTGATCGTCAACTGGTTTGGCGATTCGCTGGATGGGACCGTCGCACGGTCGAGGAAAATCGAGCGCCCGCGATACGGTTTCTTTATCGACCACACCACAGATTTATTTGCCGAGGTCTTGTTTGCAATGGGGCTTGGCCTATCTCCCTTCGTGCGCTTCGAAGTCGCCTGCGTCGCCCTGATCGCTTATCTACTCATCGCCGTGTACACGTTCGTCCGAACCAACGTATTCGGCACCCTGCAGATCGCTTTTAACGGGATCGGGCCGACGGAAGTCCGCGTCGGTATGGTTTTGCTCAACGCATGGCTTTTCTTCGCTCCGCCCGGGCCGCTGTTTGTTTGGTGGGCTCCCATCTCAGCTGTTGACGTGCTCATTCTGGCTTCAGTTGGTGCCGTCTTCATCTTCCTCATCGTGTCAATCAGGCGTGACACTCAGCGACTTGCCATCGAGGACCCACCGCGAACAGGCCAAAGTATTTCCTGATAATTGATAATTGCATCTAATTTTGAAAACTTGAAAACTTTAGGAATTTTGCTGCCGCCTGAGCCCGAGTCCAGGCCGTCTCCGAAGCTAGCTTGAATTCGGGCTCTCCCGATGATTCGGTTGCCTTCACCGCGTCAGTGCTAAGGCGCGCCCCATTGACTCTCATTGCCCATCCCGGCCCCAACCCGGCGCGGGACGTCCGCCCTGACCGCCTGCCGAACGGTCGTGATGCCGAGCAGGCGACGATAAAGCTCGCCAAGGCGGGAGCGGTAGGCTTCGGGTGAAAATAGCATCGCACGCGCGCGCCCCCTGGCGGTGAGTTCAGCTCGCAGGTCTGAGTCACTGTCGATCGCGCTGATTGCCGCCGCCATCTGGTCGATATCGGTTGGGTCAACAAGCAAAGCTGCATCTCCGGCCACTTCCGGGAGTGAGGAGACGTTCGACGTCATCACCGGCGTACCGAGTAGCATGGCTTCCAACACCGGGAGCCCAAAACCTTCGTAGAGAGAAGGAAACACCAGAGCGCGTGCCCCGCGAATCAGGGCGATTAGGTGCGCAAATGGAACATAGGCTAGCCGCCTGACGCGACGGTCGGCAGAGATTCTTCCATCCTTAAGCTGATAATTTAAAAAGCGTTCATCCTGGATTTTCTCAACATCGACGTCGTATTGCCAGCCGAGTGGACCGGCGATCACCAACGGATAGCGCGAACCCGAAATGGCATACGCGTCTATCAGACGTGCGATGTTTTTCTTTGGCTCAAGCGCGCCACAGAACAGGAAGTATTCTTTCATTTCCAGATTGAACGCGTTGCGCAGCTCGTCGGCCACCATGTCATCGCTCTTGGCAAGCAGTTTCTCTGGAATGCTGACAGCTTGATAAGTATTGGTAATCCGGCTCTCCGAAATGCCGAAAAAGCGAATGATGTCCCGACGAGAGAATTCCGACACCGTGACGATGTGATCAGCGTTCTTGCACAGATGCTTTACCAACTTGAGAAAGTACTTTTTGTCGTCGAGCGACGTATAGGGAAGCCGCAAAGGGATGATATCGTGGATGGTGTGAATGTTCGGACAATTGCGCACCCGCAGCGGCACCGGGTGTGTGGCGTGAAAGAGCAACGGCGCCGCGTCGAGATTCAGGTTGGCGCGGCGACCATAGCGGCGAAAGTGAAGTCTAGCTACATCGAGCAGCCGCGGTACCGCAAGCATTGCATCAAAGTTGGAAAGGCAAGATTGCGCCGGATCGATGACCACACCTGTGCGCCAAATCTCCACGGGCGTGATGCCAAAGGGCCGGCCAAACACCGCGCTCGATGCGAGATCGGCTTGGACCGAGATAGAAGGCCACTGCTGTGGCCGCGCATCATAGATTGCGATCTCGCTCAGAATCGGATCGCGGCGACTGAGCGGCCGATCCACGCCAATCAGCGCTTTGGTCGAATAGCCGAGGTAACGCGCGGCCATTGCAAGATTGCGCGCGTAAGTGGCAACCCCGACGCCAGTTCTGAGCGTAAGATTATGGCCTTCAATCAGGATTGTATCCGCCACTACCAGCCCCCCGTTTTATGGCTCAAGATAAAGTAACCAGTCTTCGCCGAAGCGCGTATCGAGAAGGACGTCGCGCGTCACGTGATCGAGATTGCCGTTGAAGTTGAGGCTCTGGACACGAGGGTAACTCCGCTCTATTTCGGCCAGAAAAGCGTCAGGAACCGGGTAGCGCGCCGCATTGAATTCGAGCAGAATTCTAGGCCTAAAGCGAGCAATGGTCTCTTTCATGCCAGCGAGGATTGCCATTTCGGCGCCCTCCGCATCAATCTTCACCAAATCGAGGCGATCGAGGTCACGCGTCAGCCGATCGATTGTTACCGACGGCACGGCAATAGATCCTTCTCGGGGTGTTGCCACGATAGCCGCATTTTTCGGTTCGCCCGGCGGAACTACGATATGCAGCTCTGCGTCGTCGCGATCACAAGCCGCGGCGTTCACAACATGCGTGGTGCGAATCAACCCGTTGAGATCGATCGTCTTGCGCAGGAGCATTGCCGTCGAGGGCACCGGCTCAATTGCAATTACCCGGCCAGCATGACCGACAGCCTCCCCAAAAAGCACCGTGTAATAGCCGAAATTAGCGCCGACATCGATGACGGTCATGCCCGGCTTGACAACCCTCGCGAAAAACTGCGTGAGCCAGATTTCCCAATACCCGTCGAGCATGAGATGGCACGCAAATCCAAGATCGTCGGTGGAGAGAAAAATCTTCGGCCGGCCAAGAATGCGAGCAAGGATAAGCTTGTCTCCGAGGTAGGCTGTTTGTACTCTTGCCCTGATGGCGCGTTCTGCCGCTTGACGCGACATTCCGGCCAAAGCCGTAAGGTACAGGTCGTTCAGCCCCACTGCGCGAATCCCCCAGACATGCGCAGCACCGATGCAACATTGAGCCCAAATGTCAATACAGTCTGCAGACGAATTCTGGCTCTCCATGCTAGCGGGAAAGCTGTCCTTTGCCCAACCAAATTAATTAAGGCTTTTGGCTCCAGATGCCGAGCCCGTCGGCCGGTTGGGACCTGCTCCCACGCGGGTGCTCTGGAAGGGATGGACACTTTGGCTCTTTAGTTGCGATGCTTGAGCTTTCGCCCACTGACGCGATTGTGGTTGGCCCCCCGAGCGTGATGTCGAGCTGGGCGTTCAAACTGGTTCGCGCGGCGGCCGAATGTGCTCAGTCCGAGATTCGTTTGGTCGATCGTAACGATGAAATCGGAGAGGTTCCTGCGGCGCGGCATCGACTAAGGATGTTGTGCCTAGCGCAGTATCCGAGCCCGAGCCTCACCGCCATTATCCGTGGCGGGCGCATTCCGACGATCGCGTGTCTTGATGACGCGATAGATGCGGTTCGGTATCTGCAGGAATCCGTCGGATGCACCTTTCTAGAGGCATTGCGAGCACAAACGGCAGCTGCCACGGTCTGCGGCGCATTTTTCGATAATTCGAGCGTCCTTTTGGTCGACCGCCGCGACAATCGGACGATCGACAGGATTGCGGAACAAATACTTGATCACCTTGGCCTGGGCATGACGTCGACGGCAAAGAGAGCCCTGATTGAGCAATTTCTTGCAGAACCAGGGGCAAAGGCGTGGTCGCTAGAGCGCGCGCTGGCCCGCCAAGTTGCGGGATACCTAGCGCCCGGCAAGCCCTCCACGATTTCCGCCAAAGAGGCAGTAGTGATCGAACAGGTGCTCACCCCAATGATGCGGATGTCCGTCCGGCGCGACATCGGGCCAATCTGCTGGCCGTCGCCCGTCTTCTTGTTCGGCGACCGGCCAAACGAGCCCGCTCCCTTGGTGGCTGATGTCACCGGAGCCGCACGAATCATTTTCTATGGGCCATATTTCCATCTGCCGGCGGGCCGCTGGCGGGCACAGGTCGTGCTCGGTTTTTCCCACGATATTTTCGGCACGCCATTTTCCATTGAAGTCCACGGCAGCACGCTTGTTGCCAAGGCTATCGTCAAGCCGGAAGGGGAAGGCGTGTTCCGGGCGTCGTTCTCAATGATCCATACCCGGCCGCAAGATCCCGTCGAACTGCGGGTCCGCAGCGAAGAAGGCGCGATCGAGGGCAGGATCGGACTGGCACGAGCGCTGTTCTCCTACGAGGATTGATGGCCTGCGAAACCACCGACCGCGCTGACTTGTGTCACCGTGCACATGCTGCGGTCACAATGTCGCGTAGATATTCGTTGCCAGCTCAAGATCTGAAAAGACCTTGCCGCGCCCGCCCTTGAGAATGAGAGCCGAAGAGCAGAAGCTTTTCATCACCTCAAGGGAATGGGTAGCCAAGATCATGGCACAGTGCTGGCGGTTCTCGAATAGCTCGAAGTGACACTTTTGCTGGAAGCGCTGGTCGCCGACCAGAATGACCTCGTCGATCAGATAGCATTCGAAGTCAATGGCCAAAGATAGCGCAAATGCAAGCCGCATTCGCATCCCGCTTGAATAGAACCGCACTGGAACGTGAAGTTGGCTGCCAAGCTCCGTGAAATCCTCGACATATGCATAAGTCTCTTTGAATGGCGCGTCGTACACACGGGCGATAAATCGAACGTTATCATAGCCCGTGAGTTCGCCCTCGAATCCGCCGCCAAGCGCCAGAGGCCAGGACATGCGCAGGCCGCGCTCGATGCGCCCACTGGTCGGGCGCTGCAATCCAGATAGAATCTGGATCAGTGTCGATTTACCGGCGCCATTCCGACCCAGGATCGCCATCCGCTCGCCTTTGCCAACGCTGAAGGATACCCCGTTGAGAACGCGCCGCGTGCCCATCTCCGTATGGAATTCCTTCACGATGTCGATCGCCTCGATTTTACGATGCGGCAGATCGAAGGGATCCCCAGCGTCGCAATTGCTGGTGGCCCGTTCGCCATCGAGAAGCTTCGTCGCTGGGTTGATGCGGTCAACGGATGGCATGGGCTAAGGTGTCCAGCACCAGTGCCCGGGCGATACGATAGATCATACCGCTCAGCAGGAACGTCGCGGCAATGAAGGTCAGACGGTATGGGTACGCTGCATAGTCCGGCACCGCCGGGCTGGAGATGCGCTCCAGGTAGAGACGCTGGCGCTGCGCATCGAGGCGCGCTGTCTCAAGCGAGTTGAGAGCGGACACGAATGTGCGTTCGGCGAATTCGCGCTCCAACATTAACTTCTCGTATTCGGCGATCCGAGGGGCCATCGAGCTGTCGCTGCCGGCAAGCTGCAGCCGCTCCTTGGTGATCTGATCTTCGAGCGCCGCAATCCGGAGGCGCAGCGTCAAAACCTGCGGGTTTTGCGGCGAGGATTTCATCAGCTCGGCAAGCGAAGCATTCGTCTGCGCCTCATCCAGCGATAGCCGGGCGATCGTTTCTAGGGCCGCCGCTGAGACGCGGCTTGGATCGAGGACCGCCTCGCGGTTGCGGAAGGCTGTTACTTCATCCTGCACGGCAATCGCGCGAGCCCTGCTGGCGGCCACTTCGCGCTCTGCGGAGGCGATAGCATCCCGTTGCGCGCGCTCGTTGAGCTTGTTGACCAGCATTTCGGAGTTGCGCAGCAGCGCGTCGGCGATTTTTTTGGCGTCTTCTGGCCGGAATGCCTGGACCCTCAACGTGCTGATCCCGGTCGTCTGGTCATAGCTGACTGAAACAAACTTGAGGTAATGCTTGAAGAGTGTTTCCTCATTCGGCGTTGTAAACCAGCCTGGATAACGCCACGCGAAATCTGCCTCTGGCCGACCGAACACTTCCAGCAGTCCGTCCTCGGCCACAAGTTGGCGCATGGCGTCGCGCGAGGTAATGTATTCGTGGACCACATAAGCATCGTCGGCCGAGCGTACGATCGTCGAGCCCTGGACCAGACTAGCCAACTGGCTTGCCGAGCCAGAATTTGGGCCACGTACGACGAATTTTGCTTCGGTCTCGAACCGGGCAGCGGCAATCAGCGCGAAGTAAATGGTTGCCAGAGCAGTCGGGAGCGCCACGATTAGTGCCACAGCGATGTGACGGCGGACAAAAGCGACAACCGGCCACACGGGCTTCGCCTGCGCGGACGCCGCTTCGTCTGCAGCGTTACGCAAGCGCACCATTTCCACCGGCTGAATGAACAGCTCTGGATTTTCCTGCTGCACCATAGGGCTGAACGTCCCGCCTGAGCGCAGTTTTGCGATATCATGAATTCCGGATTCTGGGTAGCAAGCAGGGCTTGGGCCCGCCATAGTGTGATATTTTTGCAACAGCCCAGCTCTCGAATTGACGATTTCCACCCCAATTCTGTACATTTTAAACCGGGTTCTGATAATAGGCCATAAGCCTCAAAGATAAAGCTCTAAGAGGGGGCATGCTCAAAACGCAGCGTCGACCCGTGGGGAACGCCTTTGTGCGCTCTGGCGGATGGCTGGCAGGGCTTCCGATCGCGGTCTTGTTTCGTCGCCGCTTGCCTCAGCTGGATGGCGCGCGGAGTCTTCCGGCGAGTCTCCGCCACCCAGCGAGCGATATTCCGCGGATTTTACGTGGGACGGCGGGCGGCGGGCGGCGCGTGCGCATGGTCCTGGCCTTCTTGCCGACAATCGTGGCGGCTCTCTATTTTGGCCTGATTGCGAGTGACCGGTACGTATCCGAGGCGAAATTTGTCGTCCGCACCGCGGCCAAACCGAACGGTCTTTCTGGGCTTGGCTCGTTCCTTCAGGCGACGGGGCTTGTGCGCTCCCAGGATGATGTTTTCTCCGTCCAGGATTTCATGACATCACGTGATGCGGTTCGGCAGCTCGCGGACAAGCTGCCGCTAACAGAGATTTACAACCGCCCAGAGGCCGACTTTATCGCACGCTACCCGTCCCTCTTTTATGGGGCCACGCTCGAACAGTTTCACAGATATTTCCAATGGATGCTAACCGTTACCTTCAGCTCCACGACGGGAATTACAACGCTGCGGGTCCAGGCATTCCGGCCGGAGGATGCACACGCCATCGCGCTTGGCCTGCTTGATCTCAGTGAGCAGATGGTGAACCGCATGAACGAACGCGTTCAGAACGACGCGGTGCGGTTAGCAGCCGAAGAGGTCAGCCGCAATGAACGACGGCTTGTCGCAGTCCAACTTGCAATCACAAATTTCCGCAACCGGGAGCTCATGATCGATCCTGCACGCAGTTCCGTAATTGTCACCGAGGTAACGGCGCGGCTCGATGCCGACCTCACCCAGACCAGGGCCCAGCTCACTGAGATGACGGCGGGCTCCCCCAGCAGTCCGCAGATCGGGGTGCTTCAACGGCGAATAGCAGCCCTCGAAACGCAGATTCTTGCGGAGCGTACCCGTATTTCAGATCCGTCTACTGGCCTCGCAAACAAGCTTGCTGATTATGAGCGTCTGGTACTCGAACGCGAGTTTGCCAAGCAAGCGCTGACCGCGTCATCGGCTGGCCTCGACGCAGCGCGCACCGAGGCCCGGCGGCAGCAGCTCTACCTCGAGCGCGTCGTCGAACCTAACAGCGCTGATTACGCTATAATGCCCCAGCGATTGCGTATGACTGCCACCACTTTTGGAATTAACATTGTGGGCACCTTCGTAATTTGGCTTATTTTCTCTGGTGTGAGAGAGCATGTCGCGGTCACGGACAACTGACGGGGCGGTAAGCACGGAACTCTCGCGCGGAGCTGCCGTGCAGTTGCGCTGTATTCATGCCCTCCTCATACGTGACATGATGATGCGCTATGGACGCGACAATATAGGCTTTCTTTGGGTCATCCTGGAGCCGATGATATTAACCGTCGGCGTCATGACAATTTGGTCGCTTGTCAAGCAGCCCTTTGAGCACGGCGTGCAATTAATATCTCTTGTGCTTACAGGTTACATGCCTTTAACACTCTGGCGACACATGCTAGGCGCTGGCGTTGGTCTATTCGAACGAAATGCGGGATTACTTTATCATCGAAACATTAGTCTATTCGACGCTTTTTTCTCCCGTATGCTTCTTGAGTTTATCGGCACGACTACTGCGCTTATTGTTGTAACCGCTGTCCTTCTCAGTCTCGGTCTAATTGCGATTCCACACGACCCGGGGATCGTTCTTGTTGCGTGGCTATTGAAAGCATTTGTTTCGTCGGCCCTTGCGCTAAATTTTGCCGTCTTGACACAGTGGTCGCGCACGGCCGAAAAGTTTGTTCAGCCATTCCAATATTTCATGCTCCCCGTCTCGGGTACATTTTTCATGGTTGAATGGCTGCCGTCGGTTGGCCAGGCAATTATTTGGTATAATCCGACGGTGCATTGCTACGAAATGTTTCGTGCTGGCTTCTTCGGCGCAGATATGAAAACTCACTACTCTGTTTGGTATCCACTCGCTTGGTCACTTGGATTGACATTTGTGGGCGTTCTCGGTGTGGAGAAGATCCGTGACCGCGTCCACTATGGGTAGCCATGATATCCGGTTGACGTACCAAACGGAGCGCCCTATTTTTGCCACCGCATCCGTCAGGATCAAACACTCCCCCGGATGCTGGGGCGCCCGCAGATGGCGGCAAGGCTCCTGATGAAGCTTTGCGAGAACTCGCCGCCATCCTTTACTGGCATCTCAAGCGCTACGAGCTGGAAGACGACAGCCGCGAATGGGCCGAGCTGTCGGAACAGGAGCAGGCGATGCACGTGAAATGCGTCGCGGCAGTCCTGAAAGAAGATCGCCTTATCGCCGCTACGGCTGTTTAGCAATCTCACCGACAACGATTTGGTAGAGAGGCGCTTCGTCAACCGTCGCGAACAGACGCACGCGGACGATGACGAATCTTGTTTCGGCGGTCGTCAGAGCGCCCATGGCGATGACGTAAGGTTCCTTTGTCGGCGGCAATTTCAAATCGCCAACGCCGCCGACATAATGAAAAAGATCGTCGGCTTCGTTGAGGATCACATCCCGCAGGAGCGGCTTGAAGTTTCCAAACCCAAGTTCGGCGACTGCGAACGAGTGGCCGATTTTGGCCAGCATTCTAGCGAAGCTGAACAGATCAAGATCCGGCGTGGAGAAGGACATCAGTCCGTTCCAGGGCATTGGCAGACTTACGTCAAAACGAACATGCCTCGGTCCCGGTCCAACATGAGCGTCGGGTGGTGTGCCGAGCATACGCGCGGGCGGCGGCATCTCCAAAAAATAATGGATGTGCGGGTAGGCGTTGACGGGAAACATGACGCGCCGGTCGGGCTGTCCATCTTCCTCTCCAGGAACAAAAACGGGGAATTCGTCGGGCTGTTTGTCCTTGTGCCGATGTGGATAGTTGAGACGGTGCCGCAGCGGGCGATAGACGCCACGCAAGCTGTTCGGTTCTGCCGGTGATGCGCTCGCATTTCTGGCAACTCGCTTCCGGCAATTCCAGTGAGCCGTGCAGCGCGAGCGGAACGATATGCTCCGTGGTCAGCTTTCTTGTGCTAGACTCGCTGTAACGGTCGGTGCCGCAATAAATGCACCGGCCAACCGGCGGATAGCGGAAGATGGCCATGGGTCACCCGAAGGCTGACATTCAGGACAGCGATAAAGAGACAAAAAGCGAGCAGGAAACGGAACAGCAGCGCGACAAGCTGCTGATGCGCCTCTTGAAGACGCCTCCCCGGCCTCGCCCCAAGAGGAAGCGCGTGCCGAAAGGAAAATCGCGGATCAGAGTCAGGAGCCGCGACGATTCCTCGTCAAAGGATTAAGACCAGCGTCAGATGATCACGGTTCAATTGGACTGGGACCAACTGAGGGGCTTCCTTGCAGTCCTGACCGATGAACTGGCTGTAGTTGGTGAAGACGCCACAATGCCGCGCGAACGATACGGTTTTCACTCTGTCTAAGAACTTTGTGAAGTTCTGCTCATAGACTGCGCGCTTCTGATTAGCATAGACATCGGCATACGGGTCTTTCTGTTGCGCAAAAGCTGTCGTCGCGAACAGCGTGACCGTCGCAATGATGATTTTTCTCATTGGTCGTTTCCTCTCGTGAAGAGCAAACCGCTACGACGTGACTATTGTTTTGTCGACGGAGTTCCCATTGCTTGAAGAAGCGGAGGAATGCTGTATGCCAACCTCTCCGCCTGACTTGGCGAAAGAGCATATGCAGCGGTACTGCTGCCATGTGTACCAAGTCGCAATAACAGAAGAATCTTCGTCTGAAGCATTTCTGGCCGCAGTTGAAAATCAAAAACGTCCATCGCTACTACTGGAACCACCGACGATCTATTTTGTAGCGAATGATCCGCCGTTGCCATCATCTGAAGTGTCGGAGCCCTCGCCGCGAGAGTTCCAACCTCTTCGGTTGATAAAGACATTATTGTCGTGGTGCCGTCGGATTTTACGTTTCGAAGTATGAAATGGTCTCCAACACGATCAAGGCTGAGACCGTGATGAAATTCTTTCTGTTCGGCCATCGGAATTGTCCTTCGATGGCCAGCACGACTTGAGTGCGCCCGCCGAATCTGTAAAACAGACTTTGCGATCGCAGCCGCCGTCCGCTGGCGGTTAAGGTTGCGCCGAGGTGATTCCAGCCACCTCGGCGCAACAGCTTTATCTGATTCGCTTTCGCCAACGCAAAAAACGTCGCGCCTTCTGTTTGAGCGTCCGCGGTTTAGTGAGGCTGGGAATAAAGAAGCCGCTTGCCCTTGGCACCGCGCAAGAGCGCTTCCGCACGCGCCGCGTCGTCAATGCCGAGCGCCTTGCGGTGGTTGTATTTGAAATCGGCTTCCGCAAGGTAGCGGTGCAAATGTGCTTCGCTGACATGGTGGAATTGCCCGAACACCGCGCGCTTGAAAAGCGCAAAGAACGACTCGGCAGTGTTCGTGTGATGAAACCCGCCGGTTCGCACATATTCGTTAGCCGAATGGTTGACAGTGCCATGGCCTGAGAACTCGCGGCCGATCTTCTCGTAGACAGCGGCTTCGTCGGTCATCAGGTAGGATTTGCGGCTGGCTTGCGTGACGATCGCCTCGCGAAGTGTCTTTGCCGTAACGTCGGCAACATGGCGCGACCGCGCGCGGCCTTCACGCTCAACCAAGGTAAACACGGCCATCTTCTTCGGCGGTGGCCCGTAGGCTTTGTTCTTGGCCTTGCCGCCGACATAGCTTTCGTCCGCCTCGACAACTTTGTTTTGTCCGCCAAGCGGGCCGGAACCGCCAAGATCGTTCGCAGCTTCGCGGAGCCGATGAAACAAGAACCACGCGGTCTCGTAATTGGTGCCGAGCATGCGGTGCAATTGATGCGCGCTCATGCTCTTCTTGCTGGATGCCATCAGTTGAGCGGCCAATATCCACTTGTGAAGCGGGATCTTCGATCGCTCCATGACGGTGCCGACTGTAACGGTAAAGGGTTTGCGGCAATCCTTGCACTTGTAGACGCCAGGGCGCGTGCTTTTGCCTTTCAGCTTCGTGATGCGGTCGCGCATGATGCCGCAGCGCGGGCAATTCGGACCATCGGGCCAAAGCACCTTTTCAAGATGCTCGCGTGCCGCGTTGTCGTCGTGGTAGATCGGGCTCGTGAGATCAACTTTTGTCGCGGCCATGTCGGTTCCTCTCGACTATGGCTGTAGTCTACATCATGTGGCGTGGTACGTCAACCGGATAATTCCCCCTATTTGGGCCTATATTTAAGTTGTCCTCAGTCGAATATATGCATTGGTCTCTCCGCGATGCGCCGCTCGGCTGTTGCGTTGAAATAACCGTGATAACGCGGATCGGCAGCGTTCTGACCGATGAAAGGTTGCAACGTTCTTTACATTATCCGACGATGCAGGTAACTTTCCCCAAGACATCGAGGGAAATCATGCATGACAGACTCCACTTCGGACTTGAGAATCCTGAAGCTTGGATTTGGACCTTGCGCTCCGATCTCAACGCATTTGGTGTGAGCCAAATCGGAGCGCTGTCGATATGCATTTCGTGTTTCGCCAGGAGAGTAACTCTTGAGTCGATCGGATAATAGTCGGACTTTGTCCTTGATGAGGCGATCAGGCAAGGCGCCGCCGAGAGATATCGATGTTGTCTTCAAGGAGTTGATCACGGAGTTGGAACGTGATCTTCAGAGTCTGAAGGCATGGCGAGACTTGCTAGGATATTTTAACACCACAAAACCGCCACCCGCACTGCCCGAGTCGCTGATTGGTTCTGTGGAGTTTACTGCGGACTCTGAACTTTGCCTTACAAAAGGGCAGATCCTAGTCCGATGCGGCAAAATCGGAGAAGCCAATCAGTGGTTCCGGGCCGCCCCCAGCCTAGCCACAACACGATTGCAAGCGTTTGAGATTACATGCCGCGCATCTCATCTCGACCAGGACTTTCGCCGATTCATCGCGGCTGGCGATAAATTTCGCGACGAAGCGCAATGGAATTCTGCCGAATATCAGTATTGGAAAGCGTTAGCTTTGTATCCACAACACGCAGGCTATCTGATCCAATACGCGCATTGTCTGAAGGAACAAGGGAAATTCGCCGATGCGGAGATTTTTTATCGTTCCGCGCTCGCCTACGCCGTTCATCTTGAGACTGCGCGTTTCGGGCTGTCGGTTCGCGATATTCTCCAGCATCTAAACTACGTTGCTGGGGAACTTGGCTACCGCGGCGGACAAGAAGAAAGGCAGGTAGCTCCATCTGATGGTTACTCTCGACCTTTTCTTACAGAGCGCCCTACAAAGGCAGATGTTCTTCTCGTTGCTGAATTACTTCTCGGACACCCTGTAGACGACCAGTATGTACTTCGGGCGCTGAGGACCTATAAGACAGTTGAGGAAGTTTTCCTGGCGATCATTAAGGAACCGGAATTTGCTCGCGCGAATCGTGATCTGCTCACGGTATATAGATCACAGCTGCGACAAACTTGAGGCGGCGGCACGACATGTACAGCGTCAGCATCGTGATCTGCACGTTCAATCGGGCCTCCTATCTTGGCGACACGCTGCAGTCCCTAATTCATCTCAAATACCCCGAGTTTGAGGTGATCGTCGTAAATGGCCCCTCCACCGATGGCACCAACTCGGTACTTGAGAAATGGGCGGATAAGATTAAGGTCATAAGCCACAGCCAAAGCAATCTCGCTATTGCGCGAAATATAGGCATCGCCGCCGCCGCAGGCGATATCTGTGCCTTTATTGACGACGATGCTATCCCGCATCCGCAGTGGTTGAAGTCATTGATACATTGGTTCCATGATGAGCGTGTAGCTGGGGTGGGAGGATATACGATTGATCACACTGGTGTAAATTTCCAAGTTCGTAAGACCGTTTGTGATCGATTTGGGAACGCCTTTTATATCCCTGATTGGTTTGACGAACGGCCGCTTTGCTTCCCGGGCACCCCGTATTACCCAAGCCTCTTGGGCACCAATGCCGCATTCCGTACATCCGTCTTGCGGCAAATCGGCGGGTGGGACGAGACGTTTGCCCTCTATCTCGATGAGACAGACGTATGCTTGAGAATGGTCGATGAAGGTTATCGAATTGTCTATGAATCGTCTGCCCTTATCTATCATCAATTCGCGGCGAGCGATTTTCGTGATAGGCGCCGTATTGCTCGAACACTCTATCCCCAGGCTGTCAGTAAAGCCTATTTTATCATGCGGCATGGTACCTGCTTTGGCATCGGTCGCGCGAGCAAGGAGCTGGAAAAATACGAACAAGAGGTTGGAAATTCCCAAAGGTGGCTTCGGGACCATGGCGAGATCAGCAAGGAACATTGCTTTTCGCTCATCCAGGATTTGTTTTGGGGCATGGCGCGAGGTGTGGACATTGCAAAGCGGGGCATAGATTATACGGCTGGAGATCGTATCGCCGCCGCCCCGAAAAGCGAATTCAAATCATTTGAGCGCTCGACGGGGCTCGCTATTTGCATGATGTCGCAAGGGTTCCCACCCACGATCGACGCGGGGATCGCGAGATGGACGCAAATGGTAGCCACCGGTCTCGTTCAGCGCGGGCACCGCGTGCATGTCGTCACGCGATCTGCAGACGGTAAGGAAAGCATACGATTTGAGCAGGGGATTTGGATCCACAGATGCGTCATAAGCGATGAAGAGGGGCAATTGTTTGCCGAACGATATGGCATTCCCCTCAGCATTGCGGAGTGGTGCGCCCGTGCATATCGGGAGGTTCAGTTAATCAAGACCTTTGGATTGGACCTAGTATCCTTTCCAATCTGGGATCTGGAAGGAATCGGATGCCTGGACGATCCCGACATTGTGACAAGCATTAGTCTTCACACGACTTACGCGCTCGCCGAGCCCTTCAAGCCGGAATGGACAGCACGCCCGATATTCAACGCGTTACATGTGAAGAAAATGATTGCCGCTGAACGAGATTGTCTACTGAGAGCGTCGATTGTTCTTGGAAATAGCAAGCAGGTAGTCAATGACATAGAGAGGCAGTACCAAATAGAGTTGGGAGAACGATGTATCGTCGTCCCGCATGGGACGCACGATTTGGTGGCCTCATCGCCGCCGTCCTCAAATACGTCTTTGAGAGTATTTTATGTCGGAAGATTTGAAACACGCAAAGGATTTGACATCGCGCTCGATGTTGCCAACCGAGCGCTTGCCGCCGATTCCGCGTGCGAATTTTGGTTCGCGGGCAGCGAGTTAGACATAAATGTAATTCACCTCGTGTCTGAACTAGGCTGGCGGCAACTGCTCTCTAGTCCAAAACTTCGCTTCTTGGGAATTTTATCTCGATTGGAGTTGGAGCGCTGTTATCGTGAGTGCGACGTTGTTCTGATGCCGAGTCGGTATGAATCGTTCGGCCTTGTGGCCATTGAAGCAATGGCAGCGGGTAAGCCGGTTATCGCTTTAGATATCGGCGGACTTCGCGAAATCGTCGTCGACGGCGTAAATGGGTTGTTAGTTCCGTTAGACGACACTGCTGCAGGACGGATCGCTGGCCAGCTCATCAGACTGAGCCATGACGCCTCGACTTTAGGAGCATTGGCTTGCGGTGCGCGGAAGACGTATCTGAATAATTTTAGAATAGATGAGATGGTAGATCGGATAGAGGCCGTATTTCGTCGCGGCGTGAATAGAGCGGGGTTCGCATGACGCACTTTAACGATACCCTAGTTGCGAAGGTGATCGGGATACTTGAAAAACGTGCACTTAGCATTGATGACGCCCAAAGACTGATGGCGTTGGTAGGTTCACGTGAAGAGTTCTTAGCCCATTTGTTACTACGCAGAGGATCGTTCGCCCGCTATCCTGCTTTGCTTTCGGCGTTCGCGGATGCGGCGAACACCGCTTGTGCCGAGCAGACCACACAGCGACAAGAGCACTTGGATGCAAGCCGGAGGCGGGCTGCTTATGAGCAGCTCGACCAAGCCTTAGGAACCATCATTGGGCAGACAAATCAGCTCCACGACTCGTTTAATACCGCCGACGTCGCGATGAAGCTTTTCTCCCGACTTAAATCATCCGCGCCCGACTGCCGTGCCAGCGCACAGCCGATTGAGATAGCCTGATAAATATCTACTCGAAGCTTGGCGACCCCCCATGCTTCCATATCTCCTCTACGCCACTCTACCCGTCGCAGCCGTTGTTGGCAGCCTTCTCACTTGGTGGCTAATCCGGTACAAACCAAGACTGCAGGACGTTCCGCCCTCGCCGGATCCGCGCGAGTTACTTGCCCGCCTCTCTCGCGACATCTTTGAAGCAATCTCACGAGTCGAAACTAGAGTGGACAATCTGGAGTCAATTGCGCGAGAGACACGTAGTCTAGTCGGTCCGTTTGGGGTACCTTTGCCGGATGGCATGATGCTAGTTCAAACCCTCCATGGGATCAAGCTGGTAATTGATCCCCTTGATAGGGTAATGGCACCGAATCTCATTATCTACCGGCAGTGGGAGCCGGAGATCGCGAGACTATTAGCAACTTCAATTGACTCGAACACAGTTTTTGTAGATGTGGGCGCTAACATTGGCTGTCATTCCTGCTTAGCTGGCTCAATTATTGGCCGCTCTGGAACCGGAAAAGTAATCGCCATTGAGCCAAACCCCGTATGTTGCGAGCTCCTACGCCGCAACATCCAGCTTAACTGGTCAATGTGCCCAATCGAAGTGATGCCGATTGCCGTGAGCAACTTCAAAGGGACTGCTAATCTTGCTATCCCGCTTCACCATGCTCCGAACGCTCATTTGGCATTGAGCGAGGGAGACAACGAGGGAAAATCCACCCCGGTTGCCGTCAGCACTTTGGATCAACTGATACCCGACGGCATCGTAGACATTATCAAGATAGACGTGGAAGGGCACGAATGGGCAGTTCTGGATGGTGCGCGGAATCTGTTGGCAAGATCACCGAACCCACGGATCGTCTTGGAGTGGTCCCGCGCGCAAATGGATCGCGCTGGCTACAGCCCTGAAGCATTTTTCACACTTTTCGATGAATTGTGCCTGGCACCCTATAGGCTTTCGTCGACCCTGCAAAACATAGGTGCTTCCGGAGTCCGTTACGAACGCGCCGAACTTGAGAAACTGGATTACGCCAACCTTGTGTTGGCTCGCACGCTCCCTGCGAACTGACCGGCAGACCCAATCCATTATAATCATCTAAAGAATAACAGCGGCGACGTGTAACAATTTGCGCATAAGTAGTCTCAATACGCCTCGTAACCGGCGACCGGCCATATCGCCTCCGCCTCATTAGGGCCTGTTTACATTCGGCTTTGTGCGACGGATTGATTGTAAGCGGTGTGACAACCGCACATTTCGCCGGCGGCTGGCGGCTTAATGCCAGCCCATGAGCCATCGATTCGACTCCACGCATAAGCTTGCGAGCAACCAGGACGCTGCCATCGCTGCGATGGCTGGCGTCCGGGACGAGGTGACCGGCGGCGGCGGTCGGCGCCGGCGGTGGTCGAAGGCTGACAAGGCGCGCATTGTCCAAGAGAGTCTGAAGCCTGGCGCCGTGGCGTCGGAAGTGGGTAAGCGGTGCGTCGACCCCACGTTTCGAGGTGACGCGGCTGGTGGCTTAATGCCAGCCATGAGCAACCGATCAAACCCTACGAATCAGCTTGAAAGCGCGGACGCTGCGATCAACGCGGTGGCCGAGGTGACCGGCGGCGGCGATCGGCGCCGGCGGTGGTCGAAGGCTGACAAGGCGCGCATTGTCCAAGAGAGCCTGAAGCCTGGCGCGGTGGTGTCGGAAGTGGCGCAGCGGCACGGGTTGACCCGGTGGCAGTTGTACGACTGGCGCCGGAAGGCCCGCACTGCAGCTGGCGACCGGGCCGAGCCAGCCCGGCCGAAACGCAATGGATCGACGAGCAAGCCTGTCGAGGCGCTGCCCGCATTCGCGCCGGTGGTGATGGCGACGCCGGCAATACCGCCGCAGCCGGCTGCCTCTGATATGAAGCGAGCCTGGTGGAGATCGCCATCGGCGGCGCGATCGGGCGCGTCAGAGGGGTCGTCGACGTCGAGGGGCTGGTTGCGGTGCTGAATGCCGTACGGAGGGCGTCATGATCATGCCGGGCGCTGAGATAAAGGTCATGGTGGCGACGAAGCCCGTCGATTTCCGCCGGCAGGCGGACACTCTCGCGGCACTGGTGCAGGAGTCGCTCCGCGAGAACCCCTACTCGGGCTCGATCTACGTGTTCCGGCCGAAACGCACGAACAGAGTGAAGCTTTTGTGGTGGGACGGCACCGGCATTTGTCTTCTCACGAAGCGTCTGGAAAACGGCCAGTTTCGCTGGCCTGCGATCGCGGACGGAATGATGCAGCTCACGCCGGCGCAGCTTACGACGCTGCTTGCGGGGCTGGAATGGCGCCGCACGCAGCCCCGCGAGATCGTTCGTCCGAGTGCGACCCAATGATCGTGCGACACGACGACTCATCCTGTGGATCGATGCTGCAAGGAGGACCCGAATCAGCAACAACTTGGCTCGTGTTCGGCAACGCGGCGCGGGTCATGACGGACGTCAGCGACATACTTCCCGACGATGTCGGCGCGTTGCGCGCGCAGCTCGCCGCCGCGCTTGCCGGCCATGCCGCTGCTGTCACCGAGCGCGATGCGATCCGCGCCGAGCGTGACCAGCTGGCGGCCCGCAACGAGAGGCTTGAGTCGATCATCGCCGAAATCCGGCGCGCTCACTTCGGTCGCAAGTCGGAGAAAATCAACGACGATCAGCTGGCGCTGGCGCTGGAAGAGCTTGAATCAGCAACGCCAACTCACGGATTTAGGTTGAATCGTTGGCGATATTAATACCGCTGTTTTTCTAATTCCGGGAGGCGACGGGCTCTCGAAGGGCAAGATTCTCACTGGCGGCCGGCGATTGAGCCGCGGCCGACCTGCGTACCTGCCGGAGTGAAGATCAGGCCTGCAAAGATCTGGAAAAAATTCGGTAGGTCTTGACAGGCGGCCCGGCTGCCCGCTCCGCCAATGTGACCATCGGTTTGTTCGTCTCCAGCACCCAAGAGAACTCGACCCAGTCAAGGTCGTAGGTGCGCATCTGTTGAACGAATTCTGCAATCAGCAGGGCAAGCAACTCGCCGCCAATCGGGGTCGACTGATAGGCCCGCCTGATCCCGAGCAACGGCACCCGAACGGTGCGGACGCGCTCGCGCTTTAGAAGCCAGAGGAGCTTCAGCCAGTTGAACGGCAGCAGCCGACCTTTGAACGAGGCGATCGCCTCGTTAATGTTGGGGAGTCCCACCATCACCGCCGCGGGCTCACCTTTGAACAACGCGAAGCGGCCGTACTCACCGCGGATCAATGGCCGCATCTCTGCGAGCAGAGCATCGATCTCGGCCGGGCTGAAAGGGACAAAGCCCCAATTGTTCTGCCAAGCGTCATTGAAGATGTCGATGAGGGTGTGTACTTCCTCCGCATAGCGTCTCATGTCAAAGGGGCGGACCGACACGCCGGATCGATGCCGGGCCTTGTCGGCAATGGAATAAATTGAGGAAGGGAGCATGTCGGGGACGAGCCGGTAGGCATACAGGTCGATTTCCTTGCAGAGGCCGGCGTGTTCGAGCAGAGGACCAAACCAGGGCCTCGCATGTGTCATTAGTATCGCCGGTGGCGTGTCGAATCCCGACACTAGGCAACCGCATTCCTCGTTTGTAGTAAAATTCACTGGCCCAACCATGCGAGAAACACTATGCGCGCGCAACCAATCCGCCGCAGCGCCGACGAGTGCTTGGGCAGCTTCCGAATCATCAACACAATCGAAAAAGCCAAAATGTCCGCAGCCGTCGCGGTGAAATTCGAGGTGTCGGCGGTTGATCTGCGCGGAAATACGACCGATTGGCCGGCGGCTGCGGTACGCCACGAAAAGCTGTGCGTCACCGAAGGTAAAAAACGGAGCGCGCGATCGGGAAATGCGTCGCCGCTCGTGGAAGTTCAGCGGAGGCACCCATACCGAGTCGCCGGAAAAAACCGCGAAAGGCACGGCAAGCCAATCCCTAACAGTCCGCGCATCGTGCACGGCGGCGATGTCAAGCGCTGCGGTCAGATCAGCCATGAGCCCATCATCCCTGCCGCAGCCGCATCAGCAATCGATCGGCCAGAGCGTTGGGCAGGATGGCGGCCAAACGCACCGCGAACGCGAGGGGCCATGGGAAGAGAATTTCGCGCCGGCCATCCTCCAGCGCTCGCGCCACATGGCGTGCGGCGCGATCGGCTGTCCACAAGAAGGGAGGTCGGAACGGCAGGCTTGCGCTCATCGGCGTGTCGACAAAGCCGGGGCAGACGACTGAGACAGTCACCCCCAACGGGGCCAGGAGGCCGCGCAAGGCCGCGCCATACGCGCGGGCAGCTGCCTTCGAGGCAGAGTAGGCCGGGCAGGCTGGAAGGCTCACAAGACCGGCGAGCGAGCTCACAATGGCGATCTGGCCTTGCTTCCGAGCGACGAATCGCGGAAGCATTGGCGTTATTGTGTTGACGACTCCGAGCGTGTTGGTTGTTAGAATTTCTCGCGCTATATGGCCAAGTTCCCCGCAATCCCGCGCTAGCGACGCACCGCCTCCAATTCCCGCACTCGCAATGAGCAGATCTACCGGTTGAAGAAGATCGCAGGTCGTGAGCACCCGCTCAATCGCATTTGGATCAGTGACATCAGCCACGTAGACGTCGACGCCCGCGCCCCGGACCCTAACGTTGCTGGCAACGGCTTCAAGGCGGCCTCGGTTGCGGGCAATAAGCGATAGCCTTCGTCCTGAAGCGCTATAGACCTGCGCCAGGGCGGCGCCGATCCCACTGCTCGCGCCGGTGATGACGATATGCTTTGGCCCATTGCCCGGCTTGACCGACCGCATCACGCCTCTGCTCACTACCAACACTCGCTGACGCGGGCGCCTCCTGTTCGAGCCAAGGCTGGGCTAAATGGGCCTGAAAAAACCAGCGTCAAGATTCATCACAATGCGGCCTGCGCCTCAGCCTGGTCAATCGACGAAGCTCTGCCCACCCGTCGCGCCTCACGCCGTCGCAACATTGAAGGCCGCATCGTCTCAATTGCGGCAGCTAACGCCTCGACCACTCCCGATATCTGCCTATCCGTATGGTTGGAAGAGATGAAAAACCGAATGCGGGGCTTATCCTTCGGAACAGCAATTTGCACAATCGGGGGAGCGAAATAGCCGGCCTCAAGCAGCCTTTGTGCGGCAAACATGCACTCGTGATGACCCGAGAACAAAATTGAAATCACCCCGGCTCCGATTGCAGGCCCAGTATCGAGACCGCGCTGCTTGGCCTCTTCGAGAAACTGCCGGGAATTCTCTTGCAGCCGTGCTACGCGCCAAGGCTCGGCTTTGAGGATGCCAATGCCGCTGCGCACTGCTGCAGCCAATGCGGGAGACATGCCAACGCTGAAAACAAACGCGGGCAACGTGAATCGCAACCAGTCAATCATACTCTTACGACCCGCGATGAAGCCTCCGCAGGCCGCGAACGTCTTCGACATCGTTCCAACGATTATGTCGATTTGCTTTGAATCAATAGCGAAGTGTTCAGCAAGCCCCCGTCCAGCTGCTCCCAGGACGCCCAGCGAGTGGGCCTCATCTACCATGAGCCACGCTTGATAGCGGTCCCTGATCTCAAGCAGACGAGGCAGGTCGGCCACATCACCATCCATGCTGTACAGCCCCTCGACGATGATCAGTACGCGATTTGCTTGGTGGCGAACCTTTCGCAGGATCGAATCGAGGTGCTCAAGATCATTGTGGGCGAAACGAATGACGCGAGCCCGCGAGACATCCGTGCCGACGATGATGCTGTTGTGAGACAACTCGTCGACCAGAACCAAGTCGTTCTTTGTCAACAGGTGGCCTACCAAAGAGACGTTCGTCATATATCCGCTGACTAACGTAATCGTGTCGTCCGCGCCGAGAAACGCGGCTAGGTCACGCTCCAGCTCCCCGTGGATCGCTCGCTCACCGCCGACCAGGCGCGATGCTCCGGCCCCAATCCCAATGCTCATGACGGCATCGCAAGCGGCCCGCCTAACTCGCGGGTCGTTAGCGAGCCCGGCATAATCGTAGTTCGCAAAACTGACGAGGTTCTTGCCGCGACGCTCCAATTCAGCTTTTAGTGTGTCGAGCGGCTGCAGATACTGCGTCCTCAGCACGTCGAGTGGGTTTTGGTTGAACGACTCGTCGATGAACAACGCCCCCCCTGCCAATTCCAACCGCCGCTGAGCATAGCTGTCAAGGCAGCGAAATTGCTGAACCATGGACCCTCCCCCCGAAGCAGCCCGAAATTCAAAACATCCTCAACAGCCGAATTCTAGGAATAATATCCAAAACTCGGTGAGATCACCTAGGTGGAAGGCCCCGCCTCCACGAGTCCAAATGGTAGATGATCAGAATGCACGCGGCAACCTCGTCGACCTAAGAAAAAGCCAACAAATCGCCAAATTTTCGAGCAATCGGTGCAAAATTTTTAATATGTGGCTGAAATATCACAGTCGCCACACAACATGAGTCACAATACGTGAGGATGTTGATCTAATGCAGCCGCATGTTTGTCACATTCGACGCGGAGGTGCGTGGAATGGACCTTTCTATCCTGACATTTTGTGGCGACCAACACCCTCTCGACAAACCATGAGGCAGCGCCGACCACGATTGCGGTTCTTTGAGGAATGAGGCGCACAGGCCAGGCGGTTGCAAATTCATGACTAATTGCATTGCCTTCGATCTGACTCGTCTCTTCATCGGGCCAATGAGCCCGGTCCCCCGCGGCATCGACCGCGTGGACCTTCTCTACGCACGCCACTTTTTCGAGGAATGGAACGGAGACTGTGTCGGCGTTCTACCAACCCCCTGGGGTATCCGCTGGTTCAATCGGGACCGGTCCCTCCGTGTCCTCAACTTCATCGAGGACTATTGGCGCGAAACCGCGGACGCCGACAGCGATCCGGCTTATCTGTGGGTTAGAGCGCGGCTGCGAGGAAAACAACCTTCAACCTTACCGACAAACGCACGGTCGGCCGGCGCTCGCCTCGTGGCGGGGTTTCTCGGCTTTGCGCTGCGGCACGGGCTTGCGCTCGGGCGGCCCGTCAGCTCACTGCCGCCGCGAACCGTGTACCTCAACACTGGACAAATTACGCTGGCGGTTCCTCAACTATTGACCTGGCTCGGGGCGCGACAAGACATCAAGCCCGTTTTCATGCTGCACGACGCAATTCCCATCGAGTATCCTGAATATTGTTCTCCACGATTGAGCCAATCGCACGCACAAATGCTTGCCAACACGGCACGCTACGCTGCCGGATTGATCGTGACGACTGAGGCAGCTGGAGAGTCGATCAGGCGGGAACTTGCTCGCCGCCAGCGCATCGACATCCCGATGCTCGCTGCCCCCCTACCGGTGCCACCGCCGTTCTTAGAACGCGCTGCCCCCGACCCAGCCCTTCGCGACATCGCCTATTTCGTCGTCAGCGGAGCGATCGATCCGCGCAAGAACCACCTCTTGCTCTTGCACGTTTGGCGCGAGCTTGTGCGGCAGCAGGGTCCAGAATCTCCGAAGTTGGTTTTCGTTGGCTCGCGCCGGCGTACCAGCGACGCCGTTATCGATATGTTGGAGAGGTGCGATGTCATCAAGGACCATGTCCTCGAAATCGCCGGGCTATCGACCCCCGGATTGCGCCAGCTCCTGGCTGGCGCCCGGGCTCTACTGATGCCGTCATTCGCCGAAGGATTCGGCATTCCGATTATCGAGGCATTGGCGCTCGGAACGCCGGTGATTGCCTCCGACTTGCCGGCTCATCGAGAAACGGGGGGAAACCAAGCGACCTATATCAGCCCAATTGATGGGATCGGATGGCTATCAGCGGTTCGCGCTCACGCGTGCAACAACACGGCTGGTTCTGATGCCAAGCCAACGAGGGCTCCGCCTCACGACTGGAGCCACGCAGATTATTTCAGCAGGATTGAGAGGTTCGTGACACTGAAGGGGACCCCGTCGGCAGGACCACCTCGAGCGGGTTGTTAATTGGATTCTCGGCCGCTCCGATCTCCTCACTTACCACATCAAGCGTAAGCGGTGTGACGACCGCACATTTCGCCGGGGGCCGGCTGGCGGCTTAAAGCCAGCCCATGAGCAATCGATCAAACCCCACGAATCAGCTTGAAAGTGCGGACGCTGCGATCGGCGCGGTGGCCGAGGCGACCAGCGGCGGCGATCGGTGCCGGCGGTGGTCGAAGGCTGACAAGGCGCACATTGTCCAAGAGAGCCTGGAGCCTGGTGCCGTGGTGTAGGAAGTGGCGCAGCGGCAGGGGCTGACCCGGTGGCAGCTGTACGACTGGCGCCGGAAGGCCCGCGCAGCCGGCGACCGGGCCGGGCCAGCCCGGCCGAAACGCAATGGATCGGCGAGCAAGCCTGTCGAGGCGCTGCCCGCATTCGCGCCGGTCGTGATGGCGGCGCCGGCAATACCGCAGCCGACTGCCTCCGACGCGAGCCTGGTGGAGATCGCCATCGGCGGCGTGAGCGTGCGCGTCAGAGGCCCCGTCGAGGTCGAGACGCTCGTTGCGGTGCTGAATGCCGTACGGAGGGCGTCATGATCATGCCGGGCGCTGAGATAAGGTCCTGGTGGCGACGAAGCCGGTCGATTTCCACCGGCAGGCGGACACTCTCGCGGCGCTGGTGCAGGAGGCGCTGCGCGAGAACCCCTACTCGGGCTCGATCTACGTGTTCCGAGCGAAACGCACGAACAGAGTGAAGCTTTTGTGGTGGGACGTGGTGGGACGGCACCGGCATTTGTCTTCTCACGAAGCGTCTGGAAAACGGCCAGTTTCGCTGGCCTGCGATCGCGGACGGAATGATGCAGCTCACGCCGGCGCAGCTTACGACGCTGCTTGCGGGGCTGGAATGGCGCCGCACGCAGCCCCGCGAGATCGTTCGTCCGAGTGCGACCCAATGATCGTGCGACACGACGACTCATCCTGTGGATCGATGCTGCAAGGAGGACCCGAATCAGCAACAACCTGGCTCGTCTTCGGCAACGCGGCGCGGGTCATGACGGACGTCAGCGACATACTTCCCGACGATGTCGGCGCGTTGCGCGCGCAGCTCGCCGCCGCGCTTGCCGGCCATGCCGCTGCTGTCACCGAGCGGGACGCCGCCGTTAGCGAGCGTGATGCGATCCGCAGCGAACGTGACCAGCTGGCGGCCCGTAATCAACGCCTTGAGTCGATCATCGCCGAAATCCGGCGCGCTCACTTCGGTCGCAAGTCGGAGAAAATCAACGACGATTAGCTGGCGCTGGCGCTGGAAGAGCTTGAGACGAGCCTCGCCAAGTCGCAAGCCGAAGCTGACAAGGCGCAAGACGAGGCCGAGAAGGCCGGCAAACCCGCGAACACCGGACGGCGTGCTGCGCGGGCCTTCCGGCGCCAGTCGTACAGCTGCCACCGGGTCAGCCCGTGCCGCTGCGCCACTTCCGACACCACGGCGCCAGGTTCCAGGCTCTCTTGGACAATGCGCGCCTCGTCAGCCTTCGACCACCGCCGGCGCCGATCGCCGCCGCTGGTCACCTCGTCCCGGACGCCAGCCATCGCAGCGATGGCAGCGCCCTGGTTGCTCGCAAGCTTATGCGTGGAGTCGAATCGATGGCTCATGGGCTGGCATTAAGCCGCCAGCCGGCCGCCGGCGAAATGTGCGGTTGTCACCACCGCTTACCTCCTTGCAGCATCGATCCACAGGATGAGTCGTCGTGTCGCACGATCATTGGGTCGCACTCGGACGAACGATCTCGCGGGGCTGCGTGCGGCGCCATTCCAGCCCCGCAAGCAGCGTCGTAAGCTGCGCCGGCGTGAGCTGCATCATTCCGCCCGCGATCGCAGGCCAGCGAAACTGGCCATTTTCCAGACGCTTCGTGAGAAGACAAATGCCGGTGCCGTCCCACCACAAAAGCTTCACTCTGTTCGTGCGTTTCGCTCGGAACACGTAGATCGAGCCCGAGTAGGGGTTCTCGCGGAGCGCCTCCTGCACCAGCGCCGCGAGAGTGTCCGCCTGACGGCGGAAAGGTGCCGTCCGAGGGTTGGTAGGAATTGAAGGTGGCGTAGTCTCCGGGGTGATCAACCTCGAATCACCCGGCTGGAGGGCCGGGCTGGAGACCACGCCATGACGAACGGTACTACAAAACGCCTCATCGGGGATTCGTGTGGGTGATTTTAGGTGATTTTGAATGCTGTTTGGTGTTGTTGTTGCGCTGTGGGCATGTGGGCAACGCTTCTTCAGCGTTGTCCACATGTCCACAGCAATCTTGAGGCTGGTCAGGGGAGTGGCGAGCGTAGCTTGTCCGTGATCAGGATAAGAACGCGGTTCAAGATTTGCGCAACTTGGCGCCGCTACAAGGGCGGCAGCATGCAGGTCAGGATT
>Ga0209062_1002089_pt1 | contig 28830 bp, 19 predicted proteins | sample Coa_R2_2_FD_187158 | JGI IMG/M metagenome (GOLD analysis project Ga0209062, IMG submission 187158) | Surface soil microbial communities from Centralia Pennsylvania, which are recovering from an underground coalmine fire - Coalmine... | ecosystem: Environmental > Terrestrial > Soil > Unclassified... | reverse complement strand
ATCAAGTGATCAACCTGGGCGTGAATCGGGATCTGGTCTCCAACACTCTGACAGGCGGGATTCCGGCCTCGGTAACCGTAGACCTCATCACAACGCTGGCGGGGCCCGGCGGTTCCGGCACGAACTGCGCCAACAGCGCCGCTTCCGCCAGCACCCCGGCACTCGTGCCCGGACTGGCTGCGTGGGGCACGACGCTTCACGCGTCCCCAAGCCTCCCTTTGCCTCCTCCGTCACCTTTTGTGGTGACCGAGGCGCCGTTCACACCGGCGACGTTGAGCGTGGGGGAACTGAGCAGCCTCGCGGGCCGCTGCGCCAGCATTCTCGCCAACGGCAGCGGTTCCGGCATTTGCCAGTCCTGCAGGGCCGGGGGCTTGGGCGCTGCTGTTGCAAAGTAGAGCGCGGGATGTATACTGGACCGCACCGGGAAGCAGCCCGGCTCCAATGGGCCTCACAGGGGGGTGAGCCTATGTCTTTCGCTTTGCATTGCGATTCCCTGTCCCGGAACGCCTTTGGGTGGCTGGTGTTGTTTTCGCTCGGCGTTTCCGCGGCCTGGGCACAAATCACTACGGGAGCTCTGTCCGGAACCGTCACCGATCCGGCGGGCGCCGTGGTCGTGGGCGCGAAGGTCGAAGTGACCAACCAGGGGACTGGCGTGAGCGTCGCGCTGGTGACCAATGACGCCGGCCTTTACAAAGCGGCCTTCCTGATCCCCGGAACCTACTCGGTCCGCATTCAGGCGCCGGGCTTCCGGACTTTCGAAGCCAGGAACATCGTCGTGGAACTGGCGCACGAGCCGGTGGTCAATGCGACGGTCGAGGTCGGCGACGCGACGCAGACCATCGAAGTGCAGGGATCCGCGACGCTGCTGGTGACCGATACTTCGCAGATCAGCACGGACGTTCAGGCAGCCGCCGTGGTATCGCTTCCCGGAGTCCAGGGCGGCATGGACAAACTGGCGCTGACCTCGCCGGGCGTCGTCATCGGCTTCGGAAACATCAACTCGAACGGGCTGCTGTTTTCCGCCAACGGGCAGCGCGCGCGGTCGAACAATTTCCTGCTCGACGGGCAGGATAACAACGACCCGACGATCGCCGGCCCAGGCTATGGGTTCAGCAATCTGGAGGCGGTCGGTGAATACCAGGTGATCACGAATCAATACAGCGCCGAATACGGACGCAACGCGGGCGCGATTGTGAATATCCGCGTCAAGTCGGGGACCAACGCGTTACATGGAGTCGGCACCTATTTCCGGCGCGACGATCAGAACTGGACCGCGCTGGACAATATCCAAAAGGCTTCCGGCCTGACGGGTCCGCCCAAGTACCTGGATTCGATTCTGGGCGGGCAGCTCGAGGGGCCGATTGTCAGGAACAGACTATTTTTCAATATCTGGACGCAGCGCGAATGGATCCGCCAGAACGCCGCCTATATCGGCACCGGAAGCACGCTCGCGCCGACTCCGGAAGGATTGCAGCAGTTGCAGGCATACTTCCCCGATTCGGTCACTCTGGCCAACTACATCAAATATGGCGCCTACGCCCAGAACATCGGCACGCTTTCCATCGTTCCGAACAGCATCCGGAACCAGAACATCACCACACCCGGCGGGCAGACGATCAGCGTTCCGTTCGCCAACCTGGAACGGTTCGTTTCGACCCCGACCGACAATTGGGACGCCGGCGCGCACGTCGATTTTCACCTGAGCGAGAAGATGCAGCTCATGGGCAAGTTCTACGACCAGATCGGCACCACTCCTTTTTCGGCCAGCAACGGCCAGGCCGGATACTTCATCGGATCGCCGAGCCACAGCAAGCAGGCGGGCGGAAGCTGGATCTGGACAGCCACACCCACCATGGTGAACGAATTCCGCTTCAGCTTCGTCAAGAGCGAATTCGATAGCTTTGGCGGCAACACGTATGGGTTCGACAAACTGGGGCAAAACGTCGCCAATGTCGGGATCACCGGTTACCTCGGATATGGGCTCGCTTACAATCTGCCGCAATACCGGCTGGTCAACAGTTATCAGTATCAGGACAACCTGACCAAACAGCTCGGGCGGCACGCCCTGAAGATGGGCTTTCAGTTCATCAACGACGAAATCCCGATAGGGTTCCTGCCGAACGTCGACGGCGTTTATTCCTACGCCAATTTTCAGCAATACCTCAACAACACTCCGGCGACGTTTGCCGGCGCGGCCGGCGTGACCACGGAGAAGCCGCACGAACTCGATCAGGCTTACTACATCCAGGACGATTTTCGCTTCCGTCCCGACCTGACCCTGAACCTGGGCCTGCGCTACGAGTATTCGGGCCAGCCGATCAATTTGTTGAATCAGGAGACGGTGGCTCGCGAGAACAACGCGCAGACCGCCATATGGAACTCCGCGCTGCCGCTTACGGCCCGGACGTATCCGAGCTACCCTGCGCCGTCCAAGGATTTCGCGCCGCGCATCGGCATGGCCTGGACGCCTTCTTCCTCCGGCAGCGGCTTTCTGAGCCGGCTGCTGGGGAACCGGGCGACGGTCCTCCGCGCCGGATTCGCCATCGCCTGGGACCCGGCTTTCTACAATCTGTTTCTGAATGGAGCGACGGCCGCTCCGGTAGTGTTCGCCTACACCCTGAACTACAATACCGGCAGTTACCCGCCGATGCCGTCCGATATCACCGGCGCGAATCTGCAAAAACTCTATTCGCCTCCGGCCGGCGTAGACCCGCGCACGCTGGCACAGACGCTATTCGCCAGCAATTTCAAGAATCCATACTCGGAGAGCTACACTTTCGGCATCCAGCGCCAGTTCGGCAGCAGGACCGGGATCGAGATTCGCTATGTGGGCACGCAGGGCGTCGATCAGTTCGCTACCCGCAACGGCAATCCCTATGTAGCGGGATTCGTGAACAACGGATTTGCCAACGTGCTGCCGGCCGGAGTTGCACCCGGGACGAACCCGAACTGCGCCGCCTGCAACGGGCGCGTCAACCCGGCCTACAACGTAATCCGCCTGCGCGACAACAGCGCGCATTCGAGCTACAACGGCCTGCAAACCGCATATACGATTCGCAATTTGGCGAACCAGCTCACGCTCACCTCCGCGTTCACATGGAGCAAGACCATGGACAACATCAGCGAGGTATACACTTTCACCGGCTCCGGTTCGATTGTGCTGGCGCAGGATCCCTTCAATGTGGGCTCGGGCGAGCGCGGATTGTCGAACAACAATGTCCCGCTGGCCTTTTCCCTGACCGCAACCTGGAACCTGCCGTGGCTGAAAGGGACGAGCCACTGGTATGAACGCACGTTCGGCGGCTGGACCATCAGCGCGTTCGAGGTGGCGCAGGCCGGCCGGCCGATGACGGTGCTTCAGGCCAACACCAACCTGAATGTAATGGAGGACGCCGCGGCGGTCGCCCTGGTCGGCGGCTCCGCGGAATTGAGGCCGTTCCTGGCAAGTCCCGGCGCGCCGCTGGGCTCGGTCGGCGAGTTCCTGAATGGCGCCCTGGTCAATTTCGCCAACCCGTCGCAGCAGGCGTCTTTTTCGAGCGTGCACTGGATTGTGAATAACCTGGCCGCGGACAAATACTTCGGCACCCCATTCGGAGTGCCGCGCAACACGCTCACCGGGCCGATGCTCCAGCAGTTGAATCTCGCGATTTACAAGAGTTTCGCGGTTCGGGAGAATCTTCATCTGCAGATCCGGGCCGAGGCGATCAATGCATTCAATCACGTGAACCATCCGCTGCCGAATCTGAACGTCGACGTCGGCACCGCGACCACCTTTCTGAATCCGACCTATCAGGAGGCGAGCGCCTTCGGCAACACGCCACCGCGGATCATCCGGCTCGGGGCGCGGATCGTCTTTTAGAAGAGCTCGGTTCCGGTCCAGGCCGGCGGCCCTGGCCGGCAGCCGGCTCGACCAACTAAAACAGGAAGCGGACCCCGAGGCGGAAGACGCGCGGGGGCAGGATCGTGGTCGCCGAAAGGAAGGTCGGGTATTGGTACCTGGCGCCGTCGATGACCACGCTCTTGACCCCGGTGGCGGAGGACTGCGCGTTATCGGCATTCGAGTTGAAGATGTTGAACGCGTCGAAATCGAGGTTCACGCGGGCACGCTCCCGGATGTGGAACTGCTTTTCGATCCGGGTGTCGAAGACGAACAGATCCTGCGACCGATACATGCCGATGGGATCGACCTGGAGATTCAGCGTGCCCGAGGCGAGGCCGGTGACGTTGTAGGTGCGGCCGAGCGGCGTCCCGGACTGCATTCGGGCGACCGGCGAGATGCGAATCCCCCACGGGCCTTGGTAGGTGCCGGTGACGTGGGAAGTCCAGGTGGTGACGGAGACCTTGTTGTTGATCGCGGTATTGATGTTGGTCGCGATGCCGCCGTTCGGATAGCTGGAGGAGGTCCAGTAGAAGCTGCCGACGAACATGAAGTGGCCCGACATGCGCTTGTTCACGGTGAGCTCCCAGTTACGGAACATGCTGTTATTGCCGGGCGGCGTCTGGTATTGCAGGACGCTCGGGACCAACTGGCTTTTCGGGATATCCCAGAGAGTGAGCTGCCGGGCGCCGGAGTTATCGCCGTTGACGCCGTCATTGGGGCCCGGCACGTTCACGGTGACGGGAACGGTGTAGAGGCTATTGACGCGAGCGATATCGACGCGCTGCCAATCGTGGTGCAGCTCGCGAAAGATGAAGCCGGCCTCGATGGAGAGGCTGTTCGACAACTGGTGCTGGAGAACGATGCCCATGTCGTCGAAGCGCGGCGCTTTGATATGCGGCTGAACGCCGGAAGTCACGCCGCCGGAGTTCGAGACGAATGCGCCGAGCTGAGTGGGATCGAACGGGGCATTGTTCGGGTCGTTCCACTTAAAGGTGTACGTGGTGGCCTGAAGACCGTTCACGGCGTTGACGATGGTCGTGGAGTTGTAGCTGTAGTAGTAGCCGTAGTTGAGCTTGAGGACGGTCTTGCCTTTGCCGGTAAGGTCCCATGCGGCGCCGAGGCGCGGGGCGATGAGGAACGGGTATCGCAGCACGTTGGAGTTCCCGGGAATGGTGCCGTTGGCGTACGGAGTGGCGGGTATGGAGTAGCCGTTGGGGAGCGGCTGGCCGGCGTAAAAAAAGCCGCAGTAGGTGCAATCGGACCGGAGGTGCTCGGTGAAGTAAAAGGAGCGGTAGTAGTCCCAGCGGACACCGAGGTTGAGCGTGAGGCGGCGGGTGGCCTTCACCTGATCCTGGAGATAGGCGCCTTGGTGCATGGTCAGGCTCCACTCCGTGAAGGGCTCGTTGTAGATCGTCGCCTGGTAGGGAGTGGTGAAATCGGGCGCTCCGGGCGCGCTGTTGTAGGTGAAGGCGACTTCGCCGAGCGGCCCGTACTGCTCGTTGTCCTCGGTTTCGCGCTCGGTGATCCAGCCGAACTTGAGCTGGTGGTTGAGGCCGAGGAAGCGGTCGAGGAAGTAGCTGCCGGTCGGCTCGAACTGGTAGCGGCGGGGATCGGAGCGGACTTCCGGATAGGAGCCGGCGACGTTGCCGGAGGCGAGCTCGGTCTGGCGGATGGCGAGCTTGCCGTTGGGGCCGGGATAGGGCACCTGCGGGAAGTTGTAGCCCCAGGTGCCGAGCAGGACGTTCACAAACAACTTCGGCGTGATAGCACCGGTGTACTGGACGTTGCCGACCCACGCGACGGCTTTCTGGTAGTAGACCGAATCGAGATAGTTGGTGCTGGAGGCGCCGCGCCACGGCTTCAGGATGGGGTTCCACTGGATGTAATGCGAGAGGCGGTGCTTGGGGTTGATCTGGCCGGAGATCTTGTAGGTGGCGTTCTGGTCCTTGGCGTAGAAAGGCTGCGAGCCGGGCTTTTCGACGGGGAAGCCGACGACGCCGTAGGCAGAAACCTGGCTGCGGATCGAAGTGAAAAACCAGATCCGATCCCTCCTGATCGGGCCGCCGAGATTGCCGTTGGTGTCGTGGTAGGTATCGATGCGCGTGCCGACGCCCGCGCCCTGGTGCAACTGCAGGTCGCTGATGTTGTGGCCCTGGAACGATGGGTTTTCGTAATCCTGGTAGAACTCGCCGTGGAACTGGTTGCCGCCGGTCCGGATCACGGCGTTGATCTGATTGCCGGGGACGGGCATGCCGGCGTCGTTGCCGGCGGTGCCGACGGTAAATTCGGAGAAGGAGCCGTAATCGAAGTAGAAGCCGGCGCCGCTTTGGCCTTCGGAGGTGTTGATCCCGTCGATCATGACGCGGTTCTGGCCGCCGTATCCGAAGGACGTGTACGCGGTCTGGTTGCCCACGGCGGAGCCGCCGACGTCCAAGGTCGCGACGGTCATGCCCGCGGTAAGGCCGATGATGTTCCACATATCGCGGCCGTTGGGCACATCGGTGAGCTGCTGCTGATTGAAGCCGCCCTGCACGTTGGAGCTCAGGGTATCGACCAGCGGAGTTTCGCCGGTCACGACAATGGTCTGTTTCTGGTCGGCGGGCACAATCTGGACGTTGATCACGTCGGTGAAGTCGAGGCGGACGTCGATGCCGTCGCGAACGAGGACGGCGAAGCCGGGGGCTTCATAGGTGAGCTTGTAGACCCCAATGGGCAGCGACGGGAAGCGGTAGGCGCCCTGGTCATTGGTGAAGTAACTGATCTGGCCCTGCAGCGCGGGACTGGTGGCCGTAACGCGCGCTCCGGGCACGGCCGCGCCGGAAGCATCGGTTACGGTGCCGGCCACGGCGCCGGTATTCTGCGCGAGCTGCGCGAAGCAGGCGGAGTAAACGAAGAGCACCCCGGATGCGAAAACGACGTAGCGCATCATCCCCTCCTGAGCGGATCGGCTGAGATCCGCTCGCCCGGAGAGGCGGCCCCGCAACCGGGGCGCGCGGCCTCCGGGAATTGCGGAGAGTATATAACGACTGGTGGCCAGATCACCCGCTCCGCGTAGCTCCTAGTTGCGCCGCACGGTCCGAATGTGCTAAAAGATACGGGGGTTCCCGGTCATGGTCAACAGATTCTTACCCGTCCTTCTCCTCCTTTTCTTCTCTTCCGCTCTCTCCCATGCCGGTACTTACTGGGACCTGGAGTGGGTTGCCGCCCGCGGCAACGTTGTATACAACGGCACATCTTTGGGAGCGTTTACTATGGCGGTGGTAGCGGGCCAGTGGTTTTTCCAGGGCACGACCGGTGTGGCCTACTCGTCGATCGAGGCGTTCCCCGTCGCCGCCCTCGACCCCACGGCGCCGGTCGGAACGTCCGCGGAATATAAGCCGAGCGATCCGGCGGCGGACGATTTCTTCGCCAATTTGTATCTTCCGTACGTGGATCCGGCGAATCCGCCATCCGCCACCTTCGAATACTTCCGCTACATACCCGGCAGCATCGACCTGAAGACGACGGTGGCGACCGGCGAAACGGTGAGATATAGCGCGAGCTACCAATTCCAGGACCCGGCCGGCGGGATCGCCAATTACACGGTCTCGGGTGTAGTCGGCGGAGGCACGGGGAACACGAGCTTTGTCCTCAGGGACGGGTTGGAAGTCATTACCGGCAAGGTGAACGGCACATTTTTCGAAACGCCCGAACCGGCAGCGCTGTTCTTCGTGCTGAGTGCTGTAGCCCTGTTGGGGTGGATGTCGCGGCGGGACCGTTCCGCGCGGCGCCACTGATTCCGCGGGCGACGCCTTCGCCCGGCCCGCATGGGTTCGGGAACGTGCCCTCTCTGATATTCTGAAGGGCAAGTCCGACCATGTATATCCGCAAACAACGATTGCTCACCCCCGGCCCGACGCCGCTCTATCCGCCCGCGCTGCACGCGATGATGGCTTCCGATGTCCACCACCGCACGGAGGATTTCCGCAAAGCCTACCGGCAGTGCCTGGCGGACCTCAAAGAGGTGATGGGCACGGCCAACGATGTCCTGATGTTCGCGGCCTCCGGCACAGGCGCGATGGATGGGACCGTGTCGAATCTGTTCTCGCCGGGCGATCCGGTGATCGTCTGCGTGGCCGGGAAGTTCGGCGAGCGCTGGGCGGAAATTGTCAAGGCGTACGGCCTGAACGCGACCGTGCTCACGGTGCCTTACGGCCAGGCGGTCAGCCCGGCCGCGGTGCGCGACGCGCTGGCGCGCGTGCCGGCGGCAAAGGGCGTGTTTTTACAGGCTTCCGAGACTTCAACCGGCGCGGCGCATGACGTGGCCGCCATTGCAGATGCCGTCGCGAAGAGCGATGCGATTCTGGTGGTGGACGCCATCACCGGCCTCGGCACCATGCCGCTGAACATCGATGAATGGGGCCTGGACGTGGTGATCGGCGGATCGCAGAAGGCGTTCATGGTGCCGCCGGGCCTCGCCTTCCTTTCGATCAGCCAGAAGGCCTGGAAGCTGGCGGAGCGCGCCACGCTGCCGCACTATTACTTCAATTTCAAAAAGGAAAAGAAGAGCGGCGAGGCGGGGGAATCGAGCTGGACGCCGGCCACCTCGGTTATCCTGGCGATGGCCGAGGCGCTGCGGTACGTGAAGGAGATCGGCATGGCGAAGCTGATCGAGAACGCGCAGCTTCTGGCCCGCGCGACGCGCGCGGCGGCCGAGGCGCTCGATCTCGAGCTGTTTTCGGCGGCGTCGCCCGGAGCCGCGGTGACCGCAATCACGGCGCCGGAGGGGATCGATTCGGGCGTGATCGTCAAGGAGTTCCGCAGCCGCTTTGGCGCGGTAATCGCCAACGGCCAGGGCTCGATGAAGGGCAGGATTTTCCGCATCGCGCATCTCGGGTACTTCGACTTCGCCGACCTGTTCGCGGTGGTCGCCGGGCTGGAGATCATTCTGAACGCCAACGGCCACCGCGTCTCCTATGGCGCGGGCGTGGCCGCCGTGCAGGAAGTGTACGCTGCGGCGGCGGGCATTCGGGAAATGGCGACGAATGCGCGCGAATGAGCCATGAATATCCTCGTCGCTGAACCTCTGGCGCAAGCGGGCCTGGATCTGTTGCGCGCGCAGCCGGGCTGGAACGTGATCGTCTCCAGCCCGAAGGAGTACGCCGCGCATCTGGCCGGGGCGGACGCTCTGCTGGTCCGCAGCGCCGTGCAGGTGACGCGCGAGGTACTGGCGCAGGCGCCGCGGCTGCGCGTGATCGGCCGCGCCGGGGTGGGCGTGGATAACGTGGATCTCGACGCCGCCACCGAGGCCGGTGTGCTGGTCATGAACACGCCGGGCGGCAACGCGGTTTCGGTCGCCGAGCACACCCTGGCCCTGATGCTGGCAATGGCGCGGCACATTCCGCAGGCGAATGTTTCGACCCGCGCCGGCCGGTGGGAAAAGAAAAAATTTCTGGGCAACGAGCTGCGGGGAAAGACGCTCGGGATCGTGGGGCTGGGCAGCATCGGCCGGGAGGTGGTGCGCCGCGCCCGCGCCTTCGAGATGCGGGTGCTGGCGCACGATCCTTACGTCACCTCGAAGCTGGCAAGCGATCTCGGGGTCGAGGCGGTGAGTCTGGATGCGCTCTACGCTGCGAGCGACTACATCAGCCTGCACGTGGCACTGACGCCGGAGACGCACGGGATGCTTTCCCGCGCGGCGTTCGCGCGCATGAAAGATGGGGTGCGCATCGTGAACTGCGCGCGCGGCGAGCTGGTGGATGAATGCGCGCTGGCGGAGGCGATCGCCTGCGGCAAAGTCGCGGACGCGGCGCTCGACGTCTTCGCCTGTGAGCCGGTGCCGGCCGGACATCCGCTGTTCGCCTCGGAAGCCGTGCTCGCCACGCCGCACATCGGTGGCTCCACCGGGGAGGCGCAGGAGATCGTCGGTGTGCGCATCGCCGAACAGGTCGTGGAGTACCTTACGAGCGGCGTAGCGATCCACGCCGTGAATATGCCGGCGCTGACGCCGGAACAATACCGTGCGCTCGGTCCCTATGTGGCGTTGGCCGAGCGGCTCGGGAACTTCGCGGCCCATATCGCGGCGGGCCAGCCGCGCGCGGTGCGGCTGACGTATCTCGGCAATATCGCCGATCACAACACGAACCTGCTGCGCAATGCGGGCCTGGCCGGAGCGCTGCGCCGCTCCACAGCCGGCAAGGTGAACCTGGTGAATGCCATGCAACTGGCCGGGCAGCGCGGCTGGGACGTGGTGGAGGCGCACGAGAAGCGCTCGGTGTACACCGATACGATCCGTATCGATCTCGAGACCGATTGCGGCGTTACGACCGTCGAGGGCGCGGTGTTCCTCGACAAGCCGCGGTTGACGCTGGTCAACGGCATCCCCTGCGAGGCGCCGCTGGGCGGCTTCCTGATCTTCATGCAGAACCAGGACGTGCCGGGTGTGATCGGACACGTGGGCACGGTGCTCGGCCGGAATGGCATCAACATCGCGAATTTCTCGCTGGGCAGGCGAGATGCGGCGCCGAGCTCCGGCGCGCCGCTCGATGCCGTGGCCGTGGTGGCCATCGACGGCGCGGCGCCCGAGACTGTGCTGGCGCAATTGAAGGAACATCCCGCGGTGCGGCTGGCGCGCGCGGTGGAAGTGTAGCCCGGTTCATCCTCTGTTCATCCGCTTCGCCACATAATAAAGAAACAATGTCCGGATCCCGTTGTCTGCTGTTTTTCCTTGCCCTTCCTCTGCTTGCTCAAACCGGCTCGCTGCGCGGTAAGGTCACCGACGAAAGCGGCGCAATTGTGCCGGCGGCCACGGTGACGTTGAAGGGGCCAGGTGGCGCCAGGACGGCCGCCGCGGACAACACGGGCGCGTACAGCTTCTCCGGTCTCGCCGCCGGCAACTACACGGTGCAGGCGTCGGCGCCCGGGCTCGCGCAGGATCCGCAGCGCGTCGCGGTGCGGGCGGGTGTCCATACGTTCGACCTGGTACTGCGCGTCGCGTCGATGGAGCAGAAGGTCACCGTACAGGAGAACGCCGGGCCCATGGTGAGCACCGATGCGGCCAATAACGCGAGCGCGCTGGTCATCAGCGGTACGGACCTCGACGCGCTCTCGGACGATCCCGACGACCTCGCCGCGGACCTGCAGGCGCTGGCCGGTCCGGCCGCGGGACCAAGCGGCGGCTCGATTTTCGTCGATGGCTTCAGCGGCGGCGAGCTGCCGCCCAAGCAATCGATCCGGGAAATCCGCATCAACCAGAATCCGTTTTCGCCGGAGTACGACAAGCTCGGCTATGGCAAGATCGAGATTTTTACCAAGCCCGGCACCGACAAGCTGCACGGCCAGGCCAACTGGAACTTCGCCAACGATTTCTGGAACAGTCGCAATCCCTACTCGCCGGAGAAAGCTCCGTTCCTGCTCAATGAATTCGAGGGCAGCGCCGGCGGACCGCTGGCGAAGAACGCCTCCTGGACCGTCGACGCGCAGCGCAACATGGTGGACAACGGCTCCATCTATAACGCCGTCACGGTGAACCCGCAGACTCTGGCGCTCACGCCGCTGGCCGGCGCTTTCACGACGCCCGGCCGTTTCACCAGGCTGACGCCGCGCATCGACTACCAGCTCAACGCCAAGAACACCCTGATGCTGCGCTACGGGATCACGCACTCCGACGTGCGCGATAACGGAATCGGCGGCTTCAACCTGGTCTCGACCGGCTACCATTCGCAATTCACGAATCAGCTCGTGCAGGCGGCGGACACCATGGTGCTGGGCTCGACGGTGAACGAAACGCGCTTCCAGTATTACCGCAGTGCTACGCAATCGATCGCCAACAGCGCCGATCCCGCCATCCAGGTGCTCGGCTCGTTCACGGGCGGCGGATCGACGGTGGGGCACACGTTCGATACCCAGAACAGCTACGAGCTGCAGAATTACACGTCCATGGTGCGGGGCACGCATTCGCTGCGCTTCGGCGTGCGGCTGCGCGGGCAAACGGACGCCAATACCGCGCCGCAGAATTTCAACGGGACGTTCACGTTCGCGGGCGGCGGCCTCGCGCCGGAGCTGGACGCGGCGAATCAGCCGGTGGTCGACGCGGGCGGCCAGCCGGTGCTCGTGCCCATCGACTCGATCGAGCGCTACCGGCGCACGCTGCTCTTCGCGAGCCTTGGTGACACGCCGGCCGAGATCCGCGCCCTGGGCGGCGGGGCCACCCAGTTCAGCCTCAACGCGGGGCAGGCGAATCTGTCGGTGAGCCAGTTCGACGCCGGCGTCTTCGCGGGCGACGAATGGAAGGCGCGGCCGAACGTGACGCTCAGCTATGGGCTGCGCTACGAAGCGCAGAACAACATTCACGATCGCGCGGACTGGTCGCCGCGGCTGGCGGTGGCCTGGGCGCCCGGCGGCGGCAAACAGCGCGCGAAGACCGTGGTGCGCGCCGGGTTCGGCATCTTCTACGACCGGTTTGGGCTCTCCAACATCCTGACCGCGGAACGGTTCAACGGCGTCGTGCAGCAGCAGTACGTCATCACCAGCCCGGATTTCTACCCCACCGTTCCCGCGCCTTCGGCGCTCGGGGCGTTTCAATCCACGCAGGTGATTGAGAAGCTCAGCGCGACGCTGCGCGCGCCGTACATCATGCAATCGGCGGTCACGCTGGAACGCCAGTTGCCGCACAACACCACGCTCGCGGTCACATACACGAATTCCCACGGGATGCACATGCTGCGCTCGGAGGATATCAACGCGCCGCTGCCGGGGAGCGGACTCTATCCGCAGGGCCGCCCCGGGCCGGTGTTCCTGATGGAATCCTCCGGCATCTACAACCAGAACCAGGTAATCGCGAACCTCAATGCCAAGCTGAATGCCGGGCTTTCGCTTTTCGGCTTTTATGTCTTCAACCGCGCCATGAGCAACACGGACGGCATCAACACGTTTCCCGCCAACCCGTACAACTTCAGCGGCGAATACGGGCCGGCCGCGACGGACGTGCACCACCGCGTTACCGCGGGCGGCTCCATCAACCTGCGCGGGAATATCCGGATCAGCCCGTTCGCCGTGGCGCAGACCGGCGCGCCGTTCGATATCACGTCCGGTACCGACCCCTACGGCACCACGCTGTTCAATGCCCGTCCCGGGTTCGCGACCGATCCGAGCAAGCCCGGCCTGATCCAAACGTCCTATGGCCTGCTCGATCCCAATCCCTCTCCGGGCGAGCGGCTGCTCTCCCGAAACTACGGCCGCGGGCCGGGGCAGATTTCTGTCAACCTGCGCATTGCCAAGACGATCGGCTTCGGCGCCGAGCGCGGCGGATCGGCATCGTCCGGCGGGCCGGCTCCGGCCAACACGGTGGCGGCCGCATCCGGCCGCGGGCTCGGGGGCTTAATCGGCTCGCCTTCGACTTCCCACCGTTTCAATCTTTCGATCGGCCTTTCGATCCGCAATCTGTTGAATCACACCAACCCCGGCCCGATCGTCGGCAACATCACCTCGCCCTATTTCGGATTCGCCAACCAGGTGGCGGGCGGGCCGAACGGCGAAGGCTTTTACGAGAATGCGAATAACCGGCGCCTGGAGAGCCAGATCCGGCTTACGTTTTGAGCGATCACGCTGTCGCCTCGGTCTGGAGCCCCCGCTCGGCGATTTCCTGTTCGCGCATGCGGAATTTCTGGATTTTCCCCGTGACCGTCATGGGAAATGCGTCCACGAAACGGATGTAGTGCGGAATTTTGAAATGCGCGATGCGGCCGCGGCAGAAATCGCAGATTTCCTCGGCGGTCAGCGCTTCCCCGGCCCGCAGCCGCACCCACGCGGCGACGGCCTCCCCCATCCTGGCGTCCGGCACGCCCACGACCTGCACCTCGGCGATCTTCGGATGCGTGTGCAGGAATTCCTCGATTTCCCGCGGTGAGATGTTCTCGCCGCCGCGAATGATCATGTCCTTGGCCCGGCCGGTGATCTTGACGTAGCCGTCTTCCCGCATGGTGGCGAGGTCGCCGGTGCGCAGCCAGCCCTCGCCGTCGACAGCGCGGGCGGTGGCCTCCGGGTCGCCATCGTAGCCCTTCATCACCAGGTAGCCGCGCGTGCACAGCTCGCCCTGTTCGCCCACTGGAACCGTTTCGCCGGCCGCCGAGACGATCTTCAGCTCCGTCGCGGGCAGCACGCTGCCCACCGTCGTTACGCGCCGCTCCAGGCCGTCATCCGCGCGCGACATCGTGATGACCGGAGAACTCTCGGTCTGTCCGTACGCGATGGTCATCCCGGCGCAGTGCATGTCCGAGACCACGCGCTTCATGACTTCGATCGGGCACGGCGCTCCGGCCATGATGCCGGTGCGCAGCGGCCGCAGATCGAAACCGGCGAATTGCGGATGCTCCAGCTCCGCGATGAACATCGCGGGCACGCCATAGATGACCGTGGCGCGCTCGCTCTCGATGGCGCGCAGCGTAGAAAGCGCATCGAAGCGTGCGGCGGGCAGGATCATGGCGGCGCCCGTGACCAGCGAAACCAGGGAGCCGATCACGCAGCCGAAGCAGTGGTAGAGGGGCACCGGGACGCAGATGCGGTCCCGCTCCGTCGCGGCAAGGCGTTGCGCGGTCAGCAGGGCGTTATTCAGGACATTGTGATGAGTCAGCAGCACGCCTTTCGGCGCGCCGGTGGTTCCGGAAGTGTACTGCATGTTGACCACGTCGTGTCGATCGGCCGGGGCCTGCGGCAGTTCGCCCGGAGCGCCGATCATCGAGCGCCACTCCGGTCCGCCCAGCCCGATTACGTGTTCGAGCGCGATCTGCTGCCCGTCGCGCGCTTCCGCGAGGATGGCGCGGTAGTCGCCGCGTTCATCGGCGTCGTGGAGAAACAACGCGCGCATGCGCGAGCGCTGGAGGACGTAGCGGAGTTCATGCGAACGGTACGCGGGGTTGACGTTGACGAGCACCACCTGCGCCCGCGCGCAGGCGAACTGCAGCAGGACCCACTCGGCACAATTGGCCGCCCAGACGCCGGCGCGGTCGCCGGTCGCCAGCCCGAGACCGCGCAGGCCGCGCGCCACCGCGCCCACCGCCCGGTCGAGTTCGCGCCACGTGAGGCGGATCTTCTGGTGGCACGCGACCAGGGCCTCGCGCTCGCCGAAGCGCGCGGCGGTGGAGGCGAGCATGGCGCCGGCCGGCTGCTCGATGAGCGGGACTTCGGGGCCCGCGGCATAGCTCAGCATGGCTCTATACGCTATCACGCAAAACATGGCGTGCGATACCATGAAAAAATGTCGAGCGCCCCTCCCACCGTCGATTCGGCCGCCCAAGCGGTGATCGACCTCGAAAAGCAGCACCTGTTGCAGAATTATGCCCGTTATCCGCTGGTATTGAGCCGCGGCAAAGGCTGCTACGCGTACGATCTGGAAGGGCGCCGCTATCTGGATCTGATTACGGGCATCGGCGTGAGCGCCCTCGGCCACGCTCATCCGCGTATCACGAAGGTCATCAAGGAGCAGGCCGGGCTGCTGATCCACACCTCCAACCTCTACTACCACGAATATCAGGGACGGCTGGCGGAGCGCCTGGCGAAAATCAGCGGCCTCGACCGCACCTTCTTCGCCAATTCCGGCACGGAAGCGATCGAAGGCGCGCTAAAAATGGCCCACTCCCACGGGCGCGCGCGGCATCCCGAAAAATACGAGCTGATCGCGCTCGAAAATTCCTTCCATGGCCGCACCATGGGGGCGCTTTCCGTGACCGGGCAGGCCAAGTACCGGCAGGATTTCGAGCCGCTCGTCCCGGGCGTCAAATTCGTCCCGGCCAACGACGTGGCCGCGCTCGAAGCCGCGGCGGGCGAACGCACCGCGGGCATCGTGATGGAGCTGATCCAGGGCGAGGGCGGAATTTATCCCATCAGCCACGAATTCGCCGTGAAGGCGCGCGAACTGGCCGACCGGTACGACGCCCTGCTGATTGCCGATGAAACCCAGTGCGGCGTGGGCCGGCCGGGCACGTACTTCGCGTATCAGCGCTCGTCGCCGGTGGTCCTGCCCGATGTGATGGTGGCTGCCAAGCCGGTGGCCTGCGGGCTGCCGCTCGGCTTTATCGTGGCGAACGAGCGCGCCGCTGCCGCGATCAAACCGGGCATGCACGGCAGCACGTTCGGCGGCGGTCCGCTGGCCTGCCGCGTGGGGTTGGAGTTCCTGGAGATTCTGGACGAGCTGCTGCCGGCGATCCAGCGCACGGGCGGGTATTTTCATGTTTCGCTCAATGAGCTGGCGCGGAAGCATTCGGTGATCAAGGAAGTGCGCGGCTTCGGCCTGATGCTGGGCCTCGAGCTGGAGGTTCCGGGCAAGCAGGTGGTGCTCGATGCGATTGCCGAGGGCCTTCTCATCAACTGCACCCACGAGACCGTCCTGCGCATGCTGCCGGCCTATACGATCACCGAGAAGGAAATCGATCAGGCGGTGAAGACGCTCGGCAAGCTCCTGGCCAAGTTGAAGCCGGCATCATAACTCTTGTTAGCTGCCGTGGTTTGCAAGCCGTTATTAACCTCCGGCATGGCTCAATTCTATGCTTGGGTAGTATGCGCGATTCGTGATATTTCTACTTTCAAGCGCCATGAATCTTGTAGACCGGAGAATTTGAAATGACGAATTTCTTGCACAAAGTCGCGACACCGGTACTGGCATTTTGGAACGATGAACAGGGCCAGGACCTGATCGAATACACCCTTCTGATGGCCTTCGTGGCTCTGGCTTCCGCCGCGTTGTTCATTGGCGCCGGCGGCAGCATCAGCGGCATCTGGACCACCGCCAACACTCAACTCGTCGCCGCCAACACCTCGGCTAGCTAACCCGCACACGGGCGCAGCGATCTGTGACGCAGGCCGAGGGCCTGCGTCACGCGAGCCCTCACGGGCGCTGCGATGCTGGCGGGAGGACCCACCGGATCGCCTCCAGATACATCTGCTGCACGCGCGGATCGTCCCACGTTTCCGCTGCATGGCCGAAGGTCGAATAGAAGACCCGGCCCTTTCCATAGGTCTTGGTCCAGGCTACCGGGAAATCGTGTTGCTGGTGAATTCCGGGCTTGCTGTAATCGAGCTGGGAGGCATCCAGGCTCGCGAGCACGTGGACCCGGTCGCGCGAGAAATTCTTGTGCTGGTAGATTTCGTCGCGGATCGTGAAGCGCTGGGCGAACGCTTTCATCGCGGGAAACGCGGCATCCTCCACCACCACCGGAGCATCGAAAACGCCCCAGGGATGGTTCTCGAACCAGCCGCCGATCATCTCTGCAAACTCCGGCCAGTCGAAAAACGCGTCATCGCCCGTGTGCGCGCCGACGAACCCCTTGCCCTCATCATGAATGAACGCGATCAGGTCCTTTTTCTGCTGCGGCGACAGGTTGTCTCCGGTGCCGAAGAAGAAGATGGCCTGAAAGTCGTTCAGGTTGTGCGCGTGGAGCGCCGGCGCGGCGACTGGTTGCCGGGTGATCCACTGCGAGTCTGTGCGGATATCCATTTGGTACGAGCGCGATTCGCGGCCCAGTCGTTCCATAACGGCCAGGGCGTGCGAGATCGAATCGTGCTGGTACCCGGTGAGAGTATCGGCCCAGGCCAGCACACGCGGCGTCTGGGCAGACAGCGAAGGCAGCAGCACGCCGGTGAGGATGAGGGCTCGGAGCATCTCTCCACGATAGCGCGCCGCGGACCGCTGTGCGGCCGCCTGGACCGGGTCAACGCACCGCGCGCTTGTGCCGCGGAGCCGGCATGCGAAGCGGCTGCACGTTCCGTTCGCCGAGCAGGATCCGCACCATGCGCACCAGTTCGGGAATGGAAAACGGCTTCGCCAGAAAGCGGGCGTGAAATCCCCGAATGCGCTTCTCGAGGCTCTGCAGATCGCAGAAACCGGAGATAAAGAGAAACTTGCCAGCGTATCCCTGCTGACGCATCCGCGCGGCCAGTTCCACTCCATCCATTCCGGGCATCAGGATGTCGGTAATCACCAGATCGAATGGCGCGTGCAGAACGGCCATCTCCAGGGCGCGCTCCGCAGAATCGGCCTCGAACAAATCGACGCCCGGACCCGCCACGGCGCACTTCAGCAAGGCGCGGATCGTGGCTTCATCGTCGACGATCAGGATTCGGACGTCGGACATACTGTTCGGTCTAGCTTAGCACCTTAGAACGCTGGTAATGTAGGGAACCTTGCGGATTACGTTGGTCAACTGTGTGCATGTGAACACCGGTTAGCGCTTCCAGCTTTCAGGAGAGTACAATCGCACTGTGAAACGGCGCGATTTTCTGATCTCCCCGGCGGCGCTGGCTGCGGCGCGGCACTGTGCCAGCGGCTCCGACGCTGCCGCGGCCCCAAACGATATGGTACCTCCGGCCAATCGGGTGCGCGGAGCCATGCGGCTTTTTGTAAGTGAGACCGAAGACAAATCCTGGTTTTACGACCGCGATATGTGGCCGCGCTATCTGGAGATGTTGAAGGTAAATCGATTCACCCGCTTCCAGCTCGCCCTCGGAATCGGGTACGACTTTCTACGCGACGTCAGCGATGCGTATTTCCTGTTCGCTTACCCGTTCCTGGTCAACGTGCCGGGCTCCGGGGTACGCGTCAAGCAATTGTCCGATGCCGAGCGCGAGCGCAACCTCGAAACCCTGCGCTTCATCGCGCAGGCGGCGGCCGGTCAGGGTCTCGAGTTTCAGCTCGGTATATGGATGCATGGCTATGAATGGGAGAACAGTCCCAGGGCGAGTTACACCATCGAAGGGCTCGATCACTCGAGCCACGCTCCGTACTGCCGCGAGGCTCTCGCGCTATTGCTGCGCTCCTGTCCGGAGATCCGCGGCGTCACGTTCCGCATTCATGGCGAAAGCGGAGTGGCGGAGGGAAGCTACGAGTTCTGGCGCACGGTCTTCGAAGGCGTCACGCAGGCTGGCCGCACGATCGGAATCGACCTGCACGCCAAGGGCATCGACCAGCGCATGATCGATCTCGCCATGGCCACCGGCATGCCGGTCCAGGTATCCCCCAAGTTCTGGGCCGAGCACATGGGCCTGCCCTACCATCAGGCGGAAATCCGGGAGCAGGAGCGCCCGCGCGAAGGGCATCGCGATAGCGGCCTGATGGCCCTCAGCACCGGCTCCCGCAGTTTCACGCGCTACGGTTACGCGGACCTCCTCCGCGCCGGCCGCAAGTATGACGTGCTCTGGCGCATCTGGCCCGGCACCCAGCGGCTCCTCCTGTGGGCCGATCCGGTCTTTGCCGCCGCCTACGCGCGGGCGTTCCAGTTCGAGGGCTCGTGCGGTGTCGAGTTGATGGAGCCGCTTTCCTTCAAAGGCCGCCGCGGATCGGGGCTCGCCGGCGGGCGCTGCGCCTTCGCCGATCCGAAGCGCCAGCGGCGCTGGGATTGGGAGAAGTACGCCGACTGGTATCGCGTCTGGGGCCGTAAGCTGGAAAATCCGGACACGCCCGTGCAGGTGGCGCCGCAATTGGCCGCCGCCAGCCGCATTCTGCCGCTCATCACCACCGCCCACCTCCCCTCTGCCGCGAACAACAACTATTGGCCCGAGATGTACACGAACCAGTCGCTGACCGAGCCCGCGCGAACCGAATACACGGATACGCCATCGCCCCGCACGTTCGGGAACACCAGCCCGCTCGATCCGCAGCTCTTCTCGCGCATCAACGATTTCGCCGATGAATTGCTTTCGGGCGAACGCAGCGCCAAATATTCGCCCATCGAGGTGGCCGGCTGGCTCGATCGGCTGGCCGCTGCCGCTGCGCCGCCGGTTTCGCCCGATGTCGCCATCCAGGCCGGCCTCGGCCGCTTCTTCGCCGCCAAATTCCGGGCCGCCGCGCTCTACGGCATCCACGAGCGCACCGGCGACCGCGCCGCCCTGGAAGCGGCGATCGGGCAATACCGCAAGGCTCGCGATGCCTGGGCCGCGCTCGCGGCAGCCGCCAAGGACGTTTACGCGCCGGATGTCACGTTCGGCGAACTCCCCTGGCTGCGCGGCCACTGGCTCGACCGCCTTCCCGCCATCGACGCCGATATCCGGCTCCTTGAAAGCCGTCTCGCATCCGCCCTCGCATCCGCCAAAGAAAGCGCCGATCCGAAAACCCGCGCAGCGATCCGTGAAGTCCTCGGCGGCTCCGCGCCGCCTCTTCCCGCCATGAGCCACACGCCGCCCCGGTCCTTCCGGCCGAAGCAGCCGCTGCCGATCCAGATTTCCGGACCGGCCCTCACATCGGTCCGCCTCTGGTACCGGCACGTGAACCAGGCGGAACGCTGGCAATCGGCGCCGATGGCGCTCAGCGGCTCCACGTGGCGCGCCGGGATTCCCGAGGAATACACCGATTCGCCGTTCTCGCTCCAGTATTATTTCGAGCTGCGCCATGCCAGGGGCGCGTGGCTCTATCCGGGCCTGGCGCGCGACCTGGCCGGCCAGCCCTATTTCGTCGTACACCTCGCCTGAGCGCCGCGTGGCTATGCGATGCCGCCGCGCAGGATCGAAGCCGCCGTGGGCGCGGCCGCAGATCCCGTGCGCGGTTGCTGCGCGTTTTCGGGGATGCTGTCCCCCTCGCCCGGCGCAAGGAACAGGTTGGCGTCGATGCCGTGCTGGCGGGTGTAGAGATCGTAGTAGCGGCCGCGCAAATCATAGAGTGTCTGGTGCGTGCCGCGCTCCACGATGCGTCCGTCTTCGACCACCAGGATCTGATCGGCGCGCCGGATCGTCGAGAGCCGGTGCGCGATCACGAAGGTGGTCCGCCCTTTCATCAGATAGGCCAGCCCTTCCTGAATCGCGGCTTCCGATTCGCTGTCCAGGCTGGAAGTCGCTTCATCGAGGATCAGGATGCGCGGGTTGGCGAGAATCGCGCGGGCGATCGAAACCCGCTGGCGCTGCCCGCCGGAGAGCTTCACGCCGCGCTCTCCGACAATGGTGTCGTACTTCTGCTCGAAGCGCTCGGCGAATTCGTCCACGCGGGCAATGCGGCAGGCCTCCAGAATCTCCGCCTCGCTGGCGCCGGGGCGCGCAAACGCGACATTTTCGCGAATGCTGCCGTCGAACAGGAACGTGTCCTGCAGGACCACGCCGAGCTGTGTCCGGTACCCGTCCAGCCGCATCGTGGAGAGATCCGCGCCGTCCACCAGAATCGATCCCTGGACCGGCTCGTGGAAGGCGGCGATCAGGCTGATGATCGTCGACTTGCCCGATCCCGACGGGCCGACCAGCGCGGTCACCGTGCCGGGTAGTGCGTCGAAGCTGATCTCGTGCAGCACGGGCTTGCCCGGTTCGTAAGCGAAGTGGACGCCGCAGAATTGCACGAGGCCCTGGATCGGACCGGGCACGGCCTTGCGGCGCGGGTCTTCATCCTCCGGTTTTTCGTGCAGCACTTCCTGCGTGCGGTCCAGGCCCGCCAGCGCTTCGGTGATCTGCGTTCCGATGCCCACGATCTGGAACATCGGCGCCACCAGAAAGGCCAGGAACGCGGTAAACGTCATGAAGCCGCCGATCGTCAGCGTGCCGGCCAGGATCTGGCGCGCGCCCAGATACATGACTGTAGCGCCCACGACACCCATCAGGGTGGTCGCGGAAAGGCTCATCAGGGAGATGGCGGTGAGGGAGCGGATGACGTTATCGAGCAGCCGCCCGACCCCGGCGGAGAACACCTCGGCTTCCTGCGCCTCGGCGTGGTAGCCTTTCACTACGCGCACACCGGAGAGCGACTCGGTCAACCGGCCGGTCACCTCCGCGTTGATCTTCCCGCGCTCGCGAAAGATGGGGCGGATGCGGCGGAACGCCTTGTTCAATGCGAATGCGAACAGCCCAATGAACAGCAGAGCGATGCTGGTGAGCAGCGCGCTGATGCGCAGCAGAAAAATGAGGGAGAAGAGCGCGGTCAGAAGCCCGCCCACAAATTCCACGAGGCCCGTGCCCACCAGGTTGCGGACGCCTTCCACGTCCGTCATGATGCGGGAGACCAGCACACCGCTCTTGTTGGTGTCGTAATAGGCCACCGGCAGCCGGCCCACGTGCTCCTGGACCTTGCGGCGCAGTTCGGCGATCAGCCGCTGCGCTTCCTTCGAAAGCAGTTGGGTAAGGGTGAAGGAGGTAGCGCCCTGGATCAACGTGGCGCAGAGCACGGCCAGCACCAGCGGCTTGAGCAGCCAAACCTGGTGCTTGAGGATGATATTGTCGATCAGGTACCGCGTGGAGCCCGGCAGCACCAGCCCCGCGCCCCGGTTGATCAGCATGAGGAGGAATCCCAGCGCCAGCAGTTTGCGGCGGGGGCGAACCAGTTCCTTCAGCAGCGGCAGGGCGCTCTTCAGGTGAGCGGAGGCTTTGCCTTTCGGCTTACCGGGGGACACTGCTATCAGGGTACAACGAACGCGGGATGTGGCCTACTCGTGCTGCTGCGCCGGCTTGACGCTCTTGGTTTCCTGGATGGCGTTTTCGGTTTCCGCGGCATCGTCGCCGGGATCGAATTTATGGAAGCGATGGCGGCAAGAGCGGCAACGGAACGCGTCCATGGAGAACAGCAGATCCAGGATCAGGTCCCACGTGGTTTGTGTGTACGAGTACCGCACATCGGTGGATGCGCATTTCGGACACCGGACCGGTTCCTTCATGCTCATAATGCAGGAAACACCAGTGTACACGGATTTTGTGAGTAGCGGGTAAAAATCCTAGTACTTCGTACGTTATTCGCCTATGCCGGCCAGGATGCCCGGCACCGGCACGCTGTACGCGGCGTTGGCCCGCTTCCAGGCTGACCAGGCAAGTGCGATGCGCGAAGCGATCTTTGCGGTGCGCCGCCGGCCTGTCGAAGCGCCCGTCCCGGGCCGCTGCGCCCGATCGAGGCCAAACGAGGCCGCGAGATGGCGTACTATGGTCCCTATGCGCGGGCATGGCCGGCGCAGGTCTTACAGGAGGGCACGATGTCTCCGAAATGGATTCTCGCCGGTTGCGCGATTCTGGCGCTGCTCGCGGCGCCTCCGGCGCAGGCTCAGGAAGAGGCCGGGGGCGCACAGGCCGGCCGCGGCGGCGGGCGCGGAGGGCGGGGCGGCGGCCGGAACCTGCGCGAGTTCCTGGGGCTGGGGCCGGCTCCGGACGAGGCGGCGGCCAGGAAGGGCGAGCCCCTCTACCGCGAGAATTGCGCCGCCTGCCATGGCGAAAGCGGCCGCGGCGGCCAGGCCCCCAGCCTGGTGCGCTCGGTCGTCGTGCTCCACGATGAGAAGGGCGAAGCGATCGGGCCGCTGGTCCGCAATGGACGGCCCCAGGCGGGCATGCCGGCGTTCCCGAACCTCAGCGCGGATGACGTTTACAATATCGCGGAGTATCTTCATTTGCAGGTGGAACTGGCGGCCAACCGGGGCACTTACAATACCACTTACGCCGGACTGCGCAGTCAGACCAGCGGGAATGCCAGGCGCGGCGAAGAGTTCTTCCGGGGCGCGGGCGGATGCGCCAACTGTCATTCGCCTTCGGGCGACCTGGCGGGTATTGGGCGCAGATTTCCGCAGGCGGCGGCCATGCAGGCGCGCTTTCTGTGGCCCGCGACGCCCGGCCCCGCAAAAGCCAAGGTCACGACGGCATCCGGCGAAATCATCGCGGGCACGATCCGGAGCCTGACCGATTTCGATGTTTCGCTGGTGGATGCGGCGGGCGGCTATCATTACTGGCCACGCGCCACAGTCAAGGTGGAGCTCGAAGACCGCCTCGCCGGCCATCGCGCTCTCCTGCCCAAGTACACCGATGCCGAGATTCACGACGTGACGGCTTACCTGGAGACACTGAAATGAGATACTGCGCATGCATCCTGGCGGCGGCTCTGGCCGCGGGCGCGCTGCACGGGCAGGGGCTCGATCCGGCCGCCCTCACCCTCTTCCGCCAGCCGGCGGATATCTGGCCGACTTATAACGGCGATTACTCCGGGCGCCGCTACAGCGCTCTCAACCAGATCGACCGCTCGAATATCGACCGGCTGAAGATCGAGTGGATGTACCGTGTGCCCGTGGGACCGCAACGCGGCGTCGGCGGTCCGACCATCAAATCCACTCCGCTGATGGTGGACGGCATCCTCTACTTCACCATCCCGGACCACATCTTTGCCGTCAACGCCCGCACCGGCGAACCGATCTGGCAATACGGGTTCGAGGACAAGGGCGGGCACCTGATCGGGCAGAGGGGCGTCGGCATGTACCGGGACTGGCTCTTCTTCGTCAGCCCGGACGGCTGGTTCATCTCGCTCGAGGCCCGCACCGGCAAGGAGCGCTGGAGGAAGAAGATCGCCGATGAGAAGCTGCAATACTTCACCACGATGGCGCCTCTGGTGGTAAAGAATCACATCCTGATCGGCGTCGGCGGGGACGCCATGGACGTGCGCGGCTACCTGGAATCGCGCGATCCCGAGACCGGCGATCTCCAGTGGCGCTGGTACACCACGCCGGAGAAGATGGGCGACCCTGGCTCGGAGACCTGGCCGAACGAGGATGCCATGCACCACGGCGGCGGCATGACGTGGATGCCGGGCACGTACGACCCCGAGCTCAATCTCATCTATTGGGGCACGGGCAACGCAAACCCGGTGTTTGCCGGCCAGAGCCGGAAGGGCGCCAATCTGTGGACGGCATCCATTGTGGCGCTGAATCCCGACACCGGCAAGCTGGTCTGGTATTTCCAGGCTTCGCCGCATGACACCCACGATTGGGATAACGTCGAGACGCCGGTGCTCTTCGACGCCACCATCGACGGCCGGCCGCGCAAACTGCTGGCGCAGGCCGCGCGCGCCGGCTGGTTTTTCGTGCTCGACCGGACCGACGGCAAGAACCTGGTGTCCAAGCCGTTCGCGGGGACCGGCAACTGGGCGCTGGGGGTCGACGCCAAAGGTCAGCCCATCCCGAACCCGGCGAAGGAGCCGAAAGTGGATGGCTCGATGATCGACATGCCGGCCATGGGCGCCACCAACTGGCCGCCGCCGAGCTACGATCCGGAAACCGGGCTGTTCTACTTCAATGCGTCGCTGGGCTACGGGCTTGCTTACCTGTACGACACGTCGGATCACCCCGAGGGCTACGCCGGCGGCGGCGGCGGGAACTTCGATGTGCACTCGGCGCTGCTCGCGATGGACGTGCGCACCGGCGCGATCCGCTGGAAGCACGAGCACGGTCCGGAGACCCGCGGCGGCATGAGCGGCGGTGTGCTCACCACGGCCGGCAAACTGCTGTTCACCGGCGATTCCGGGGAACTCGTGGCCTTCGATCCGGCCGACGGCAAGCCGCTCTGGCACCAGCGGCTCACGCAGCCGGTGAGCAACGGCCCCTCCACTTACATGCTGGACGGCCGGCAGTATCTGATCGTCGGCGCCGGCGATACGCTGTACGCGCTACGGCTCGCCGGCGGACGATAACCGCTGTCCGCTACGTTTGCGGCACCGGCGCCAGGCTCGTGGCAATCTTCTTGGCGGTGTCCTCCTCAATCGTAGGCAGCACCGCGACGTGACAACTGCAGGTCCCGTTCTTCGACGGCACGCTGGTGCTGAAGGCGTTGGTATCGTCGGGGCCGCGCGAGGTCTGGTCCTGGTAGAAGATGCGCTTGGCGGTGTTCTCGAACAGCTTTTCCTTGGGAAGCCCCATGCTCTTGATGAACCCGGCGGTCAGCGGCTTGAACTCCTGTCCGGGTTGGCTGGTGACGACCGCGATGGCGGTGCTGGAATCGTGGAAGACGGCGGCCCCGTTATTCTCCCCGAGAGGAACCCAATCGGGCGGAACCGAGATCTGGCAGGTGGACTTGGCGTCCTTCACCGTCTTCCAGCCCGACGGGGTCTGTGCCCACGCCGTCAGGCTGCACAAGAGAACCAAAGTACAAACGATGCATTCTCTCATGCCCGGAGCATAGCGCCGGCGGAGGACGCCCGCAAGGGGCCGGAAACGGGCGCCGCGGATGCTGGCCACGGGCCGCAGTGCCTCCGAAACGGATAAGCGCTGGCCTGATTGAATTACGAGTCGCTTCGTAGTAACCTCTTCGTATGAAATTTCCCGGTCTGCTGCTGGCGATCGCTTTCGCGTGCTTCACGCAGGAGCGGCCCGGCGCCCCGGCGTTCGAAGCGGCCTCGCTGAAGGCTGTCGCGCCGGGGCGGACCGGGCTCCCGCAATTGCATGGCGGGCCCGGCACGGGTTCGCCGGGGCAGTTGAGCGGAGCGGCGACGCTGAAAGCGCTCGTGATGCGCGCCTACGGCGTGAAGGAGTATCAGGTATCCGGTCCGGGATGGATGGACACACAGCGCTACGAGATTGCCGCCAAGGTTCCGGCGGGCGCCACCGGGCAGCAGGTGGCGGCGATGCTGCGAACGCTGCTCGCGGCGCGGCTCCGGATGGAAGTCCGTTTGGAAACGCGAGAGCTGCCAATCTATTCCCTCGTGGTGGCGAAGAACGGGCCGAAACTCGCGAAATCGGCGGGTGATAGCGCCGCCAGCGGCGACCCGGCGCCCCGACTGGTGGCGGGCGCGGATGGGCTGCCGGATCTTCCGCCGGGGGCGCACGTGCCGCGGAGCTATGAGGTCGTGGTAGCCGGGCCGGACGGGATCCTCTACAAGCTGTGGGCGCGGCGCGAGAGCATGGAGCAACTGGCGGACCGGCTGAACGCCGTCGTGAACCGGGCCGTCGTGGACCGGACGGGCCTCGCAGGCCTGTATGACTTCACGCTCGCCTGGAGCCTGGAAAGCGCGGGCGGAATGATTCCGAGGAACGGGCCGCCGCCGGATGCGATCGAATCGCGCGCCGCGCCAGTACTCTCCGACCCGGGGCTTTCGATGTTCAACGCCTTGCCGTCGCAACTGGGGCTGCGGCTCGAGCCGGGGAAAGGGCGGGTCGAGATGGTCGTCGTCACTCGCGCCGATCGGCTGCCGGCGGAAAATTGATTGGCTGAAGACTGACGTGCGAGCATCATAGGCATGCTCTTTGCCGCGACGGCATTCCTCAGCGCGCTGCTCCTCTTCCTCGTGCAGCCGATGATCGCCAGGGAGATGCTGCCCTGGTTCGGCGGAGCGGCCGGCGTTTGGACGACCTCCATGCTGTTCTTCCAGGTCGTCCTGCTCTTGGGATACGTGTACGCCGACCTCGCGACGAGACTGCTGCGGCCGCCCGTCCGGATGGCGGTGCATTTTTCGCTGCTTGCCCTCAGCCTCACCGCGCTGCCCATTGCGCTCGCGCCGCGATGGAGCCTCGGTGAATCCTTTCCGCCTGCCGTACGCGTGCTGGCGACGCTGATTGCTCTCGTAGGGCTGCCGTATTTCCTGCTCAGCTCGACCGGCCCGCTGGTTCAGTCGTGGCGTCTGCGTTTCGCGGGGACTTCTCTGGCATACCGGCTGTTCGCCGTATCGAATGCGGCCTCGCTGGCCGGGCTCGTGGCATACCCCGTGGCGATCGAGCCGCTGCTCTCGATTCGCCAGCAAACGGCGATTTGGTCCGCGGCTTACGTCGTGTTTGTGGCCCTCACCGCGGCCGCAGCCTGGCTGGGCCTCCGCAGCCCGGGACCGGACGCCGCACCGTGGGATGACAAAGACGCCGTTGCGCCCGACCGCGCCACCCGCGCGTTGTGGATCGGGTTGGCCGCGTGTCCGAGCATCCTCTGGCTGGCGGTTTCCAACACTCTCAGCCAGCACGTCGCGCCGATTCCGTTTCTATGGATTTTGCCACTCACCATTTACCTCCTCACGTTCGTCCTCTGCTTCCACCGGCCCGGCTTTTACAATCCGTCGATCTTCCGCTTCCTGCTCCCGGTTGGATGGGTGCTGTTCAACATCGCGGCGACCAATCAAGGTGTGCAGCAACTGCAGTTGACGGTGGGCCTCTTCTCGGCGGGGCTGTTCATCTGCTGCATGTTTTGCCATGGGGAGTTGGCGCGCCGCAAGCCCGCCGCGGGCAAGCATCTGACCTCGTTCTATGTCACCGTGGCGCTCGGCGGAGCAATCGGCGGTGTGCTGGTGGGGGCAGTGGCGCCCATGCTGTTTCGCGAACTGCTCGAACTGCCCATTGGAGTCGGACTCTCGATCGCCCTCGCAACCGGCCTGCTCTATCGCTTCCCGCTATGGCGCATTGTCCGGCTCGCGGCGGCCGCCGCGGTGGGGCTGGTGGCGGTCGCCCAAATCTCAAGTATGGTGAGGCACGTGCATTACCGCGAACGGAATTTTTACGGCATCCTCGAGGTGAAGGACGTAGATTCGCCCGGTGGCGCGATGCGAGTGCTCGATAACGGGCCGATCCGGCACGGCGCGCAGTTTTTATCCGCGGAAAAGCGCAGTGTGCCCACCGGCTATTACGGCACGGATTCGGGCATCGGCATCGTGCTCCGCAGTTACGGCTCGAAGGCGCTGAACGTGGGGGTGATCGGTCTCGGGGCGGGCACGCTGGCGGCTTACTGCCGGCCGGGGGACACTTACCGCTTCTACGAAATCAATCCCGCGGTGATTCAGGTGGCGCGTTCCGAATTCCGCTTCCTGCGCGACTGTCCCGATGTTGCCGTGGTGGAGGGCGACGCCCGCCTCGCTCTGGAACGGGAGCCCGGGCACGGGTTCGACGTGTTGGCGGTGGATGCCTTCAACGGCGATTCCGTCCCGGTGCATCTGCTGACCCAGGAAGCCTTCGCGCTGTACTTCCGCCACTTGAAGCCGGACGGAATCCTCGCTGTTCACGTGAGCAACCGCTACCTGGATCTTTCGGTGGTCGTGCGCCAGCTGGCAGCGTTCTATTCCCGCGAAGCGCGGCTGTTCCGCAGCCCGCCTGACCCGCAGCGGCAGCTCGAACCGGCCGACTGGGTGCTCGTGTCGCCGGACCCCGCGCTGTGGCGCCGGATTCCGGCGGCTGCTTCCCCGATCCTGGCCACGGCCCGAGGCGCGCTCTGGACCGACGATCACACCGACCTGTTCCGCATTCTGCGTTAGAGCGCCCGGCAACCACCGTGCCCCGGGCCGTAATATTATCGGAAGATCA
>Ga0209062_1002087_pt1 | contig 28841 bp, 24 predicted proteins | sample Coa_R2_2_FD_187158 | JGI IMG/M metagenome (GOLD analysis project Ga0209062, IMG submission 187158) | Surface soil microbial communities from Centralia Pennsylvania, which are recovering from an underground coalmine fire - Coalmine... | ecosystem: Environmental > Terrestrial > Soil > Unclassified... | reverse complement strand
CAAGCTCACCACGCGCGAGCGCGCGGCGATGGAGGCGTATTTTCGCGACGTCGTTTTTCCGGTGCTGACGCCGCTGGCCTTCGATCCGGGCCGCCCATTTCCGCACATTTCCAATTTGAGCCTGAACCTTGCGGTCGCGGTGCGCGATAAGGACGGCGTGGAGCGCTTTGCGCGAGTCAAAGTTCCGCATACCTTGCCGCAGCTCGTGCTGGTGGAAGGCGCCGGCGCCGCCCGCCCGGCGTTTATCTGGCTGGAGGAGCTGATCCAGGAAAACCTCCAGATGCTTTTTCCGGGACTCGAAGTGATCGAGGCGTATCCGTTTCGCGTGACGCGGGACGCCGAGGTGGAGATTCAGGAACTGGAAAGCGACGATCTGCTGGAAACGATCGAGGAAGCGGTGTGGCAGCGCCGGTTCCGTGCCGTGGTGCGCTTGCAGGTCGGCTCAAATGTCCCGGAGCACATTCTGGAAACGCTGGTAGCGAATCTGGAACTGGATCCGCGCGACGTTTATCCGGTGGATGGCCCGTTGGATCTGGGCCGGCTTCGGCAGTTGCTTTCAATCGAGCGGCCGGATCTCAAAGACGCGCCGTTTTTGCCGTACACGCCGCCGGATCTGAATCCCAAGAGCGAGGAAGATATTTTCACCGTGCTGCGGCGCGGGGACGTGCTGCTGCATCATCCGTTCGACTCCTTTCAGCCGGTGGTTGAATTTCTGCGACGGGCGGCGGACGATCCCGACGTGCTGGCGATCAAGATTACGCTTTATCGCGTGGGCCGAAATTCTCCGGTGGTGGAAAGCCTGCTCAGCGCGATCGAAAACGGCAAGCAGGTCGCGGTGCTGCTTGAGCTGAAGGCGCGCTTCGATGAAGAGAGCAACATCGAGTGGGCGAAAGCGCTCGAAGCCGCGGGCGTTCACGTGGTTTACGGACTGGTGGGATTGAAGGTTCATTGCAAGGTCGCGATGGTGGTGCGCAAGGAAGGCGAATCGATTCGCCGCTACGTTCACATGAGCACCGGAAATTACAACCCGACGACGGCCCGGCTCTACACCGACCTGAGCTTTTTCACCGCCGACGAGCAGATCGGCGCGGACGTGACCGATCTGTTCAATTACGTAACCGGTTATTCGGCCAAAACCGATTTTCATAAACTGCTGGTGGCGCCGATCAATCTGCGGCGGCAGATGGAAGCGCTGATCCGCCGCGAAATCGAGCACGCCAGGCGCGGGCGCGCCGCCCGGCTCATCTTCAAGATGAATGCGCTTGAAGATCCGGAGATGATCCGGCTGCTTTATCAGGCCTCGCAGGCGGGGGTGCGCTGCGATCTGCTGGTGCGCGGCATCTGCTGCCTTCGTCCGGGCGTGGAGGGCGTCAGCGAAAACATCCGCGTCACCAGCATCGTCGGAAGGTTCCTCGAACACAGCCGGATTTACTGGTTCGCCAACGGCGGGCGCGAGGAGGTTTATCTGGGCAGCGCGGATCTGATGGGGCGCAATCTGAACCACCGCGTGGAGCTGCTGTTTCCGGTCGAAAATAAAAAGTTGCAGAAGCGCCTGCGCGAGGATATTCTGGCGACGTATCTCGCCGACAATCGCAACGCGCGGCACATGCGTCCGGACGGGACGTTTACCTGGGATAAATCGGAGCTGCCGGCAATCGACAGCCAGGCGAAATTTCTCTCGCCGCCGCCGGTGGCTCGTCCCGCGCTGCGAAGACGCAAGGCGAAATAGCGGTCCGGTCTAAAACGCGAGCAATTCCTCGATCTTCGCGGCGATTCGATCGACATCCGGCAGCACCGCGTTCATCAGTCCGATATTGTAAGGCAGCGGAACATCCGGCACGGCGAGCCGGGTCACCGGCGCGTCGAGGCTCAAAAACGCCTGCTCGGCGATTACGGCGGCCACCTCGGCGCCGAAGCCCGCCGTCAGCGTGTCCTCGTGGACGATGAGGCAGCGCCGCGTTTTGCGCACCGACGCGAGCACGGCTTCCCGATCCCAGGGAATGATGGTCCGCAAGTCGAGCACATCCGCCGCGGCGCCGGTTTTTTCCGCCGCGCGAACCGATCGCTCCACCATCGCTCCCCAGGTCACGATGGTGAGGGCGCTTCCCTCCAGCACGCGCCTGGCGACTCCTGGACGAATAATGAAGTCATCCCCCGGATACGGCCGCCGCGCCCAGGAGGCATCGAGCATCGCGCGATGCTCAAAGAAAATCGTCGGATTGGCGCTGCGCAAGGCGGCGCGCAACAAGCCCACGGCATCCTCGGCGTTCGACGGCATCATCACCTGCCAGCCGACGGCGTGGGCGAAGGCGACCTCGTTTGAAACGCTGTGCCATGGATCGCCGCAGCGGGCAAAGCCCCCGGGAATGCGCACCACGATCGGCGCCGCGAATCGGTTCGCGGTGCGCCAGCGGATGGTTCCGCAGTCGTTCAATTGTTCCGTTCCCGGATCGGCGTACTTGCGGAACTGAATCTCCGCAACGGGGCGCAAGCCGGCGATCGCCATGCCGACGGCGTTGCCAATGATTCCTTCCTCGGAAAGGCTGGTATCGAAGACGCGATCGGCGCCGAAGGTTTCCTGCAATCCCATGGTCGCCGCGTGAACTCCGCCCTTTGGCCCGACGTCTTCTCCGAACACCACCATTTTGGGGTTGATTTCAAGCTCGTGCTCCAGCGTGCGGCGGATGGCGGTGAGCATATTCAATCGCGCCGGTTCGGTGACCGCGGCGGGCGCCGTTTCGAAGCGATCCTCGGCGAACACATAGCTGCGGACCGCGGATGCATCGGGCTCCGGCCGGGCCAGCGCGTTCTCCAGGGCAGCGTCGATTTCGGCCAGCACGGAATGCTCCAGCTCCGACCATTCGCGCTCGGAAAAAATTGCGGGGATCAGATGCGCCTTGAAAGCGATGAGCGGATCGCGGGAACGCTCCCGAGCCAGCAGCTCCGCGCTCTTATAAGCCTGCGTATCCTGCCCCGAATGCCCGCACAGACGCGGCACGGTGAGGCGAACCAGCGCCGGGCCGCCGCCATCGCGAACGCGGGCGATCGCTTCGCGCAGGCGCCGGGCCGCGTCCACCGGATCGGCGCCGTCGCCTTCGCAGATGTACAGACCGCGAAACGAGGCGAGATTGGCGGCGATATCACCTCCCGGCGTCTGCACCGTGGAGGGCACCGATAATCCGAAGCCGTTGTCCTCGATGTAGAACAGCATCGGCAGGCGCTGCGTGGCCGCGATATTCAGCGCGGACCAGAAGCCGTTGGTGGCTACCGATCCGTCGCCGCCGAGCGCCACCGCGATCGAGGAGCGCCACGACGCATCGCGCAACGTGTCGCGATGATAAACGATGGCGCGCGCCCATCCCGCCGTGGTCGTGTACTGCGTGCCCACTCCGCCGGCCATCGGCAGGACGATCGGTCCGGATGGATTCGGCAGATTGTAGACGGCGCCGATATCGCGCCCGTCGCTGACGCCGCCGCTTTTGGCCATGCCGCCGGCGAGCGCGTCCGCCGCGCTCAACCCGAGCGTCAGAAGCAGCGGGCGCGAGCGGTAATAACCGGCCGCGGCATCGTGCGCATCGTTCAGCAGGCTGCCAAGCAGGATCTGGCCCAACTCATGCCCACGCGCCGAAAACTGATACAGGATTTTCTTTTCCGGCACCAGGCGCGACTCTTCAAGGTCGTCCAAAAATCGCGAAGTGAGGAACAGGCGCGCGATATGGCGCCAGTTAAACGCGGGATCAAGATCGCTCGCCGGCGGGGCGAGGGTGGATGAAGGATTCATAAAAAACGAGACAAAAAACGCGTCGTTCTCATTTTACTTCGAGCCGCGTCACCACTGTGGGGTGGTGTTCCGGAGAACGGCGCAGACGCGCGACGATCAAAGAATCACACGACTTTCGCCTTCACGGCGGGTCATTTTCTCGCGATCGAGAAATTCCAGCAGCGGGATGGCGTACCTGCGGGAGATTCCGGTCCAATCCTTGAAATCGGCGATGGTGAACTTTGCGCCCTTGCGGCCGGCGAGCTGTTTTTTCAGCTCCTCGAGAGCGGAGGAATGATAGATCAGATCTTCGCTGACCCGTATAAGCTTGCGGTTTTTCAGCAGAATTTGCAGCAGCGTTCGGGCGCGCCGCGGATCGACGCCCGATTTGCCGAGAACCTCGCTGGTGGAGGGAACCGCGAGGCCGGCGGCGCGGAACGCGGATTCGATCGTTTCAAGGGCCTGCGATTCGTCCTCATTGAAGGCGACGCGATGCGAGGCGAGGCGCACGATATCGCCTTCGGCGACCAAATCTGACGCGCGGGCGAGAAGCTTGTCGAGAAGAAATGGCGGCGCATCGCGCGGCTTGAGCGATTCCTTGGGGATTCCCGGCTGAAGCGGATTTTTGCGGTGAAAATCGGCGACGGCGCGGCGTATCTCCCCGAGCAATTGGTTTACGGCGGCGTCGGAGATGAACCAATCGCTTTCGCCGATCTGCCCGGGTAGAAGGCCGGTGCGCGCGATCAGGCTGGCGAGGCTCATGCCGTATTTCGATTCGGCGATGAGCAGCGGGAGGCGATCGCCGGTTTCGAGTTGCGCGAGGCGGCGATCGAGCTCGGCGCGCTTCATTCGCCGGGGAGCGTCGATGTCGAGGACGATTCCGCCGCCGATGGTGACAACGGGAGAAAACATCCGAACGATGAAGCGATCGCCGGGCAGAATCAGCAGCGGATCGCGCAGTAAAAAGCGGACGTGCGCGGAGGCGCCGGGCTTGAGCGGCTCAAGCGACGATAGCAGATGCAGGCGGGCTTCGGTTTCGGCGGTTCCGGCATGGAAATGAACGGGAGCGCGATGCTTCAGCGGTTGCGCCGTGGGCAAAAGATCGAAACGCGCGTCGATCTGGCGGGTGGGTTCGAAAATGCCGGGTGGCGCGAGAACCATGCCGCGCCGGGCGTCGGCCGATTCAATGCCGCTAAGATTCACGGCGGTGCGCTCGCCGGCGCGGGCCTGATCGACGGAATGGTTGTGAACTTCCAGGCCGCGAATTTTGGCGCGCTTGCCTGCCGGGTAAAGCTCGACTTCATCGTGGAGCTTGAGGCGGCCGGAGATGAGAGTGCCGGTGACGACGGCGCCGTAGCCTTTGATCGAAAAGCTGCGATCGATGGGAAGGCGCGGCCATGCGGTTGCGCTCTTGCCCTGGATTTTTTCCGCGACCTGGTCGAGCGCGGCGCGGAGTTGATCGAGCCCGGCGCCGGTGGTCGCGCTGACCGGAACAATCGGTGCGGACTCGAGAAATGACCCGGCGGCGAACTCTTCCACTTCCAGGCGGACCAGATCGAGGAGATCGGAATCGACAAGATCGCACTTGGTCAAAGCCACGACGCCGTGCTGGATTCCGAGAAGGCGGCAGATGTCGAAGTGCTCGCGGGTTTGCGGCTTGATCGATTCATCGGCGGCGACGACGAAAAGCACAAGATCGATTCCAGCCGCGCCGGCGAGCATGTTTTTAATGAACCGTTCGTGGCCGGGAACGTCGACGAAGCCGAATCGGCCCAGATGAGCGAAGCCGAGATCGATCGAAATGCCGCGGCGTTTTTCTTCTTGCAGGCGATCGGTATCGATGCCCGTCAGGGCTCGAATGAGGGAAGTTTTGCCGTGATCGATGTGGCCGGCGGTGCCGACAATGACCGGATGCGTCGTCAAAACCTATTTTACGGGTTGGAGTTGGGTCCAGCCGCCGCCGATGGCGATGTTGGGATTGAAGTTGGGATTATCGGTCAGGATGTATTCGTTGCCCTTGCCCCAGGCGTGGCTGTACTGATAGCTGAGCTCGACCTGTTCTCCGGTGTCGGGATTGCGATAGGTTTGCACGCCACGAATATATTGATCAAATTGCCGCGCGGTCTGATCCTGGATGCGCTGGCGCTCATTGTAGCCTTCGGTGATGATCCGATTGGTTTCCTGACCCATCTCGGCGATGATGCGGGAACGGTCCCGCGCGCCTTTAAGCTCGGCGGCTTGAATATTGAGGATAGCTTGCGTCACGCGGGCCTGCCACTGCGGATCGACGGTAATCGTCGAAAGGACCAGGCGAAAAAAGCGCTCGGACTCGGTCAGCTTGCCGGCGGGCGTTTTGAGGGCGAAAATTTTGAGCGCCTGGTTGCCGTAATTGCGCCCCATCCCGCCGATGTTCGGAGTGGAGCGGGCCAAAGTGATTGCCGAAATCCACTCTTCCGAGCCGGGCTCGGCGAGACGGGCGCGCGCCACGTCTGCTTTGATCGCCAGCGAAACTCCCACCTGGCGGTAAGCGGCTTCAAAGCGCGGGATCGCTTTTTGCAGCGCCTCGGCGACATCGGGGATCGGCTCGATGGCGGCGATGCGAGCGTTGGGCCGGATCTTCGGGACTTCCCAGCGGCGCAGGAAATCCGCCGCCGTCATCGGCGCGGCGATCTGGCACGGCGGACGGCCGAAGGCCATCTGCTGGCGATTCACCATGGCCTGGGCCTGCTGCATCGCCGGCGCATCGTTCCATTGCCAGTTGACGACCGGAAACATCTCGATGGAGGTGCGGCCGTCGGGACTCGCGGCTTTGAACGTGCCTTGAAGAATCTCGCCGCTGCATCCGCCCGTTTTGTACACGACGTCGGATTGAAACGTCCAGTCGGTGGGGATGAGCATGGTCATCGCGGTGAGGGGCCGCTCAAAGCCGTGCTGGTCGATCACTTTGACGAGCTTCATGCGGTAGTAGGGCGAGTCTGCGGCGGAGAGACTGGCCAGCGTGAGGAAAAATACAAGGGCTCGCATACCGTGACAATTTATCAAAGCCGCCGGCGCGTTAGTCGATCCAGATGCTCAGGCCGGGCTGCGTTGAGGCCGCGCCCGCGGTGACAATTACCGGCATCTGACCGGTGCCGATGTAGCCGGCGGGAACAGTGGCGTTGATTTGCAGCAGGCCGGGGTAGCCGCTGACGGGTCCGGCATAGAGGATGTTGGCCGCATAGCCACCGATCGTAACCGCGATCGGTTGCGCGCTGACGCCCTGGCCGGTTCCGAAAATCACCACGATCGAACCGCGAGGCGCGGGGTTCGAGGGCGAGTTGAGGCTGCCGTCCTGATTCATCGCAATCAGCCGGCCCGCGGAATCGGTGTAGAGGGCGGGAGCGGCCTCGACGACCGTTTCGGGAATTTGCGCGAGCAGACTGCCCTGGCTGAAAAGCTGGATCTGGACGCTCTGCTCTCCTTCGATCTCGGGCGGAACTTCGGCGAGCAGGCTCGATCCGTTGAGTGCGATGAAAGGGGAGGCGATGCCGCCGAAGCTCACCTGAACGCCGCTGGTGGACGTGAGGCCGGCGCCATTCAGAGCGATCAACATGCCGGGCGCAATCGGTCCGGGCTGAAGGCTGGCGGCGTTCACCGCAGTAACGATCAGGATTGGAGCGATGGTCGGAGTCGATGCCGGCGTAAGCTGGCGAATGCGGTTGTTCAGAAGATCGGCGATATAAAGGGATCCGCCGGCGCCGAGAGCCACATCCCAGGGAAAATTAAATTCGGCGGCGAGCGCGGCGGACCCGTCGCCCGAAAATCCCGCCGTTCCGTTGCCGGCGATGACGTTCACCGCGCCGGCCGGGCTCACTTCAACGATTTGCTGCAAACCGGTGTCGGCGACGAAGATGTTGCCCGAAGAATCGACGGCGATGCCGCGCGGCGTGTTCCAGGCGCCTTCCGCGATGAGAGTAATGTCGCCGGCGACGCCGAGCCGTTTCACGTGCGGTCCGCCGGCTTCGGTGAAGTAGAGATTTCCCGCGCTGTCGAGAAAGAGGCCGCGCGGATGTTTCAGGTTGGTGAGGATCGGATTGACCGCGCCGCTGGGCAGCGCCTGATAAATCCCGCCGTTGTCGTCGGCGACGTAGACGTTGCCTTTGCCGTCGGGAATCGCGTAAACCGGCGAGACCAGGCCGACGCTGGTGAATGGAAGAATTTCGCCGCCCGCCGAGACGACGCGAATCCGATGATTGCCGGTATCGGCGATATAAAGATTGCCGTTCGCGTCGGGCGTCACGGAAGAGGGCGCATTGAGCTGCGCGTGGATGGCGAGCTGATAGTCGGCAGAATCGCCGGCCGCGCCGGTTCCGGCGATTGTCGTGATCGTGCCATCGGGCGCGACGCGGCGGATGCGGTTATTGTCGCGATCGGCGATGTAGAGGTCTCCTTGCGCGGAAGTGGAAACGCCGGCGGGGTGTTGAAGCAGCGCGGACGCCGCCGGTCCGCCATCGCCCGAGGCGGTATTGCCGCCTCCCGCCACAATGGTGGCGCCACTGCTAAAGGAGATACGCTGCGCGGTGGTGACATCGGCGGAGTAGAGATAGCCGTCCGCGCGAAAACAGATATCGTGCGCCGTGATCGGATACGCGGAGATTTTGCCGGCTGGTGGAATGACGACAATTTGCCGGCCGGCCTGATCGGCGACATAAACAGCGCCGATCGCGTCGACTGCCATGCCGGTCGGAAGGTCCACGTTAACGATGGAGGAGATCCTGCCGTTCGCCACCTTGCGGACCAGATGATTCTGGGTGTCGCCGATCCATAGCGTGCCGGAGCGGTCAACGGCGATGGCGGCGGGGTAGGCGAGCCTGGCGTTTATCGCCGCGAATCCATCGCCCGAAAAGCCCGCGACGCCAGTTCCGGCAGCGGTGGTGAGCGTGCCGCTTGAATCCAAACGGTACACGCGCTGGCCGGTGAAATCGGCGATGTACAAATTGCCGTTTCCATCCCAGGCTAAATTGCGCGGCGCCGAAAGAGCGAGCAGGACCGCGTCGCTTCCATCATTCGATCCGCCGGCGGGAAGCGATCCGCCGCCTGCCACCGTGGAGATTGTGCCGTCGAGATCGACACAGCGGACGCGCGCGTTGCCGAGGTCGGCGATGTAGAGGCGGCCGGCGCCGTCCAGCGCGAGCCCGTAAGGCGAGTTGAGCTGCGCGGCGGCGGCCGGCCCGCCGTCTCCGGAAAATCCCGCGATCCCCGTTCCGGCGACGGTGCTGATCACGCCCGCCGGCGTTACTTTTCGCACGCGATGACCGGCGGCGTCGGAGATGTAGAGATTGCCTTTGGCATCGGAGGCGATTCCCTCCGCCTGATAAAAAATCGCCGACGTGGCCGGGCCGCCGTCGCCGTCCCAACTGCTTCCGGCAGCGGTCACGATCTGATAGAAAACACCCGCCGCCGCGCATTCCGCGAGAAGAAGGAAGGCGAACCATAAGCGCATGGGATTAAGCGCAAGACCTTACATTATTCAGTGCGAATTCCGCCGAATTTCTCTCATTTTTCCGCGATAAGCACAGTGTGAACTCCATTGTGCGCCGCTGGGCCGCGGCAATTTTGTGGACCGGTATTAGTTTTGCGCAGCCCGCCATCCATTTCAAAACGCGAACGATTCGCCGGGAGGGGGCTCGCGTGAGCATCGTTCGGCCGTTCCATGGAGACCGGGAGCATTTGGTCCTGGAGTTCGAATCGCCGCCGCCGGCGGAGACGATCGCCGAGTTGCGGGAACGGGGCGCTTCGGTGTTGCAGCATGTGCCGGAAAACGGGTTGCTCGTATTTGTGGATCGGCCCGTGCGGGTCGCGGGACTGGGCGTACGCTCGATGTTCCCCATCGATCCGGCGGATAAGATCAGCCCGTTAGTGAACGATGCGGGCCGGGTATTGGTGGAATTCCATCCGGACACCGATATGAACGCGGCGCGCGGGATCGTGCTGCAAACGGGCGCGACGCTCGATGAAAATCCGGATCTGAATCCGCATCATCTGCTGGTGGATGCGTCGGCGGCGCAGATCGCGGAGCTAGCGAGGCGGGATGAGGTCGCCTATATTTTTCCGGCGTCGCCTGCCTTGCTTCAGGGCAATCCGACGCAGCCTTGTTTAGGCGCGGTCACCTCGCTGGGGACCACGGCGCAGTCGATTCCAAGCTACGGAAGCTGGAATCAGGGCGGCGCGGCGGCGATCGGGTACGTATTTAGCCAGTTGGCGGGCGAGCTGAGCGCCAGCCAGCAGGAATCCGAGATCGAGCGCGCCATGGCGCAATGGGCCGCCGTGGTGCAAGTCACCTGGCAGCAGGGCACGAACGCGACGGCGCCGCAAACAGTGAACATTCTGTTCACGACCGGCGATCATGGCGATGGCTATCCGTTTGGTCCGGCGGGCGGCGTGCTGGCGCACACGTTTTATCCGTCGCCGCCGAATCCGGAGCCGATCGCCGGCGATATGCACTTCAATAATGCGAACACGTTTCGCGCCGGAGCCAATGTGGACGTGTTCAGCGTCGCGCTGCATGAGCTGGGGCACGCTCTGGGGCTGGGACATTCCGACGATCCGAATGCGGTTATGTATCCCTATTATTCGATGCACGGCGGATTGTCGCCCATGGACATCACCGCGGTGCAAACGCTCTACGCGGCGCGGACGGCGCCATCGCCAACTCCTAGGCCCGCTCCGCCGCCGTTGACGCTGAGCGTTGCGCCGCCGCCGGCGACGACAACAGCGGGCACAATAAGCCTTACGGGAACCGCATCGGGGGGAAAAGCGGCGGCGACGGTGACCTGGTCGAGCAGTTTAGGATCGGGCGCGGCGCAGGGCTCGGCGGCGTGGACCATCTCCGGGATCCCGCTGTCGATCGGCGCGAATTCGATCCTGGTGAGCGCAACCGACGGGGTAAGCCGGGTTGCTCAGACGGTGAGCATCACCCGGCAGGCAGGCTCATCGCCCGCGCAGCCGGGCGCGCCCGGGGGAACGGCTCCGCCATCGCTTACCATCACCACACCCTCGGCGACCTCGATTTCGACCGCGGCTTCATCGATCGTGTTCGCCGGAATTGCGGGCGCGGGAGTGACCTCGGTCACATGGTCGACCAACACGGGCCACTCCGGAACCGCCAGCGGGACCACGCAGTGGAGCGCGACGATCCCGCTCGTGGCCGGGTCCAACGCGGTGATCATCCAGGCGCAAAACGCCGCCGGACAATCGGCGTGGAGAAGCGTGGTCGTCACGCGACAATAAGCTCGGGCGGAAAAACCCGCGGTCCGATCCGGTTTGATACGATAAGATCTAACCCTCGATATGATCGACAACGCAAACATCATCCTACAGCGGGTCGCGCTTGCGATCACGCGTAATTGCGTTTCGAACGACGACAATAATTGATCGCGCCACTGGGCAACCAGCACGGCGCGGATTCAAAAACAAAAGAGAGACACATGGAATCCGTATCCTTAGACTTCCTGGGCGAGCTTCGCCGCACTCATTCCTGCGGGGAACTTCGCGCCGCCGACGCGGGCAAACGCGCGCTGCTGATGGGATGGGTGCACCGGCGGCGCGACTTGGGCGGCGTCATTTTTATTCATCTGCGCGACCGCGAGGGAGTCACGCAGCTTGTTTTTCACGCCGGGGAAAACCGCGAGCTGCACGAGAAGGTGAACCAGCTTGGTTCCGAGTATGTGATCGCCGTGGAGGGCATGGTGGCGCTGCGCACGCCGGAGACCGTCAATCCGGCGATTCCCACCGGCGAAATCGAATTGGTCGCGGAGAAGCTTTGGATCCTGAACACGTCGCGCACCCCGCCGTTCCCGATGGAGGAATCGGTGGACGTGAAGGAAGATGTCCGCCTCAAATATCGCTATGTGGATCTGCGGCGGCCGCACATGCAGCGAAACGTGATGCTGCGGTCGCGCGTATCGTTTGCCATTCGCGAGGTGTTGTACGGCATGGGATTTCTGGAGATCGAGACGCCGTTCATGACCCGCTCGACTCCGGAGGGAGCGCGCGATTATCTGGTTCCGGCGCGCGTTTATCCGGGCAATTTTTATGCGCTGCCGCAGTCGCCGCAGATTTTCAAACAACTTTTGATGGTCAGCGGATTCGATAAATATTTTCAGATCGTGCGCTGTTTCCGCGACGAGGATTTCCGCGCCGATCGCCAGGCGGAGTTTACGCAAATCGATTTGGAGATGTCGTTCCCGCGGCAGGAGACCATCTTCAACGTGATCGAACCGCTGCTGGTTTCGGCCTGGAAGGTCGCCGGATACGAGATCAAGCAGCCGTTTCCGCGGCTGACCTACGCCGAAGCCATGCGCTCCTATGGAATCGACAAGCCCGATATGCGTATCCCGCCGTTTTCTTGCGTCGAAGATCTGCTGCCGGAGCTGGCAAGCCACGGGCTCCCGCTGGTGGCGATTCGCATCCCCAAGGTCGGCGCAATCAGCCGCGCCGAGCGCGACGCGCTGAAGGATTTCGGCAGAGAGCGCGGGCTGCGAGTGTTCGACGATCCCAAGCGCCTGGATCGCGATTATCCGGAGGCGATGGCGAAACTTCGTTCGCGCATCCACGCCGCCGAGGACGATCTCTTGCTGGTCGCCGGATGGGGCGGGGAACCGAAGGGTCATCGCCCGGAGGAGACGGTTTTGCAGGCCGCTGGACAACTGCGGCTGCACGCGGCGCAGAAATACGCGGAGCGGCACAAGCTGCTCGATCCGAAGAATTTTCAATTCTTGTGGGTCACCGATTTTCCGATGTTCGAATGGGACGAGGAAGACCAGCGCTGGAACGCGGCGCATCATCCGTTCACCTCGGTTCACGACGAGGATATCGAGAAGCTTTCGACGGATCCGGCTCGCTGCCGCGCCAAATCGTACGATATTGTGCTAAATGGCACCGAGCTCGGCTCGGGATCGATCCGTATTCACCGGCGCGACGTGCAGTCGAAAGTTTTCGCCGCGCTTGGATTCAGCGATGAAGAGGCCCGGCGGCGCTTCGGATTTTTGCTGGACGCGCTGGAGTACGGCGCTCCGCCGCACGGCGGGATCGCGCTCGGGCTGGACCGGCTGGTGATGATTCTGGCGGGCGAGTCCTCGATTCGCGAGGTGATTCCGTTCCCCAAGACGGCCAAGGGTCAGGATCTGATGTGCGAGGCGCCTTCGGAGGTGCCGGAGCGGCAGTTGCGCGAGCTGGGAATCAGCATTCGAAAACCTAATCAATAAATGCGGCCGTCTTTCATTCGCACGATGCGGTCGCCATAGGCAGCGGCTTCGGGATCGTGCGTGATCATCAGGATGGTTTGATGGAACTCGTGATTCAGGCGGCGCAGCAGATCCAGCACGATGCGGGAATTTTCGCTGTCTAAATTCCCGGTCGGCTCATCGGCCAGCAGCAGCGCGGGCCGGTTCACGATCGCGCGGGCGATGGCCACCCGCTGCTGCTCGCCTCCCGATAATGCGCGGGGCTTGTGCCGCAGGCGGCCGGCGATGCCGAGCAGGCTCAGCACCTCGCTGAAATGAGGATCGGCTTGGCGGCGGCCCGCGATATCGCGAGCGATGTCGATGTTTTCCTGCGCGGTCAGCGTCGGCAGAAGATTGTATTTTTGAAAAACGAATCCGACCGTGGTTTTACGGAGATTGGTGCGCTCGGCGTCGGTCATTTTCAGCAGATCGCGGCCTTCGATCCGAATTTCCCCGGAGGTCGGCGGAGTGAGGCCGCCGAGAATATGAAACAGCGTCGATTTTCCCGATCCGCTGGGGCCGGCGACGCATAAAAATTCGCCGCGCTCGACGGAAAGGTTCACGCCGCGCAAGGCGTGCACGTCGACGTCGCCGACGTGGTAGGTCTTTTTGAGATCGCGAATCTCAATCATAGCTGAGAGCCTCGATCGCGTCCTGGCGCGCGGCTTTGAGGCCGGGATAAATGGCGCCGATCAGCGAGCCGATGGCGGCCAGAATCGCCGCGAAAGGCCACCAGGAATAGACGATCTCCATGGTAAAGCTCGGCACGAAGGCGCTGAGCAGGGCGCGCACGCCATAAGACATCAGAATCCCGGTAATGGTGCCGAAAACCGAAAGCAGAATCGTTTCGCGCATCAAAATATCCAGGATGTAGCCGGGACCCGCGCCGAGCGCTTTCAGAATGCCGATTTCGCGCGTGCGTTCCAGCACCGCCGTATAAAGAGAAAGGAAGACAACCAGAAATCCGATGACCAGCCCCACGCCGATGATGACGTCCGTAAACTGCCGCAGCATGGGCACGTTGTTGACGGACATGAGCGAGACCAGCTCCTCCATCCGGTACACGCCATATGTGGGCAATTTCTGCTGCAATTCGGATTGAATTGCGGGAATGTTGGCCGGATTATCGGCTTTGACATAAATTCTGCTGATCTGTCCGGTGGCCGAATATCGCTCCTGCACCGTTTTCAGCTCGGCGAAGGTTCGAGAAAGCTTGCCGGGCACGACGATTCCGCAAACATGCCAGGGTTTTCCCAGGTTCACCGTGTCGCCGACATGTATCTTCGCGCCGCGCGCGTAAACTTCGTCGACGATCATGTCATCCGGCTGCTGGAAGGGACCTCCGGCGAGGTATTCGAAACCGCCGCTCATCTGCGTAAACTCATTCAGATGGATTCCGGTGATGTAATTGATCCCGCCGATCGGCTGCATCAGGATTCCGGTGGCGAGCGCGACGTGCGGCAGCTCGCGCACCTTGCTCACGATGCCTTCGGCCATGGTTTGCGAAAAGCCGATGATGGAGGCGTCCGGCGGCAGGACCACCAGGTCCGCTCCGGTCCCTTCGGTGCGCTTGGCGATGTCATTGAGCATTCCGAAACTCAAGCCAACCAAGGTGAGGATCAGCGTAACCTGAATTCCGATTGCGAGCGCGGTAAGCAGGGTTCGCACCGGACGGTGCTTAAAATTTTCCAAAACCAGACGGTTGATCAACTTAGAGTCTAACGAAGATCCCAGGCGGCCCGCAGGATTGCGAGCGCGGCGATAGCGGCGGTTTCGGCGCGGAGAATGCGCGGGCCCAACGAAACGCGGGTCCAGGAAGCGAAGCATTCGCGCTCCTGATCGGTCCAGCCGCCTTCCGGTCCGATGAGAACCGCGATGCTGTCGGAAGGACGGCGCGATTGGGGCAACGCGGCCAGCAGCGGCGAAGCTTTCGGATCTTCATCGAGCGCGAAACGGCGATCGGCCGGGGCCGCCAGAACATCCTCGAAGCTGGCGGGCGCTTCGATCACGGGTAAATGAGCCCGGCGCGATTGCTGACTGGCCTCGAGCGCGATTCTCCGCCAGCGTTCGAGGCGTTTTCGCGCGGCCAGAGCGAGCCCGCGCTCGCTCCGGGCGGCTGGAAACGGCACGATTGCGTCCACTCCCAACTCGGTCGCTTTCCCGATCATCCACTCGAAATGATCGAACTTGACCAACGCTGCGGCCAGCACGAGGCGAGCTTGCGCGGCAACCGGAGGAAGTTTTTCGATGGTGCGAAAGATCACTTGCCGCTTGCCCGAGGTTTCGATCTCGGCCAGGTAGACGTCGCGGTTATCGGAGATCTCATAATGCTGGCCGGCTTCAACGCGCAGCACGCGCGTCAGGTGCTGAGCTTCGTCGCCGGCGATCTCGGCGCGGCCGTTGCGGATCTGGTCCACGAAAAATCTGCGGCGCATTTGGTTATTCTGGATTCTTGCTTCGATGATCGCGCATCTTCGCGGGACGCTGCTCGAAAAAAATCCGAACGCGGTGATCGTCGACGTGCAGGGCGTCGGCTATGAGGTCGCCATTCCCGTTTCGGCTTTTTCCTCGCTGCCCGAAAAGGGCGAGACGGTGGCGCTGTTCATTCATACGCACGTGCGCGAGGATGCGCTGGCGCTGTTCGGATTCCGGACGGCCGCGGATAAGACGCTGTTTGAAAAACTGATCGGGGTGAGCGGCATCGGCCCGAGCGTGGCGATTAAAACCCTGGGCGGCATCAGCGGCGCGGATCTGGTGAACGCCATCCGCACCGGCGCCGTCGAGCAGTTGGTGCGGATTCCCGGAATCGGAAAGAAGACCGCCGAAAGAATGGTGCTGGAGCTGCGGGACAAGCTCGATCTGGCGGGCGTTGCCGATCGCGCCCTGGCCGCGGCGGCGCCCAAGGCCACGTTCAGCGCAACCGAGGAAGACGTCATTTCCGCGTTGATGAACTTCGGCGCGAATCGCGCCTCGGCGGAGGCGGCGGTGAACAAGGCGCGTTCGGCGAGCGAGCCCAACGATTTCGATCCGCTGTTCCGGCGCGCGCTGAAACTGGTAAGGTGACCGGGATGACGCGCGGCGAACTGCTCGACTTCCTGCGGCGGCGCCGGCTGGCTGTCGTCTCCACTGCCTCCAGCAACGGTAAACCCGAATCGGCGGTGGTCGGGATCGCGGTATCGGAGGATCTGGAGATCGTTTTCGATACGGTGAGGACGTCGCGCAAGTATCGCAACCTGGCCGTCAACCCATCGGTCGCGGTGGCGACGTGGACCGGCGAGAAAACGGCGCAATACGAGGGAATCGCTTCGGAGCTTGGCGAGGCGGATGCTCGCTATCGCGATCTGTACTTGGAAATTTTTCCGGATGGGCGGGATCGGCTGAGCTGGCCGGGAATCACGCACTTTGTGATCCGTCCGGCGTGGATTCGCTATTCGGATTTCGCCGCGCGGCCGCCGGTGATCGAGGAATTCACCTTCGAGGGAAACTGAACTTCATGCGCGATCAGGGCATCGTTTCCGCTTCGCTGCGCGAAGAAGACCGCCAGTTCGAGGCGGCGCTGCGTCCCAATCTTCTGGCCGATTTCGCCGGGCAGGCGAAGGTGAAAGAGAATCTGCAAATCGCGATCGAAGCCGCCCGGCAGCGCGGGGAGGCCATGGATCACGTGCTGCTCTACGGTCCGCCGGGCCTGGGAAAAACAACGCTTGCGGGAATTATCGCGAGCGAGCTTGGCGTGGGTTTGCAGCAAACCTCCGGACCGGTGTTGCAAAAGAAGCTGGACCTGGTCGGGATTTTGAGCAATATCAAGGAGCGTGAAGTATTCTTCGTCGATGAGATTCACCGTCTGCAACCGGACGTCGAAGAAATGATTTATTCGGCGCTCGAAGATTTTCGCATGGACATTCTGATCGGCACGGGCCCGGGCGCGCGCACGGTGGCGATGGAGATCAAGCGTTTCACGGCCATCGGCGCGACCACGCGTCAAGGTTTGATTAGCGCGCCGCTGCGCGGCCGGTTCGGGCTGGTGCTGCGGCTCAATCCCTACGATTTCGCGGAACTATCGAGCATCGTGCGGCGATCGGCCGGGCTGCTGCACGTGGAAATCGACCAGGCGGGCGCGGAAGAGATCGCGCGGCGGGCGCGGGGAACGCCGCGCATCGCCAATCGTCTGCTGCGGCGCGTGCGGGACTACGCGCAGGTGCGCGCGTCCGGGCGCATCGATCTGGAAGTGGCGCGGCGCGCGCTCGATTTGCTTGAAGTGGATCGCTTCGGGCTGGATGAGATCGACCAGAAAATCATGATGACGGTGCTGGAAAAATACGCCGGCGGTCCGGTGGGGTTGAGCACCATCGCCGCATCCATCGATGAAGAGCCCGACACCATCGAAGAAGTATATGAGCCGTATCTGATGCAGCTCGGATTCCTGAATCGCACCGCGCGCGGGCGCGTGGCCACCGATCAGGCCTGGGAATATTTCCATGTGCCGCGGCGGGCTCGCGGGACGCAAAATACGCTGTTTTGAAGCGGGTCTATTTATCCCTGGGGTCGAACGTGGGCGAGCGCGAGGCGAATCTGCGCCGCGCCATCGAGGCGCTGGCGGCGAATGATGTTCGCGTGCTTCGCGAATCTTCGATATATGAAACCGAGCCGCGCGATCTCCCCGGCCAGCCCTGGTTCCTGAATCAGGTGATCGAAGCCGAGACGGATTTGTTCCCGCGGCAGCTCCTCAGCCGCGCTCAAAGAATCGAACGCGAGATGGGGCGGCGCCGCGGCGTGGCCAAGGGTCCGCGCCTGATCGATATCGATATCGTGCTGTTCGGCGGTTCCATCGTGTTTACGCCGGATCTGGAGATCCCCCATCCTCGCATGGCGGAGCGGCGGTTCGTGCTGGAACCGCTGGCCGAATTGTGTCCTGAAATGCGGCATCCGGCGAACGGCAGAACCGTCCGTCAGATGCTCGAAGGCGTGCTCGATCAGGTTGTGCGAAAGCGCTAGCGGCGTGATTCAGACAGCTCGCGGTCGCGCAAATAAAAAGACCAGCAATATCACAAGCAGCAGGAAGAGGCCGCCGCTCGGATAATATCCGTAGCCCCAGCCGACACTATAGGGCCATGTCGGCAGCAGCGCCAGCGCGAGAATCAGCAGAAGAATCAGCAATAATGCTCGGTTCATAAGTTAGTGCGCGCAAGCGGGGTGGCCGCAGTTGCACTGGATATCGGCCGTTTTCGCTTCTCCTTCGCAGTAGGTGCTGCAATAATCGCTACCGGGACGCGCCTGGCAGTGGCACGCCGGGTGCGCGCATTTTTTGTTTTGTTGCGCCGGCATCGAACCTCCCGACGATTGGACCGCTCCCGGCCCATGACGTTTCGTTTATTTTTGGCGCGTACAATGAATCTTGGTGACCGTTAAAGTGAGCCGCAAAGGCGCGGATCGCGTAGCGAGCGGCCATCCCTGGGTGTTTTTAAGCGACATTGTGGATGCGGCTGGCGCCGCGCCGGGCGAGGCCGTGCGCGTGGTCGATGTCCGCGGGAAAACGATCGGCGCGGCTCATTACAGCTCGACATCGCAGATCGCGCTCCGCATGCTTTCGAGCCTGGCTGAGCCGCTCGATCGCGCGTTTTATTTGCGGCGGCTGCGCGCGGCGATCCTGCGCCGCGAGCGTGTCGTCGAAAATTCCACGGCGTGCCGCCTGGTTTTTTCCGAAGGCGATCTGCTGCCGGGATTGATCGTCGATCGTTACGGTTCCTATCTCGCGATTCAGACGCTGACCCAGGGAATGGATCGCGCGCGCGATCTGATCGTGCACTGTCTCGACGAGCTTTTGGCACCCTTGGGAATTCTTGCGCGCAACGATGCAAGCGTCCGCCGCCGGGAGGGGTTGGCGCTTGAAACGGCGGTGATCCGCGGCGAAGTGCCCGATCGGGTGCTGGTGGAAATGAACGGACTGAAGCTCGAGGCGGATTTGCCGCGCGGGCAAAAGACGGGGATTTATCTCGATCAGCGCGAGAATTATGTGGCGGCGGCGGCTTATGCGCGAGGCCGCGTGCTCGATTGTTTCACCTCGACCGGAGGCTTCGCGCTCCACGCCGCCGCGCGAGCTGAATCGGTGGAGGCGATCGATTCGTCTGAGGCGGCGCTGGCCATCGCCGCCGCCAACGCGTCGCGGAATGGCATCGCGAACGTCCAGTTTCGCGCCGCGGACGTCTTCGAGTTTTTGGCCGGAATCGAGCGGCGCTATTCAATGATCGTGCTCGATCCGCCGGCGTTTGCGAAATCGCGAAAGTCGGTGGAGGACGCCTCGCGCGGCTATAAGGAGATCAACTTGCGCGCGCTGCGGCTGCTTGAGACCGGAGGAATACTGGTGACGTGCTCGTGCTCCCATCACTTCAGCGAGGCGATGCTGCTGGATGTGGTGGCGCGGGCCGCCCTCGACGCGAAAAAGACGCTGCGCGTGATCGAACGAAGAACCCAGGCGCGGGATCATCCGGTGCTGCTGACCGTGCCGGAGACGCATTATTTGAAATGCCTGATCCTGGAGGTGATGGATACTTAAGCCGATGCAGGCGATCGAAGAAATCGGGATCACAAGCTGGAGGGAAACCGCGCCGCGAATGGCCGAGGCGCTGGAGATAGGAAAGGTGGTGCTCGCTCCGCGTCTGCATTTCGAATTGCCGGAGCCGGAACGGCGCTTCCTGTCGCCGGCGTGTCTTGACGGAAAATCGAAAAATGTGAGCTATCGTCCGGCCACGGGCGCACTGGGCGGAGCATCGCCGGACGCCGACCGCGCGGCGCTCACCGCCATGCTCAAACGCTATTTCGAACGAACATCGGCGCTGCTCGAGGCGCTGTGCCCGGAATATTGCGGGAAGTTATCGCCGGGATTTACCAGTTTTCGTCCCGCAGAAATCGCCGGGCGAGCGACCTCATGGCGTAAAGACGATACGCGATTGCACGTCGATGCATTTCCTTCGCGCCCGCTGCGAGGGTTGCGGATCATTCGTGTTTTTTCGAACGTAAACCCGGCGGCGCCCCGGATGTGGCGCGTGGGCGATGCGTTTGAGAACGTCGCGAGGACATTTTTGCCGAAAATCGCAAAAGCGTCGCCCGTTTCGGCATGGCTGCTGCACATCCTGCGAATCACGAAAACCCGGCGGACGCCGTACGATCACCTGATGCTCGGCATCCACGATGCGATGAAGGCGGACGAAAGATACCAGCGCGAGTGCCCGCAGGTTTCGATCGCGATTCCGCCGGGCGCAACCTGGATGTGTTTTACCGATTCGGTCCCGCACGCCGCGATGAGCGGCCAGTTCGCCTTGGAGCAGACATTTTATCTTCCGGTTGAAGCGATGCGCGATCCGTCGCGGTCGCCGCTGCGGATTTTGGAAAGGCTCACCGGAAAAGCTTTGCTGACTTGATCATCGATCCTGCCGGTTTTTCGCGACGGCGGTGAAATCCCGTTGCGGTAATCGCTCCAGCAGGGTACCATTGGTGAATTCCTCGCGGGCCCGGCGGTTGCGCCGGATGGTTCCGCGGTCCCGTTGTCCATGCAATTGAGCTTCTGGAAAACCGCGCCGCTTCTGCTGTATGGCGTTCTTTTTTTCCTTCTCGGATTTGCAACATGCTTGATCGGCACGGCTTTCCTGCTGGTTTCAGGTATTCTGCCGCACACCGCCGGATTCGCGCTCGGCGTGAAGATCGTCTGCTGTAGCGGATTCTGCCTGTGGTTTGGGATGGCGCTGGGGAGCGTGGATCTATTCGTATTGCTCCGTTACAAGAGGGCGGAGCGCCGGGTTGGACTCAACTACCCGCAAGTTTGGGATCTCACCGTCGTTCTCACCGCCTACAACGATGAGCTGAGCATCGGACCGGCGGTTGCCGATTTCCGCGGCCATCCGCGGGTGCGGCGCGTGATCGTGGTCGACAACAACAGCATTGACGCGACCAAAAAAAACGCGGTCGAGGCGGGCGCCACGGTGGTGTTTGAGGCACGGCAGGGTTATGGTTATTGCGTTTATCGCGCGCTTCAGGAGGCGTCGGCGTTTGAAGATACCGAACTCACGCTGCTGTGCGAAGGCGATATGACCTTCCGCGCCTACGATATCGATAAATTTCTCGCCTATCTGCCGCACGCCGATATCGTGAACGGGACGCGAATTGTCGAACAGTTGCGCTCGCGCGACACGCAGCTTACCACATTTATGTACTACGGCAATTTTTTCGTGGGCAAGCTGCTGGAGGTGAAGTACATCGGAAAAGGAACCTTCACAGATGTCGGCACGACGTACAAACTCTGCCGCAACTCGGCTCTGCGCGCGCTTTTGCCCGCGCTCGATCCGCGGGTGAATCTGGAGTTTAACGCGCATTTTCTCGATCGTGCGCTGGCGAGCGGCCTGCGCCTGGTGGAATGCCCCGTGACCTTTCACGATCGCGTGGGCGTCAGCAAGGGCGGCAACAGCAGCAACTGGCGCGCGGTGCGGGTGGGATTGCGAATGATGGCCGGAATCATCTGCGGCTGGCGGAGCATCGGCAAATGATAATTCAGAGACTGAATTGCTTGTTGCCCGGCAGGCATCCCCTCGTTTGAAATCTCTTTCGCGCTACACTTAACCAAAGTGCGACGAATAAGGGAGCTTTTCCGGCCTTATTATATTCGCTGGGTTTATTTTCAATTTCTGCCACGGGCGCGGCCCGCGGAGTTTTCGGCTTGTTGGCAATTTCGCTCCTTTCCGCTGAAAGATCCGGAAATGTCGGCTCAGATCCGCATTGGCGATCAAGCCCCCTTCATTTTCTATCCGATGGCCGACTTGCACGCGAGAGTTCAACGTACTTACCAGCTCGCGAAAGCATTGGCGGATTCCGGGCACACCTGCTTTTTCGTTAATCCCCACCTGGGACGGCAGTTTCCGAAGCCGCATTTCCAAAGTCCGGTTTCGCGATTCGGTCTGATCGCGCCGAACCTGGTGGAACTCCATCTGCGCCTGCCAAGGGAGCCCGTTTATCATAGCCGGCTGCTGAATGCCTCCGAGATCTCCTGTTTATCAGACGCCATTTCGACTTTGCGCAGGCTCACCGGACGGCGATTCACTCAGATTTTGAGCCTCCCGACGTGGCTCGCCACGGCCGAAAATTTGCGTTCTCGTTTCGGCTGGCCCATCGTGTACGACTGTCATGATTTGATTTCGGGATTCCGCGGAATTTCCAGAGATATCGTCGCCGCCGAGAGCCGGACCTTCGCGCAGGCCGATCATGTATTTTTCAGTTCGAAGCGCCTGTTTGACCTCCACACTTCCGGCAGTCCGGCTTTGAAAAATAAATCGACCATTTTGCGGAATGCGGTGGATCCCGGTCATTTTGCCGGCGCCGCCGAACAACGCCTCCGCCGCGCGCCAACCTCACCCGGCGTCATTGGATATTTTGGGGCTCTTGACGAGTGGTTCGATATTGACGCGCTGCGGCAATGCCTGCGAAGGTTTCCGGAACGAAAATTTCAACTCATTGGACGCGTTGAGTGGGATGCGATCCGCTCGCTCGCTTCCTTCCCGAATCTCGAACTGGTGGGCGAGGTCGCCTATGAACGCTTACCGGATTTCATCGCCGGCTTCGATGTGGCGTTGATCCCTTTTCGAGTTAATGCTCTAACTTCCGCAACCAACCCGATTAAACTTTATGAGTACTTTAGCGCCGGGGCGCCGGTGGTGAGCAGCCGCTTGTCCGAAGTTGAATGTTTCGAAGACTTGGTCTACGTGGCCGAAAATTCCGAAGCATTTCCTGAATGCGTGTCGCGGGCCCTCGATGAGACCGATCCCGAAAAGGTGCGCAGGCGCAGGGAAGTCGCCGCGATGGAAACCTGGTCTAGGCGTGGCTCCGAACTGGCTGAGGTTCTGTCAGCATGCTTCGCGAATGCCTGCGTTCACGAGGAACGGTGAACTTGTTCTTCGCGCCGCGCGGCGGCGGCGCGGGCCGCGCAGATCTCTTCGAAGCGGGCGATCGAGGCGAGCCCCGCCCGGACCTGGTCCAGACCGAGCTGTTTTTCGAAGTCGCGCTGCAAGCGGTCTAACGTTCGAATGACGCGCATCGCCGTGCTCCGGCCCGCCGGGCGCAAGAAGAGATTCAACGCGCGGGCGTCGGCGGGATCGATGCGCCGCCGCAGCAAGCCCCGGGTTTCGAGCGCGGAGATGCAGTGGCTCACGTTGCCGCGCGTGGTGAGCAGCGTCATGGCGAGCTCGGAAGGCTTGATCGCGCGCGGCTCTTCAAAGAAGATCGAAACCAGCACCAGAGCTTCAAGAAAGCTGACGCCGGAAGCGTGAAGAATGCTCGCCAAATCCGCTTCCAGGCGCTGCGCGGCGCGGCGCACGGCGAAAACGGGACTGTGCTCCAGGAAGGCTTGAATCCGCATAAATAATTGAATGAGTAAATTATTATATTCAAAACTAAAACATCCTTGACCGGTTCGGAGAACAAGCGCATTCTGGTGCCGATGCCGGAACCCGCCGCTCGCGCCATCGAGCTTTACCGCCTGCCGATTTTCGATTTGCTGTTCGAAGCGCATTCGATTCACAGGAAATTTCATCGCCTGGATGACGTGCAGCGATGTGCTTTGCTTTCGATTAAGACCGGCGCGTGCCCTGAAGATTGCGCTTACTGCGGCCAGTCCGCGCATTATCGGACGGGCGTCGAGCGCGAGCCGCTGCTTTCCGTTCAGCGCGTCCGCGAGGCGGCGCAAGCGGCTAAGGATCGTGGAGCGCAGCGATTTTGCATGGGCGCGGCGTGGCGCCAGGCGCCCCATGGGGAGCCATTCCAGCGGGTGCTTCAGATGGTCCGGGAAGTAAAGACGCTCGGGTTGGAGGCCTGCGCGACCTTAGGAATGCTCACGCCGGAACAGGCATCGGCTCTCAAAGACGCCGGCCTCGACGCCTACAACCACAACCTTGACACCAGCCGCGAATTTTATCCGAACATCATCACGACGCGAACCTACGAGGATCGGTTGTCCACGATCCGCGCGGCGCGCAAAGCCGGCCTCACGATTTGCAGCGGCGGAATTTTGGGATTGGGCGAAACGCCGGAGGACCGCTGCGCGATGTTGCAGGAACTGGCGGCACTCGACCCGCAGCCGGAATCGGTTCCCATAAACCTTTTGATGCCGATGCCCGGGACGCCGTTGGAGAACGCGCGGCCCGTCGAAACGCTGGATCTGATCCGCACGGTTGCGGTGGCGCGGCTGCTGCTGCCGAAAAGCCGCGTGCGCCTTGCCGCCGGGCGAGTCCGGCTTTCGCCGGAGGCGCAGTTGATGGCGTTCTTCGCCGGTGCGAATTCGATTTTCATCGGCGACAAACTCCTCACCGCGCCGAACCCGGCGGCCGCCGAAGATGAACCGATGCTGGCGGCGATCGGAGCATCGTGTCCCGATTCACAAAATTAAATGGCCGAGCCAGGAGCTTAGATGGATTTACGCCAGCGCATTGCGACGCGAATGACCCGCTTGGCCGCGGCGGGGCTGTTGCGCACGCTTCAGCCGCCTCGCGGGATCGACCTGTGCTCTAACGACTATTTGGGTCTTTCGCAGCATCCCGAATTGAAGCGCCGCATGGCGGAGGCAGTGTTGCGCGAAGGCTGCGGATCCACCGGTTCGCGATTGCTGCGCGGCGAGCGATCCGCGTTCAGCGCGATCGAAAAGCGCTTCGCGCGTTTCAAGAGAACCGAGGCTGCGCTGTACTTCTCAAGCGGCTACGCGGCGAACCTGGCCGTCCTGGCGGCGTTCCTGGAGACGGATGACGCCGTGTTTTCCGACGAGCTGAATCACGCGAGCCTGATCGATGGAATGCGGCTGGGACGCGCGCGCAAGATCATCTTTCCGCATTCGAACGTGGCGGCGCTCAGAAAAGACATGGAGCGCGGATTATGCCGGGGACAGCGATTTATTATCGCCGAGTCGGTATTCAGCATGGATGGAGACATCGCGCCCTTGAAAGATTACGCGGCGCTGGCTGAGAGCGCGGGCGCATCGCTGATCATCGACGAAGCGCACGCGGCCGGAATCTTCGGCGAGCGCGGCTCCGGCTGCATCGAAGCGGAAAATATTGGTTCCGCCGTGCTGGTTTCGATCAATCCGATGGGCAAAGCCTTCGGATGCGCCGGCGCGTTTGTCTGCGGACCGTGGTGGGCGATCGATTACCTCGCCCAGCGCGCCCGGCCGTTCGTTTTTTCCACGGCTCCGCCGCCGTCAATCGCCGCGGCGCTGGATGCGGCGCTGGATCTGGTCGAAAAAGGCGCCGAGCGGCGAAAACGCGTCCTCTCGCTCGCGCGTTATCTGCGGGCGCTGCTCGCCGAGCGCGGATTCGACGTGGCGCCGCAAGGATCGCAAATTATCCCGATTCTGATCGGCGGAAATGCCCAAGCGATGAGCGTGGCCGGCTCGCTTCAGAACGCGGGATTCGATGTGCGCGCGATTCGCCCTCCCACCGTGCCCGAGGGAACCGCCCGGCTGCGAGTGTCCGTCAATGCGGGCCTCACCGAGGCGATTCTTCGGAGCTTCACCGATGCTCTATGTACGGCGATGCGGAGCGCGGCGGCCGCATGAAATTCCCCGCGGCGCGCGGCGTTTTCGTCACCGGGACGGATACGAACATCGGAAAAACGGCTCTCTCCGCCGCGCTGCTGTGCCGATACCGGCCGGTGATGCCGGTTCGCTATTGGAAGCCGGTCCAAACCGGTTCTCCCGAGGACGACGACACGGCGGTGGTGCGGAAACTCGCCGCCTGCGCCGACGCGGAAATTCACGATCGCGGGATCCGGCTGCCCCGGCCCTTGTCGCCGCATCTGTCGGCGCGCTTGGCGAACGTTCGCGTCGAGATTGCAATGCTGCGGGAAATGGGCGCGGCGGGCAGCGGGTGGATTGTCGAGGGCGCTGGTGGAGTGCTGGTCCCTCTGAACGAACGAGAGTTGATGATCGATCTGATCGCGGATTTGGGCCTGGCCGCCGTCGTCGCGGCGCGGTCCAGCCTGGGCACCATCAACCACACCCTGCTCACGGTTGAGGCGCTGCGCGCCCGTTCGATTCCCATCGCCGGCGTGGCAATGATCGGCGAGCCAAATTTCGAAAACCGCCGCGCCATTGAGGACTACGCGCGTGTGGCTGTGATCGGCGAGATGCCTCATTTCCCCGTCTTATCGAGCGACGCGCTGAACGCCTGGGCGCAACGGTATCTCGATCCGAATTCGATTCTCGAATCTTTTCTCCAATGACTATTCAAGAGATCGATCGCGCGCGCGTCTGGCATCCCTACACGCAAATGCAGACCGCGCCCCCGCCTGTGCCGATCGTCCGCGCCGAGGGGGTTTATCTTTACACCGAAGACGGACGCCGCATTCTGGATGGAATCTCATCCTGGTGGGTGAACATCCACGGCCACGGCCATCCGCGTTTGAATGAGGCGCTGGCGCGGCAGGCGCGCGAGCTGGAGCACGTCATGTTCGCCGGTTTTACGCATCGCCCGGCTGCCGAACTGGCCGATCGCCTGGTGGCGCTGCTGCCGCGCGGTCTCACGCGGATTTTTTATTCCGACAACGGGTCTACCGCCGTCGAAGTCGCGCTCAAGATGAGTTTCCAATATTGGCAAAACGTTGGACAGCCGCAGCGGCGCGAATTCATCGCGCTCGATCACGCCTATCACGGCGACACCGTAGGCGCCATGTCGGCCAGCGCGGAATCGCCGTTCACGGCTCCGTTCCAGCGGCTTTTATTTCCGGTCGAGCGCGCTCACGCGCCTTACTGTTTCCGCTGCCCGGTGGGATGCGACCGGGCTACCTGCTCCATCGATTGCCTGCGCCGTTTGGAGTCGATTCTCGCCAGCCGCGGCGATTCGATCGCGGCCGTGCTGATCGAGCCGATGTTGCAAGCGGCCGGCGGGATGATCGTTTGGCCGGTCGAATTTCTTACTGGCGTGCGGCAGTTATGCGATCGATACCGAGTGCTCATGATCGCCGACGAGGTGCTCACCGGATTCGGCCGCACCGGAAAAATGTTCGCCTGCGAGCACGGTCCGGTCCGGCCGGACATCGCGTGCCTTTCCAAGGCGCTTACCGGCGGCTACCTTCCTTTGGGCGTTACCGCCGCCACCGAGGAAATCTATGCCTCTTTCCTGAGCAACGATCGTCTGAAAACTTTTTTTCACGGACACTCGTTCACTGCAAATCCGCTGGCTTGCGCAGTAGCGCTCGCCAGCCTGGATCTGCTTATAGAGGATCGCTCGATGGACCGTGTCGCGCGTCTGGAAGCGCTCCTGCGTTCGCGCTTTACCGCGCTGCGCTCGAGGCCGGTTGTCGCCGACGCGCGGATTCTCGGTGGAGTCGCCGCGCTGGAGCTGCGCGCCGGGCAGGGCGGATATCTGGAGCCGATCGGAGCGCGGCTCGCGGCGGAATTTCTGAGCCGCGGCCTGTTGCTGCGTCCCTTGGGCAACATCCTGTATTTCATGCCGCCGTACGTGATCACGGATGCCGAAGCCCACTGGGCGATCGACCAGATTGAAGAAGTGCTGGCCGGAACGAGGGGCGATTAAAACACGAATCGGTCTTGATTTTCTTTGACAATCGCGGGATTGAGATTCGGGATTTTCTCGAGATCGTCGATGCTCTTGAAATCGCCGTGGTCCTGGCGATAGCGGACGATCGCGGAGGCGGTGTCCAACGTGATCGGCAGATCGAGTTGCAGCTCCGCGGCGCTCTCGCTGTTGACGTGGATCCTGGTCGGAGCATAGTTCGCGGCGAGATAGTCGACGATCGTTTGCACGTCGTCGCCGGAGGCTCGCGCTCCGCGGCGAACCATCTGCTCCACGGTCTGCTGCCAGAGCTCGCGGCGATAGTGCTTACCCTCGATCATTTCCATGCCGTGGCAATCGATGCATACCCTCTGAAACGTCTGTTTCGGAGTTTCGTCGTTCGATTGCGGCCGCGCCACCGCCGCGAAGCAGAGCAAAACAAGCACGCCAGCCGGCGCGCGGACGCCAGTCACGCGAAAATTCATACGGTGCCTATAAGCGTAGCGTATTTCTCACAATGATTGCCTCGATCCCGGACAGTACACTGCCGGCGCTTGTTCTTCGCATGAATCAATGCGCCATGCCCCCGCTGAGCAGCGAAGTGGCAATCGGTCCAGCGATCCAAAGTGTCATTCCAGGTCTCCTCCGCCAAGGATCTGTTACAGCATTTGGTGGAGCACGTCGATCCCGCGCGCCGGCGCTGGTTCGTCATCGACGGCTCGAAAGCGCTGCGCACCGCGATCAACGCGGTGTTTGGATAATCTTTTCTGGCTCCATTTCGGAGGATTTGGCGCGGATTTGCGTGAAAAGCCCTTAGTTTAGGGACTTGTGGAACTCTTCTTGCCCGCTAGCGCGATCGCGGCTCCGGCGCCCGCGCCGCCGGCGATTCCGACGATAATCGCTGTTTTCGCGCCCGTCGACAGTCCGCCGCGTCCTCCGGTGGCGGGAGGCGTGGAGGGCGGTGTGCTCGGCCGAGGGGAAGCGCCGGCCGCGCCCTCCGGAGCTTCCGCTTTCGCGCCCAGCACCGAAGCAACGCTCAGGCAGCCACCGGCCGATTCCTGTTTCACCGCGGTTACGTTTACCACGACGGTGGCGGGGCTCACCGAAGGACGGTTCGAGCTGGCCATTCCAGTGATGGTCACGCGATTGCCGGTATTTGCCGCCAGATTGGAGCCGCTCAGCTCCGCCACTTCCTGGGTGTTTTCGTCCTGAAGGATAAAATGGCCGTCTTTATATAAAAGGCAGCCGGTTCGCGTAACGATCCCGGTCGAGCCGGCTTGC
>Ga0209062_1002086_pt1 | contig 28854 bp, 21 predicted proteins | sample Coa_R2_2_FD_187158 | JGI IMG/M metagenome (GOLD analysis project Ga0209062, IMG submission 187158) | Surface soil microbial communities from Centralia Pennsylvania, which are recovering from an underground coalmine fire - Coalmine... | ecosystem: Environmental > Terrestrial > Soil > Unclassified... | reverse complement strand
ATCAGCGTGTTCACATCGCCGACGCCCCTACGAGCTGGCCCGGTGGACATCAGTGTTTTCGTTCAGAATGCCGCCACCGGCCAGCCAATCCCCGAAGCGCGAATCACCCTGCGGGCGGTGCCGCGCGATCATTCCGAAGCCGCGATCGAAGAGCGCGCGACGATGGAGGCTGCGACGAATAAGCTTTTTCAGGCCGCCGTCTTCGATTTGCCGGAACCGGGTTGGTGGGACGTGGCGATCACCGTGGAGGGGCTACGCGAACGGATCGAAGTGCAGTTTGATATGGAAGCGGGCGAACCATTGCCGCGATTCTGGGAAATGACGCCGTGGATAATCTGGCCGGCGGCGGCCGTCCTTCTTTTCTGCGTGCATCAATGGTTGGTGCGCCGCAAGGCGCAAGGATTGAGGCGCATAAACAAGGCCGGCTCCCACGGATGAGAGCCGGCCCTCGTCACGCTGTCGCCCAATCAACGTGACAATAATTAAGATGTACCATTCCCACTCGAAGAGCAAGTGCTGTTTCGTTAATTCTTCGTAAGGTTTTGATAGGCGAACGGCCGGCGTCAGCCGGCTGGTGTTGATGTACCAGCCGGCTGACGCCGGCCGTTCGCCAGCTCATAGATTATCTCTTGATCCGGTGCGGCATTTCACCAAGCCGGCGCTGAACCATAAGTTTTGAGAACCATCATGAAATATACGTTCCTAGGCCGCACGGGCGTTACCGTGTCGCGGCTGTGTCTGGGCTGCATGAGTTACGGCGATCCGGGCTGGCGTTCTTGGGTGTTGGATGAAGCCGCTTCGCGCCCCTTCTTCCGCCGCGCTGTCGAAGCGGGCATCAACTTTTTCGACACTGCCGATATGTACTCGTTGGGCGTTAGCGAGGAAGTCACCGGCCGGGCGCTGCGCGAATATGCCCGCCTCGAAGAATGCGTCGTCGCCACGAAGGTTTTCAATCCCATGTCGGATCGGCCCAATATGTCCGGCCTGTCGCGCAAGCACATCGTGCAAGGATGCGAAGTCAGCCTGCGCCGCCTGGGAATGGAAACCATCGATCTCTATCAAGTGCATCGCTTCGATCCGCACACGCCCATTGAGGAGATGCTGTCGGCGCTCGATCTGCTGGTGCGCCAGGGCAAGGTGCGCTACATCGGCGCCAGCTCGACGGCGGCGTGGAGATTTGCCCAGGCGCTCGGCGCCTCGGAGCGGCACGGCTGGGCGCGATTCGTGACCATGCAAAATCATTACAACCTGCTCTACCGCGAGGAAGAGCGCGAAATGAACCCACTGTGCGAGGCGGAGGGCGTGGCCCTGATTCCCTGGTCGCCGTTGGCGCGCGGCCTGCTCGCCGGTACGCGGCGCTCGCCGGCCGACACCGAATCGACGCTGCGGGCCGAGAGCGACGACTTCGCCCGCAAGCTCTATGACCAGCCGGGCGATCAAGAAGTGATCGACACAGTGCGGCGCGTGGCCCAGGCACGCGGCGTCTCGCCGGCTCAAATCGCTCTGGCCTGGCTGCTGTCGAAGCCGGCCGTCGCCGCACCGATCATCGGTGCCACCAAGCTCAACCACCTCGATGACGCTATCGCCGCCCTCGACGTGCAGTTGAGCGAGGAGGAAATCAAGCAGTTGGAAATGCCCTATCGCCCGCATCCAGTACGCGGACATTAGGGCGAACGGCCGGCGTCAGCCGGCTGGTGGAGGCTTTAACCAGCCGGCTGACGCCGGCCGTTCGCCTCTTCCTTTGGAGATTCATCATGAAAAATCAGACCTCCGCGCGGGGAACGATCAGCTTCGACGATGTTGGTTCGGGTCTGCCGGTTGTCCTGTTGCATGCGTTTCCGTTATCGCGCGTCATGTGGGCGCCGCAGCTGGCCGCGCTTCAGGATTCCTATCGCGTGATCGCACCGGACTTGCGCGGCTTCGGCGGCAGTGCCGGTTTCACCGAGACGCCGTCGTTGGATCGCATGGCCGACGACGTGGCTGAGCTGCTCGACGAATTGAAAATCCGCGAGCGCATTTTGTTGGGCGGCTTATCGATGGGCGGCTACACGACTCTCGCCTTCGCGCGCCGGCACGCCGACCGTTTACGCGGCCTGATCTTGGCCGACACCAAAGCGGAAGCGGACGACGCCGAGGGCAAGGCCAACCGCGATCGGCTGATCGCGTTCGCCGCCCAGCACACCGGCCGTGATGTCCTGGAGCAAATGCTCGCCAAGCTGGTCGGTCCCGTGACGATGGCGAAGCACGCGGAAGTAGTCGAATCGCTCCGGCAAATCGCCGCGAGCCAAACCTCGGCGGGCATCATTGGAGCGCTGCAAGCGATGCGCGATCGGCCGGATTCTGGGCCATCGCTGGCGGCTATCGCCGTGCCGACGCTGGTGATCGTCGGCGAGCAGGATAGCCTCACGCCGCCATCGCTGGCCGAGTCGCTGGCCGCACGAATACGCGGCGCCAAGCTGGTGCGCATCGCCGGCGCGGGGCACCTGTCGAATATGGAGAATCCGGCGGAGTTCAATGCGGCCGTGCGAGGTTTTCTCGCCGATGCGGCGGCGGCCAAATGAAAATATGGCTGAGCAGTGTTATGTGTGAGGAAATTACCAACATAACCGAGCGCTATTATCTCGATCTCGCCGCGGCCTTCGTTCGCGGCCGAATGGCGGATGCGCCGGCGCTACCGCCGGTAGAGATGGTACAACTCGGTTTACAAGCGGGCCTGCGCTTGCATAAGTTCAAGCGGACGGGTGAGCTGCCGCGCGTCCGCAAGGTGTTGGGCATGCTGCGCGGACTTGCTCCGCGCGATTTGCTCGACATTGGCAGTGGTCGCGGTGTGTTCCTTTGGCCGTTGCTCGATGCGTTCTCGTGGCTGCCCGTCATCGCGCTGGACCGCAATCAGCGCCGTGTGGACGATCTACACGCGGTCGCGCGCGGCGGCATCGCTCGTTTGACGGCGGTGGCCGGCGATGTTTGCCGATTGCCCTTCACCGAGGACAGCGTGGATGTGGTCACGATCCTGGAAGTGCTCGAACATTTGCCGCAGCCGGCGCGGGCCGTGGCCGAGGCGGTGCGCGTCGCCCGGCGCTGTATCATCGTCTCGGTGCCGTCGAAGGAGGACGATAACCCGGAGCATATTCATCTCTTCACGCGTGCAAGCTTGCAAGCGCTCTTGCAAGAGGCGGGCGCGCGCCGCGTGCATTTCGATGGCGTTCTCAATCATCTCTTGGCCCTGGCGATGGTGGGACCATCATGTTGATTATGCGAAAGTATCCACGGACGCCTCATCTCGAAGGCTCGCGCCTCCAGCCGGGGGACGAGGATCTGGACGCCGTGCCCTTCGCTCGCCTTGCCGGACGTTTCCTTGTCGTCGAAGAGAAGCTCGATGGCGCCAATGCTGGCTTGCGCTTTGATGCGGACGGGCGCCTGTGCTTGCAGAGCCGCGGCCACTTCCTCACTGGCGGCGAACGCGAGAAACATTTTCATCTGTTCAAGCAATGGGCACACACCCACGCGGACGCTTTTCGCCAGGTTCTCAGCTCCCGCTACCTGCTTTTCGGCGAATGGCTCTACGCCAAGCACACCATTTTTTACGATCGGTTGCCGCACTATTTCCTCGAATTCGATGTGTTTGACACCGCAACCGGCGACTTCCTGTCCACCGAACGCCGCCGAACGCTGCTCGCCGGATTGCCGCTCGCCTCGGTGCCGGTCTTGCGGATGGGACCGATTCAAAACCTCGACGAACTCACGGCTCTGGTCGGTCCCTCGTTGTACAAGTGCGCGGGTTGGCGTGAGCGCTTGACGGAGATCGCACAAGCGAAGGAGCTGGATACGGAGCGCGTCTGGAAGGAGACGGATCCTGCCGGCGAGATGGAAGGGCTGTACATCAAGGTCGAGGAAGATGGCCGGGTGGTCGAGCGCTACAAGTACATCCGAGCGAGTTTCTTGGCTTCCGTGCTGGATTCCGGCGGCCATTGGCTCAAGCGTCCCATCGTGCCCAACCAACTCCAGGACGGCGTCGATCTGTTCGGAGGCGTCTCATGAGCGATCGCTTGCCGCCCTGTCCTCAACCGCCCGATTGGCGTGTCGCATGGGATGAATTGGATCGCCGTTATCCGTGGATTCGCAATCTGTCCGGATGCCCGCAACATCCCGTTCATCATGCCGAGGGCGACGTGTGGATTCACACGCGCATGGTCTGTGAAGCATTGGCGAGCTTGCCGGCGTGGCGAGATTTGCCGGATGAGGAGCGACGCATCGTGTTCGCCGCCGCGTTGCTCCATGACGTGGCCAAGCCCGACTGCACGCGCACCGAGCCGGATGGCCGTATCCACGCGCGCGGCCACTCGCGACGCGGCGCCATCCTCGCCCGGCAGATCCTCTGGCGCCTGCACGTACCGTTCATAGTGCGCGAACAAGTAGCGGCGCTGGTTCGCCATCATCAGGCGCCTTATTTTCTCCTCGACCGTGACGATGCGCAAAGGCTGTGCATCGAGATCAGCCAGACGGCTCGCTGCGATCACCTCGCTCTGCTGGCCGAGGCGGACGTACTCGGCCGCCATTGCGGCGACCAGCGCCGCTTGCTCGACAACATCGCCCTGTTCCGCGAATACGCCGCCGAACAAAATTGCCTGTCTACGCCGCGGGTCTTTGCCTCCGATCACGCACGATTTCTCTACTTTCAGCATTCAGATCGCCATCCCGACGCCCCGGCCCATGAGGACTTCCGTGCCGAGGTCGTACTGATGTCCGGCCTGCCCGGTTCGGGCAAGGATCACTACATCCGCAGGCACCTGGCCGATCGGTCAGTCGTGTCGCTCGACGCCCTGCGAGCCGAACTCGATGTTGATCCCGGCGATGCTCAAGGGGCCGTCGTTAATCAGGCCCGCGAACAGGCACGCGCATATTTGCGACAACGGCAGTCCTTTGTATGGAACGCCACCAATGTCAGCCGGCAATTGCGCGGCGAGTGCGTTCGTCTTTTCGCCGGCTACAATGCTCGCATCCGCGTCGTCTATGTCGAAGTTCCGCCGGATGTGCTGCTCGCTCGGAATCGCCAGCGGCCGGCGCCGGTGCCGGAAAAAGTCATCGAACGCCTGATCGATCGCTGGGAAGTGCCGAATCGGACGGAGGCGCATCAGGTCGATTGGGTTGCGAATACCGAAACGCCGTAGGTTCTCCGGTCCACTGACTCCCGTACACGATGCACGCGCCCTGCGTGCGGGCTGCCGAATTTCCCTTGCTGGCCGCTTGGCGATGCGGTTACTATTGAACCGGAAGCTGCGGTTTGCCCGCGGCCGCCGCCCGCCTTCAAGATTCCCACCTGCCATCGTCCAGGAGGCACCATGATCGGCTCGCGCGTTTCCTCCGGGCTGTTCCTCCTGCTCGCCGCCATGAGTCCCGCGCTCGCGGCCCCCCCTTCCGCGGAGAAGGCCCGCGATCATTGGGCGTTTCGTCCTGTGCGGCCAGCGCCGATGCCGGCCGTTCGCCAGCGCGCTTGGCCGCGCTCGCCGGTCGATGCGTTCTTGTTGGCGCGGCTGGAAGCGGCGGGGCTGCAACCGGCTCCTCCCGCCGATAAACGTACCCTGCTGCGCCGTGTTTACCTCGATCTGATCGGCCTGCCGCCCACTCCCCAAGAACAGCAAGCGTTCCTCGATGATTCATCCCCCGATGCCTTCGCCCGTGTCGTCGATCGGCTTTTGGCCCAGCCGGAATACGGCGAACGCTGGGGGCGGCACTGGCTCGATGTGGCCCGCTATGCCGAGAGCAACGGCTACGAACGAGATGGCGCCAAACCCAACGCCTGGCGCTACCGCGATTATGTCATCGATTCGTTCAACCGCGATAAGCCGTTCGACCAGTTCGTCCGCGAGCAGATTGCCGGCGATGAGCTGCCCGGCTCCAATGCCGAGATGCAGATTGCCACGACGTTTCTGCGGCTGGGCACCTGGGACGACGAGCCGGCCGATTTCCTCGTCGATCGCTACGATCAGCTCGACGATGTGCTCGGCACCACGGCGACTGCGTTTCTTGGATTGACGATCCGCTGCGCCCGTTGCCACGATCACAAATTTGAGCCGTTCAGCCAGACGGACTATTATCGCCTCTTGGCCGTGTTCGAGCCGCTCAAGCGGCCGGAGATCATCGCTTCCGCGACGCATCGCAAAGAACACGAGCGGACGGTCGGCAGCGATGCTGAACTACGGTCCTATTGGTGCGGCATCGGGCTGCAAGCATCGTTGCTGACGGGTTCGATGCTGCCGTCTTTGAGCGGCCGGCCGAACTTGTTGGCGGCGTCGCAGTTCAGCCTAATGGCCAAGGTCGAACTGCCGGATCTCCCGCAGGCGCACATCTATTACGAGGACAGCCCGCAAGCGCCTCCGACGCGCCTCTTTCGCCGCGGTGATCCCAAGCGCGCGGCGTCGGTCGTGTCCGTCGGTTTACCGGGTGTGCTAGACCGTAGGACGGATTTTCAATCCGTCCAGCAGAAGGACGGATTGGAAATCCGTCCTACGGCTCACTCGACCGGCCGGCGTCGCTGGTTGGCCGATTGGATCACGCGGCGGGACAACCCGCTCACGGCACGCGTGATTGTCAATCGCGTGTGGATGCACCACTTCGGCAAGGGGCTGGTGGCCACGCCCAACGATTTCGGCGTCATGGGAGCGCGGCCATCCCATCCCGAACTGCTCGATTGGCTGGCCGACTGGTTCATGGCCGAGGGCTGGCGTCTCAAGCCGCTGCATCGATTGATCGTGCTTTCCCGTGCTTATCAAACTTCATCCGCCGCTGAACCGGATGGCGAGCGAAAACTGGCGCTGTTCGGCCGTTGGCGACAGCGGCGTTTGGAAGCGGAGGCGGTGCGCGATTCGATCCTGGCTGTCAGCGGCCAACTGAATCCCGAGCGCGGCGGGCCGAGCGTTTTCCCGCCGCTGCCGCGGGCCGTGCTCGAAGGACAATCGCGGCCTGGACTCGGTTGGGGGAAATCGCCGCCCCGCCAGGCGGCGCGGCGCAGCATCTACGTTTTCAGCAAGCGTTCGCTGGCCGTGCCGGAACTGGAGCTGCTCGATACGCCCGATACGACCTCCAGCTGCGAGCAACGGCCGCTCTCGACCACGGCGCCGCAGGCGCTGACGTTTCTCAACGGCACCTTCGTGCAAGAGCAGGCGGCGCGCTGGGCGGATCGTCTGCGCCGCGAAGCAGGAGCGGAGCCGGCGGACCAGGTTCGCCGCGCTTTCGCGCTGGCCCTGTGCCGGCCGCCGCGGCCTGATGAGCTTCGCCTGGCGCTGGAGTTTTTGTCCCGGCAACAGCGGCAAATCGAGTCCGACGCCCGCCGCAGCGGCCAGCCAGCCAGCGACGCGCGCCTGCAGGCCCTGGCCGCTTTCTGCGCCGTGGTGCTGAATACGAATGAATTCTTTTACGTGGGATGATGGCTCTACCAACCCGAAGCGTAAGCGAGGGTTGGAATATCAGCCCTCGCTTACGCTTCGGGTTGGTAACGCATCTATGAGGGCGGGTCATGAACAGACGCGATTTCCTCTGGCGGGCCGGTGGCGGCTTCGGCGGCGTGGCGCTGACCGCGCTCTTGGCCGAGGATGGTTTCTTCGGACGCTCCACCCGCGCCGCGGCGCCATCCCTGCCGCATCATCCGGCCACGGCCAAAGCGGTCATCTGCTTGTTCATGTATGGCGGGGTTAGTCACCTGGAGACCTTTGACCCCAAGCCCGAATTGAACCGGCGTAGCGGGCAACCGCTTCCGAACCTCGATAGCGACCCCCTGTTCAAAGTCCGCCATCCTGGCAAGCTGCTCGGCTCGTTGTGCAAGTTTCACAAGCACGGCCAATCCGGCATCGAAGTTTCCGACTGGTTCCCGCACCTGGCCCGGCGCATCGATGATCTGTGCATTCTGCGCGGCATGCGTGCCGATAGCTTCGCCCACGGCTCCGGCCTGTTGCAAATGAACACCGGCTATCTGCGCCTGGGCTATCCCTCGCTCGGCTCGTGGATCAGCTACGGCCTGGGCACGCTCAACCAAAATTTGCCGTCGTTCGTGGTCATGCTCGATCCGCGCGGCGGGCCGATCGCGGGACCGAGCAATTGGAACCAGGGATTCATGCCGGCCGCCTACCAGGGCACGCAGTTCCGCGTTCAGGGTGATCCCATCCTCAACCTGTCGCCGCTGCAGGGCATCAGCGCGGAGCAACAACGCAATCAGCTCGATCTCTTGGCCGAATTGAACCGCCGGCATCAGCAAGCCACGCCCGACAACAGCGAGCTGGCCGCCCGCATCGCTAGCTACGAGTTGGCCTTCCGCATGCAGAGCCATGCTCCCGAGGCCGTGGATCTCGCGCAGGAACCCGAATCCATCCGCCGGCTCTACGGCCTGGATGACGCGCAGACGGCGCCGTTCGGGCGGCGCTGTTTGCTGGCCCGGCGGTTGATCGAGCGCGGCGTGCGCTTCGTGCAGATTTATTCCGGCGGCGGCCACAACGACGAAAACTGGGACGCGCACGGCGATGTCCGCAAAAACCACATGTTGCACTGCGGCGAGACCGATCGGCCCATCGCGGCGCTGTTGACCGACCTCAAGCAACGCGGCCTGCTCGATTCGACGCTGGTGATTTGGACCAGCGAGTTTGGCCGCACGCCGACCGGCCAAAATGGCAAGGGCCGCGATCACAGTCCGCGCGGCTTCTCCAGTTGGCTGGCCGGCGGCGGCGTCAAGGGCGGCCAAGCCATCGGCGCCACCGATGAATTCGGCTACGCCGCCGTCGAAGACAAAGTACACGTTCACGATCTTCATGCGACCATATTGCACCTGCTGGGCATCGATCACGAGCGCTTGACGTATTTCCACGGCGGTCGCGAGCATCGGTTGACGGATGTGTCTGGCCGGGTGGTGGAGGAAGTGTTGGGCTGAAACATGGAGGAATTCAACCGCCATGCCAGAGCGTGTCTACATCGAGACCACGTTTATCAGTTACTTGACCGCGCGGCCTAACCGGGACATTGTCATCGCGGGGCATCAGCAGACGACGCACGAATGGTGGGACAAGCGGCGGACTAGCTATGAACCCCCGTTGGGGCACGGTCTCCGGACCGTGCCCCCGTCGCCGACCGCAGGTCTCCCGCGTTCCGTGGAGACCTCCGGTCAGCGGACTGGCACGGTCAGGAGACCGGGCCAGAACAGAGAACAGAGCACGCCCGAGGAATTGTCGGAGATAGAACCATGCCCAACCCCATTGTCGATGAAGTGCGGCGCGTGCGCGACGAACACGCCGCTCGATTCAATTCCGATTTGGACGCGATCTTTCGAGACATCAAAAAGCAGGAGAAGAAGAGCGGACGCAAGTTCGTCTGCTTTCCGCCGCGACTGATTGAGCCGAGCCAGGTACAGAAGCCAACCGGGTCTGCTCCTGCGGCTTGCGAAAACGTGCCGGCTCAGCTTGGCCCGATGACGGAGGCTGAGCGCTAGGCTGGGGAAGAATGCGCGCTGGACTGGGCTGCGCGGGAAGAAGCGGCCCGACGTAATTGTGCAATCCGATACCTACGCGGGGAGGGATTCCCAATCAGCCCGCAGCGCCAGCAAGGGCATACCTTGCTGGCGCTGCGGGCCGGTAGAGAGCCGCGCTCAGAAACCCCAGATCCAATCCGTCCACGGAAGCTGCGCCCATTTCTTCACCAGAATCATCGTACTGCCGACGGTCCCCGTGTGTGTGTCCGTGACGGTGATGCTCTGTGTTCCCATCTGCCACAAAATCACTCCATTGAACGTGTGCTGTCCTGCATCGGCGGCCGTGAAGGTGTAATCCGGCGGCAGCCAGGCCAAGATATCCGAGCTGTCGAAGTGGATCGTCCCGGTATAGTTGGTGACCTGGTTGCCATAGGGATCGAGCGCTGTGACGGTGATGCGGAAGGGCGTCAGGGCGTTGACGGAAGCGGGGGCAAGCACTTGAAACTGACTCGCCGCTGCGGGGGTGACGGTGATGCCCGGCAGCGTGCCGGTGATGCCCGAATAGGGATCGGTGACGGTCAGCGTTTGAGTGCCGGCCGTCTTGAACGTGATGTTGAATGTGTGGACGCCGTTGTCCGCGGTAGTGAACGTGTAATCGGCGGGCAGCACCGCCGCTGCGTCCGTGCTCGTGAAATGCACGGTGCCTGTGTAACTGGGGACGGGTTGACCGGCGGTATCGACGGCCGTGACCGTAACTTGCATGGTCGAGCCGGCCGCGGTGGACGAAGTGGAGGTGCTGATCTTGAAGGAGGCGGCCACGGCCGAATCTTTTATCAAAATCGCGCCCTCCCCGTTGCGGAGCGTGATGCTTGTGATCGGCGCTCCCAGCGTGCCATCGGCCCGCACGGGGTAGTAGACGCCGCCCAGAGAGAACGTAGTTGCCGTGGCGTCGACCGTCGTGCCGGTGACGCCGTTGCCGTAAGACAGCGGCTTATACAACACCAGGCCGTTGGTGAACGAACGCTGATAAATGTGGTACGTCAGTACCGCGTTCGCGGGATCGGCGCCGCTTGCGAACAGCGACCAGTTACCCAGCGGCTGGCCGATGTCGGCGTTCATTGCCGGGAACCAATGCTGGCTCCACGGACCCGAGGGGTTGTAGCCGCCGTCGTAGTCGAGGAAGGTCGTGTTCGGAATTTCGAGCAGAAGGTAGTATGCCAGGGTGGCCAGCTCGGTTCGCGGATCGGTCGGCGCTCCTCCTTGCGGCGAGCTGTCGAGCACGGCAAGCGGAGAGGGCGAGGCCAGCGTGGACCGAGCAGCAACCGTCGCGGCCAGGCTCTCGAATTGTTGATAATTCTGGGCCATTGCCCGGATGGCGGATTCCGCGAAATAACCCTGGATTTGTTGGACCGTCGGATTGGCGCTGCTGCCGCCGCCGGATGTGTTGGCCAGTATCCACTTCGGCTCGATGGCCCTGCCGATCTCGTAGAGCAGCGTGCCGTAGTCGGTGGAGTAACTTCCCAACGGCTCGATCACGCTGCCGGCCGTTGTCGGGGGGTTGCCGGTGGAATTGTCCATGAATAGGCCGGCCGCCAGCGGATTGCTGTTGAGGAAGCGGACCTCGTAATCGACTGCCCAGGCGCGGAAGGCGGCATCGCCGGGATTGGTGGCGTAGCGCATGGGGCCATAAATGAACAGCCGGCTCTGGTAGGCGAAGCGGGCGGTGTAGCCGGCCGCGGCGGCGATGGCGTACTGCTGCGGGTCGAGGTAACCGGTGTGATTGGGATCGAGCGCCCAATCGTAGGCCGGGATAACACCGGAATTGGTGCCGTTGGAATTGGTGTAGTCGTCGCCCAGAATAGTGTTGGCCACCGGGGCCGTTCCCGCGCTCACGGTGCGGATGCGGACGTAATACATCCGCGCCGAACCGTTGATGGAGGCGGTTTTCCAATCGGCCGGCGGATTGAACGTGATCTGCCCGGACTGGATGAGTCCGTTGGTGGTATCGCCCAGAGTGCTGAGCGGCGCCCATGCGGTTGGGTTGCCGGCCGAGTCCACGGCTGTCGGATATTCCAGGACGCTTGACCAACCGCCACTCGCGCCAGAGGTCAAGGCGAGATTGATTTCCCAGAATTGCTCGGGAAAACCAATGTACATCGCTTGCCCCACGCCGCCGAATTGGAAGTTGGCGCCGGCGTGGGCCGCCCAGGTGTAATCCATCCACTTCGAGCCGCTGCTGTAGACAGCCCAAAACCAATTGACCGGCTGCGTCGAGCTGCCGCTGCCCGAATAGGGCGTCGCCTGAGCCACGTGATAGAAGGCATCCTCGCGCGAATAGCCGTTCGCGTCGGCATAGTTGTCCCAGTCGAGGAGCAAGTCCCTGTAGATATTGGAAACATTGCTGTAGATCAGCTGCGGCGTGTTTGGCGCGACGGCGTTGATCTGGCTGAGGTAGGACTGATCCGCGACGACCAGGTCCACGAGATTTTGCAAGAGAGGAATGTCCGACGGGGGAAGCTGCGCGGAGCCGCCGTTGTAAGCCAGCTCGGCGAGGCGGATGTCGGCGGAGTGCTGCGGAATGCTCGGCTGCGGCAGCGGCGTGAGGTCATTTTGCGTCGTGAACGTCACCGACGCCTGGCCGATGTTTTGCGCGGGATCGTAGGCCAGGACGGTCAAGGTATGTGTGCCATTCCCGATCGTTGTAGTGTCAAAATTCCAGGTAAAAATCGCCGCGGTCTCGACGGCTCGCAGTACGTTATCCACGTAGATCGCGACGCTGGCAACGCTCGTATCGTCCGTGGCCGTGACCTGTATCGGTATCACGCCAGACACCGTTGAGCCGGCGGTCGGGGTATTGATCGTCACCGTCGGCGGCTGACTTTCGACTGTCACCGGGCCGTAGGTAAAGTCATCGAGGTAAACCGTTCCTGTGTAGCTCGGCAATCGCCCCACGCCCACCTGCCCGCTGCCGCTGATGGACGTGTCCGTCAGGTTCAACGCCCATGTCGGGGCGGTCTGCCACTGCCCGGAGCTATTTAGGTACTGTCCCGTGTCGTTGCGCTGCACCTGCGCCCGCACATTGTCGCCGTTGACAAACAGATTCACATTGGTCCATTGATTGGCGAGCCAACTAGCCGATTTGACTTCGCCGAGCGTCGTCACCGTTCCGTTATTGACTTTCAATAATTTGAGGTCGAGTCCTTGCGTCACGGAGACGGCGTAATAGCTGGGCGTGGTCGTGTTCAAATTGCTGCCGCGGGCGAGGATCTCGACGGGGATGGAGCTATTCAGATAAACGGCGGCCCCGACTTCCTCGTTGGCGGACTGGGTGGCATTAACCCAGGCGCGAGCATTCAAGCCGCTGGCCGTGGGGGAGCTGACGGCCAGAGAATTGGGGGGATCGAGAGATTGAGATGAAGAAACCGCAATGGCATTCGTTCCCGTGCTGCTCCACTGCGACCATCCTGCCGGCAACGCGCCGGGCGTGGTTGTGTCGAATGTTTCCAAAGTGCCAAGATTGCCGGTTGGTGCTAATCGAGGTTCCAACTCTTCCAGCCGCAAGAACACGGGATGCGACCGTTTGCTTGTCTTCTTCATTTACTCTCTCCGAGGTGCTATGCAATGGGCGGGGCAGTTTCGCCTGTTGCGCTGCGCTGCGCGTTCTCCATTGGCCGCCCCGTGAAACCCCCAAGGATTTGCTAATCCTCGCAAGGTCTCCATCTTGCGGAATGTGGGTGGCTTGAAACAATGTGTATTCGTGGACAAATGAGCTCGAAGGGGAAACGTGGAAGGCTAAAATCGATTCGATGGGTAAAGCGAATAAAATCGGTATATCAGGTTTCTCGTTTTCTCGTTCCCACGCTCCTGCGTGGGAACGCACGTCCGGCCGCTCTGCGGCCCGTCTCTCCGTTGCCCGTCTCTCCATAGGGTGGACAATGGACGCGACGCGGAGCGTCGCCAACCTGCGTTCCCACGCAGGAGCGTGGGAACGAGAACCAAAGAAAAATCAAAAAAGTCGTCAAGTTGGACTTGACAATCGGCCGTGTCAGCGATTAACCTCATTCCTCATTCCTCATTCCTCATTCCTCATCCCTCATCCCTCATCCCTCATGATGATGGGGAGGTGAATAACTGAAGTAGCAGCAACTGACGAAGCACCGGGAGGACGCGATGGTTGCCCTTTCCTCTTTCTATGCGATCATCTCGCGCGTCGCCGCTGTTGTGTTGCTCTGCGCCGGAGTTCTCAAGGCGCAAGAATATCTCTCTTCGCCTGGTGTCGATCCGCAGTGGACGGTCCTTGGGCAGACAGCGGGCGAGCTTTTACTCGGCTTGTGGTTGCTCGTTGGACTTCACCCGCGCTGGTCGCGCATCATTGCCCTGGTCTGCTTTGTTGTCTTTCTGAATGTCGCCCTGGCGGGGGCCGTTCGAGGTCAAGCCTCCTGCGGCTGTTTCGGCAAGCTTTCCGTCCGCCCCTGGTCCGCTGTGGGGCTTGATGCTCTCTTAGTCGTTGGTTTGCTCTTTTCCCCCACAACTCAAATGCGGGAATTCTCTCTTCGTGCAAAGCGAATTCGCTGGTTCGGTTTTATTATTTCCGCCTTCATGGTGCTTTTGGTCGTCGGATGGCCACTCGTCAGGAATGTTGGTTTGGCAGAAAAGCACATTCCGAGCATTGCGGGCGAGGTCATGCCCAAAGGTATCGATAAGTCTGCTTTGGACCGAGTGATTCACGATGTGGAGCAGAACCATGCGGCGCTCCATACCTTGGTATGCACTACCGAGAAAGTCGCAACGCAACATCCCGCGAAGTGGACAGGTACGCGCCGAATTAGGAAGGGCAACGAATGGATTGAGGAAACTGGGACATGGATCGTGCCAGACAAAGAATATCGCTCGCGCCACGTTACGAAAACATGGATTCGCGGAGATGAAGTTCGAGAGGAGAGTCTCGCTCACTACAAGGGCGACCCTGGCGAAGAGATTTTGGATCTCAGTGCCGGAGAGATTCTGATCTCCAGCAAAGGCAAGCGCATCCAGTATGCACCCAATATTCACCAAGCCTGGGTATCAAGAGCGGATTTCGCGGACGGAGGATTAGCCACCTCGATAGATCCTCGCTGCGCTGGTTTCAAGCCTCCTCTCAAGAGTATTGCCGATTGGCTTAAGAATCGATGCAAGATCCTGAACGCGGGGCTTACAACGGACAAGGCCGGGCGCGAAGTGATCCGTGTCCGTGCTCGTGGGAAGATAGATAATAAAACGGAGTGTGAAGTCATTGCGGATTTCGTTACTGCAATGAATTGCATGCCGTCGCGTGTCGTCTATTACTTCCTTCCCGACGGTGGGGTTTTTACTGTTACAGACATAGAATACCAACAGGTTGGCCCAAACAGTGCTTGGCTTCCCCGGAGAATTGTCTGGCGCAGCTTCCACCCAGATACAACATCCGATCCGGAGGTGCCGAACGGCCAGAACTTATCCGTGGAATCTACCATGAGAGTATTGGCTTTTGGGCAAGGCGTTGAGGATGAAGATTTTGATCCTCAACTGCCAGAATCAACACTCGTGATGGGTAACTTGGCGGCACAAAATAAGACCGGCAAAGCCCCTATTCGGACATCGAAATTAACACGAACCGAACCCGGCGCAGTCACAGCGGACTCGACGCGTCTTAGCCAAGCGGGTGCCGTGAGCACGCGAGCATTGTCGTTTGCGGCTGGAATGGATGTTCTCCTGTTGGGATTCTGTCTTGTGTTCCGGAAACGATTGGCGTTCTAACGATTGGATCGCGTACTTTTACTAGAAGAGGAAAGCCTCATGCGATCTTATCATTACAGCTTGAGGGGCTGTGTTGTTCCGCTTTGGTGCTTGGCAGTTGCCCTCGTTTTCTCAATCGAGGGAACGACCGTGCTTGCGGTGCCTACAGGTTGCCCCAACTGCGGTTGTAGTTGCACGCTCAATACGTGCTGCGACCAATGTCAGGGGCCTGTAGGAGTGCCAGTGGGCAAGGACGTCGTGAATGTGTATGTTCAACCAGATTGTCCTAACTCCCAATATACTGTTTGCAACATGGATGGCAGCAACTATTCATGTACGACCCAAACGGTTACCTGCTACAACGTCCCAGCGTTCACGCAGTACATGGCGTACCCCAAAGCAGGTTGCGCTGGTGCTCCGTCTGCCTACTTTGGGCCTCTGGCACTTCCTGCTAACGGATGTACGTCCTCCGATGACTGCGGGGGAGCCTGAATCTCGTTGACCAAGGCATTTTTAGTGAACTGGACACGGGCCAGAGGCTTACGTGGACCCGTGTCCAGTTCTTTTCTAAACTCTTTTAGTGCGAGATCAAAGAATGGGAATGGGACTCATGTCTCATGTTGGTTGTTAGGGCCCATTGCAATCAAATAGGTCATTTATGCGCTCGTCATTGCCACATGCTGCGTTTTCACTTATTGAGCTGATTTTAGTGATCGCCATTATTGGGATCCTTATCGGATTGCTTCTTTCCGCTGTCCAGCAAGTTCGCGCAGCCGCGCAACGGACGGAGTGCATGGACCATCTTAAACAGATCGGCTTGGCACTTCACTCCTACCACGATAGCCAGCATTCTTTACCTCCCGGCATGAGTCTGAGAATCGATGGCGGGGCTTATCCATACATGAGTTGGAACGCCCGCATTCTCCCCTACCTGGAACAAGAAAGCCTTTGGCGAGACATTCAGGAAGCATATAAGTCGAATCGCAACTTTCTTCGGGTGCCTCCGCATGTCCATCGTCAAACGATAGTCCGCATGTTTACTTGCCCGGCGGATCCCCGTTCCTCAGCCGTTGTAACATTCCCCGACGGACAGGTAGTGGCCTTCACGGCTTATCTTGGCGTTGAAGGGGCCGATCAGTTCAAGCACGATGGAATGCTCTTCCTCGATTCCCGTGTTCCCTTCGCCGATGTCACCGACGGGCTCAGCAATTCGCTGTTGGTGGGAGAGCGTCCGCCCAGTGCAGATAATGTTTACGGATGGTGGTACGCCGGATGGGGACAACAAAAGAATGGATCAGCAGAAATGGTATTGGGAGTGCGAGAGAAATTGCAATCGGACGAGCCTTGTTTCCGAGGAGCTTACCACTTCGGCCTGGCTCAGATATGAACGCATGCGATTTCTTGCACTTCTGGAGCAAGCACCCTGGTGGAGCACATTTCTTGTTCGGTGATGGCTCGGCTCGTTTCGTGGCCTATAGTGCTGACTCCATCATGCCCGCGCTCGCCACTCGCAGCGAAGGGGAAGCAGTCGCTATACCTGACTAATCCTCCTTCAGGCCGCGAACTCGACGCCTTGTTCGATCTCGCGGAATATGCCGATCACGAAAGTCGACAAATGGCCCTCTTTTGGGGCGAGGAATAGGACCGGGACCCGTTGATCCCGCTACTGCTGGAAGACGATCTCCTTGTGATTAACCAGCGCTCACAGGATGTCTTCGACAATCGACGAGCAGGATCGGCGAACACCATAGTTTATGCGGCTTGGATCGCTATGAACAATGGCTCGACGCGTCCAGCACCTCTGCATTCATGGAGACGATAAATCAACGTCCAGTTTCTGCCCGAGTGCTTCCGCCCATTTGTGCAGGGTCGCAATAGTCGGGTTCAGCATCTTCCCTATTTCTAACCGTGACAGCGCCGGCGCATCGATCCCCATGCGCTCCGCTACCTCGGCCAGCGTCAGCCCCTGGCTTTCCCGTGCAGCTTTGAACCGGGCCAGCAATCGCAAAATCGCCGCGAAGCTCTGACTATTGACCGCGCCGGCCGGCTGTTGGCGGATCGGGTTGGCCGCGTGTTGCTGGCGGATGGCTTCTTCCTCGGCCCGCTGCTCGGCGGTTCGCTTGGGCTTGATCGTTGGTTTCATGGCTTCACTCCTTCGGCTCAGGAACGTCATAGGCAGTAATCGGGCGGAGGATAAACGGATCGGCTAGATTCAGCACGCCGCTGTTGTCTATGCCACGAATCGCTTAAGTCCAAACATGCCGATGGGCAGATCGGTGCGGCCGTTGTCCGCGAGATCGGCGAGGATTTCGCCGATCACCGGGGCGAACTTGAACCCGTGGCCGGAGAATCCCGCCGCCAGGGCCACGTTACCATGTTCCGGATGCAGGTCGATGAGGAAGTGACGATCAGGTGTCAGTGTGTAGATGCACACGGAAGCGCGGCGGCAAGGTCCATCAATCAGCGGCAGATGTTCGCGCAGGAAAGCGCGGGCCGTCTCTTCATCCTCTGGCTTGATGGCACGCTCGATCTCCGAGGGCGCGGTCAATTCCGGCGCTCCGTAATGCTGGGCGACCTTGGCACCGTTGGCATTGAGCACGGGAAAACCGTAGAAGTGTCCTTGCGGCGTATCGACGATGTAGAGCGGAAAGACATCGCGGCGGAAAAGAGCATCGTCGCTCGTGCCAATCCACTGTGCCACCTGGCGCATGACGCGCAGAAACGCCCCATGACTCGCCAACAGCTGACTCGCCCACGGGCCGGCGGTGATGACCAGCCGCGCCGCCGTGTAGCGATCCGCCGTCGTCTGCACGATCACTTCACGCTCATTCGCCGTCCAGGAGACGACCGGTTCGTTGTCTTGAATCGTCGCGCCCAGCCGTACCGCCTCGCAGGCATGGGCCTGCACGCAAACATCCACGTATAAAAACCCCGCCGAGCGCTCCAGAACACCCATGTATTCGTCGCCGAAACGAAACGCGGGATAACGATGGCGCAGCTCCGCGGCGGACAACGACTCCACCGGCAGATTGTGCTGCGCGGCGGAGGCACGGACGCCGGCGATCATGGGACTATCGGCACGGCCAATCGATAGGCACGGACTTTCCGTGAGCAAGTGAAGCCCCTGCCGCTGTTCGAGATCGTACCAGCGCTCGAAGGCGCGGCAGACCAAAGGAACATAATCGGGATGTTCGTAGTAGGCTTTGCGGATGATGCGCGTGTGGCCGTGCGAGCTGCCGCGATCGTGGCCGAGCGCGAATTGCTCCAGAGCGAGGACGCGCCGGCCACGTCGCGCCAACTCGCACGCCGCCGCCGATCCCATACCGCCGATGCCAATCACGATCGCATCAAAAGTTTTTGCGGTCATTGTTCTTCTCGTGGACCATCAGGACTTCTAACGGAATGAACGGCCAAGGACGCAAAGGACGTCAAGGACATAAGAGAGCAAAAAAGAGTTTTTGGTCATTCTTCATTAAAACATCGTCAGATAACGTGCTGTTTCCCAATCCGTTACTTGACGATGATACTCATCCCATTCCGCTCGTTTCAAATGCAAAAACTCCGCCGCGATCGGACCCAGCGCCGTCTGGATCACGTCATCGCGTTCCAATTCGTTCAATGCTTCCATCAAGCTCTGGGGCAACAGGCGCACGTCGCGCCGCGCCATCTCTTCCAGGCCTAGCGCATAGGCATTCTCGCGATTCGGTTCGCCGGGATCGAGACCGCGACGGATGCCGTCTAGCCCAGCAGCAAGATAGGCGGCGAAGGCCAGGTAAGGGTTGAAGGCCGACGATACGGTGCGATCCTCGACGTGGCCGGCTTCCGGAGTGCGAATCATTTGCGTGCGGTTGTTATCGCCATAGGTGATGAACGCGGGCGTCCAGGTGAAGCCGGAACGCGTGCCGGTCAGTCCCGCGCCAATCTGCAAACGCTTGTAACAATTCACGGTCGGCGAGGTGACGGCGCACAAGGCGCGAGCGTGGGCGAGGACGCCGCCCAGGAAGTGATAGGCCAATTCGCTCAGACCAAGGCCGCGCGCGTCGCCGTCGGCGGCGAACAGGTTGCGGCCGGTTTCGGCGTCGGCGAGATGATAGTGCAGGTGCGCTCCGCTGCCGGTGCGGTCGGCGAACGGCTTGGGCATGAACGTGGCCACGGCCCCATATTTCCGAGCGGTTTCGTGCGCCAGCATCTTGAAGAAGATAAAACGATCCGCAGTCGTCAGCGCCTCGGCGTAGCGGAAATTGATTTCGTACTGGCCGTTGGCGTCCTCATGGTCCGATTGATAGACGCCCCAGCCGAGTTTGCCCAGCGCCTCGTTCATGTCATGCAGATACGCGTAGACGGCGCTGAGTCCCTTGAAATCGTAACACGGTTTCGCCAGGGTATCGACGCTTGCCGGATCCCAGGGAACGATTCGGCCGTCGGCGGTGCGTGTGATGAGGAAATGCTCCGGCTCGACGCCGACGTTGAAGACGTAGCCGGCGGCGCGCAGCTCGCCGAGGACGCGCTTCAAATTGACGCGGGGACAGTAGTCGAAGGGCTGGTCATCGACGTAGAGATCGGCGGCGAAGCGCGCCAGGCCGGGCGCCCAGGGGGCCGGCGTGTAGGTGGCCAAGTCGATACGCGCCATCATGTCGTGCGAGGCGGCGTTTTGGCCCATGCCCCAGACGGCTCCGCCGGCGAAGCCCGCGCCCGACTCGGCAACGGCGTCGAGCGCGTCGCGCGGCACCATTTTCACCTTCGCGGAGCCGTGAAGGTCCACGAACTGGACAAGGAGATACTCCACGCCCTCTTTCTGAAGTTGAATCTTCAAGGCGCCGCGGTCCACGATTCTTCTCCTCAGGTGAGCGGGGTCGCGTTAGCGCCCCGAGAGAACCCTCGGGGCGCTAACGCGACCCCGCTCGCCGGGTTTAGATGGTTGGGGGAGAGATATGGATTGTGTATAATCGCTCTAACCTCGAAACACAAGTAGGAAACGCCATGTGCGGCATCGTCGGCTTTCTCGATAAACATGAACAAATGGACTTCCCTATTGGGCGGACGCTCCTGACGATGCTCCAGGCATTGTCTTGCCGCGGTCCCGATTCGGCCGGCGTCGCTCTGTTCGGCGGACGCGGCGAGATGCGGCTGCGGCTCAGCGTGCCGCCCGACGCCAAGCATCAAGACGTGAGCGATGTCCTCCAAGAGGAGGGGCTGACGGTCCTGCGTTCCTATCCCACGCGAGTCTACGATGCTCGCATCGCCGCGGAGGTGGATTTGAGCAAGATGGAGGAGAGAATCCGGAACCGAATTCCCGGCATCGAGATCCTCTCCCTCGGTGAAGACCTGAGTTTATTCAAACAGGTTGGTTCGCCGGATGAGTTGGAAAGCGTATACCGCATCAGCGCTCTATGCGGCACGCACGGCATCGGCCATACGCGCATGTCTACCGAGAGCCGCGTCGATTTAAGTCATTCGCAGCCGTTCTGGGCACACGGCGTTCCCGACTTGGCGACGGTGCATAACGGCCACATCACCAATTATCACAAGCTGCGGCGGCGCTTCGAGCAGGACGGCTATCGCTTTTACACGGAAAACGATTCCGAGGTCATCGGCGTGTATCTGCGCGACCGTATGGCGGCGGGCCGGTCGCTGGAAGGGGCGATGCGTTCGTCTCTGGAAGATTTCGACGGCTCTTTTTGCTATCTGGCGGCGACGAAAGATCAACTCGGCTTCGTCAAAGACCGCTATGGTTTCAAACCACTGATTCTGGCGGAAACGGAAGATTTTGTGGCACTGGCCACGGAGGAGATTGCCCTGCGCCGGGCGTTTGGTCACGATTTCACCGCCTACGAGCCGGCGCCCGGTGTGTTGCGATTATGGTCAATCAAACCCCAATAGTTTTCTTGGTTTTCGGTTTTCGGTAAACGAGATACCGATCACGACGCTGAAAACCAAAAACCGAAAACCGAAAACCGAAAACCATGACTTTCTCCATCGATTGCCGCGACAAGAGCACGCGTGAGGTTAACCATCTGTTGCGTGAAGCGATCGCGGAAGGGTGTGAGCATATCGAAATGCGCGAACCGGATGCTCGGCACAATCTCGGTGTCGCCCTGTTGCGTCCGGTGCGCGTGGTGTTTGCCGGCAGCGTCGGGTATTACTGCGGCGGCATGATGGACGGTGCAATCATCGAGGTACAAGGCAGCGCCGGCTGGGGCGCGGCGGAATCGATGCTCAGCGGCACGATGATAATCGATGGCAACGCCGGCAGCGGCGTGGCCGCATCGATTCGCGGCGGCACCGTGGTGGTGCGCGGCGACGCCGCTGCGCGGGCCGGCGTGTCCATGAAGGGCGGCGCTCTTCTTATCGGCGGCAGCTGCGGCTACATGGCCGGCTTCATGATGCAGAAGGGCCGCATCGTCATCTGCGGCGACGCCGGCGAAGCCCTGGCCGATTCCATGTACGAGGGCGTCGTCTTCGTCGGCGGCCAAATCGCTTCGCTGGGCAACGACGCCGTGATCGAGGAGCCGACCGCCGAGGACCGCGCCTGGATCAATGAGATGCTGGTCACGTACCGTCTGCCGGGACCGACGGCATTTCGCAAAGTTGTGTCGGGGCGGAAACTGTGGAATTTCGATCGGCGGGAGCTGGAGGTGTGGAAAGCCGCGCTTTGAAAAGGAGACATCATGGGGATTTCAACAATGGGGAAAGTGCTCGTGCCAGCGAGGATCGAGAATTTGAACGATTTGTATGATGTCAGCGCTGGAAGACTGAAACCGGAGGAAGTTCGTCGCATTGAAGTTTCGGACGCTTTGGTCGACACGGGCGCTATGCATTTGATGCTGCCGCGCCGTTTCGTAGAGCAACTGGGATTGACGCGCTATCGAACACGCCGGGCGAAAACTACTGGAGGGGTGACGGACATTCCCATGTGCGGCATGGTCTTGTTGACGGTGCAGGGACGTGATTGCCGCTTGGAAGTTGGGGAAATCCCCGATGACTGTCCGGTATTGATCGGTCAGATACCTCTGGAGTCGCTTGATTTCGTGGTCGATCCCGTCCATCAACGACTGATTGGTAACCCCGACCACGGCGGCGAACACATGATCGAGTGGTATTAAGAGAAACGCGAGGGTTCGACGTGACCGGCAATGTACGAGATTCTAACGCTGAGAAGGTTTCGTCCCTTCCTCTTTCCGTACCTCAGCCCAGCGGCACCTACACGCCGGCCGCTATCGAGGACATCCAGGCCAAGGCCGAATTGGGGCGCTATCGCATCCGCGGTTTCGGCACGCTGCGGCCGCGCACCTGGGCCACCTTCGATGATCTGACCTTCATCCCCGCCGGTCTCACGCGCATTCCCCTGGAAGGATACCGCGAGCAGTGCTCGACACGCACCGTCCTCGGCGCGCGGCATGCGGCCAAGCCCATCGAGCTGGAGATTCCCGTAATGATCACGGGGATGAGCTTCGGCGCGCTTTCGTACAACGCCAAGGTAGCGCTGGCGCGCGGGGCGAAGATGGCCGGCTCTTCGACGACTACCGGCGACGGCGGCATGATGCCGGATGAACGCGAGAATTCGCGGATACTCATCTACGAAGTGCTGCCCAGCCGCTACGGTATCAACATCCATCATCTGCGCCAGGCCGACGCCATCGAACTGACCATCGGACAAGGGGCGAAGCCGGGGACGGGAGGATTGCTGCTCGGCTCGAAGGTGTCGCCGGACATCGCGCGGATGCGCGATCTGCCGGCCGGCGTCGATCAGCGCAGTCCGTGCCGGCATCCGGATTTTCTCGGTCCCGACGACATGATATTAAAGATCGAAGAACTCCGCGAAGCGACGGATTGGCAAGTGCCGATTTTCGTCAAGCTGGGGGCCAGCCGGGTTTATGACGACGTTAAGCTGGCGGCCAAGTGCGGGGCGGATGTCATCGTCATCGACGGCATGGAGGGCGGCACCGGCGCTTCGCCGGACTTGCTGCAAGAACACACCGGCATTCCGACCTTGGCCGCCGTGTGCGAGGCCCGCGCCGCTCTGGAAGAAATGCGGCTGTATGGCGAGGTCAATCTCATCATCGCCGGCGGCATCCGTCACGGCAGCGACGCCGCCAAAGCGCTGGCCCTGGGCGCCGATGCCGTCTACGTCGGCACGGCGGCCTTGATCGCTCTCAACTGCAACAAGCCGCTGTATATCGAGGATTATCACGCGCTCGGGGCTGCGCCCTACGCCTGCCATCACTGCCACACCGGCCGTTGCCCGGTCGGTATCACCACGCAAGATCCGGAGCTGATGAAGCGCTTGGAAATCGATCCAGCCGCGGAGCGCGTGGCCAACTGGCTGCACGCCACGGCATCGGAGATTCAAATCCTCGCGCGGGCCTGCGGCAAACGCGATGTGCATGACCTGGAACCCGAAGACATGCGGGCGCTGACGCTGGAAGCCTCGCTCATCACCGGGCTGCCCTTGGCCGGCACCAACACGGTTTTCGGCGGCGGTCCCGGATGGAAACGTTAGGTGGTTAGAGGTGGTTGGGTGGTTGGGTGGTTAGGTGGTTAGGTGGTTATCAACCCACGACCTCTGTTCTGGCACGGTCTGTTCTGGCACGGTCTCCGGACCGTGCCAGTCCTCTGTTCTGGCACGGTCTCCGGACCGTGCCAGTCCGCTGACCGCAGGTCTCCACGGAACGCGGGAGACCTGCGGTCAGCGACGGGGGCACGGTCCGGAGACCGTGCCAGAACGGGGGTGGTTATCAACCCAACGACCTAACCACCTAACCACCTAACTACCTAATGAGTTTGCAATTGCGGCGTGTCCAAGCGAACGCGGAGAAGGCGGCGGCATTCCGTGCAAGGGATGGCGTCGCCGGGGACGTTGGGGATTTCCTGGACGTGCCCGCAAGCCGGGCAGGTGTACTGATAGGCCCGTTCGATTTTCTGCTTGCCCAGGAAGCGCGTGATGACGCCGCTTCTGGGCTTGAACTTGGGCGTGGCCGTCACCGGTAGGACGGACTCTTCGGGCATTTCAATGGCAACGAAATGAAGGCGTCCGGTCTCGCTGCCCAGGACGACCTCCGACCCGGACGGCGACACATCGCCGCACAGCGGCCGGACGCCGCTGGCTAACTCCGTCTGCATCTCGAAGCTAGGCAGCGACCATACTCGAATCCAGCCGTCGGCGGTGACCGTCAGCACCGCGTCGCCATTGCCCAGCAACCAACAGCCGATGACCTCCCCTTTTAGCTGCATCGACCGTGCTTCGGCAGGACACCCTAAGTCCCACAATTTGACTTTTCCATCGCGGCTGCCAGAGACGGCCCATTTTCCGTCCCTCGTCAGACAAGCGCTGGCGACGCGGTCCGAATGGCGGCCAACGAGGGTGATTTCGCGAGCGCTCTCGACGTCCCACAATCGCAGCGTCCCGTCGTGCGACCAGGACAAGAGTTGCCTGCTGTCGGCCGACCAGCGGCAGCCGGCCACGATGTCGAGATGGCCGCCCAGCGATTGTCCCCTTTGTTCGTCCCCGATGCGGGACAGCAGCAGTTTGCGATCCCAGGATGCGGTGGCGAGATAGCGCCCATCTGGAGAAAACTGGATGGCCGAGATGGGGCGGATGTGGGCAAGGAAACTTTGCTTCCGCTGATGCGATAGGGCATCCCACCAACTTAGCTCGCCCTCCATCGAACCAGAAATCCAGGCCGTGCCGTCGGCTGAGAAAGCGCATGCGGACAACGGCTTGGACGCGGCTTGCAAATAAGATACGGGTTGTCCGCTCGACGACAGCCATAAACGCAAGCAGCCGTCCCATCCTCCCGAGAGAACGAAAACGCCATCGCCGCTGTAGGCGCAAGAAATGACCTCGCCGCTGTGCCCCTCCTCGCTTCCGCAATCCCTCAGACGCAACGTTCGCATGGCTCCTATCCTCATCTCTGCCTTGTTAGGTGGTTAGGTGGTTGGGTGGTTAGGTCGTTAGCTGGCTCCGTTGCCAACTACCAACCCCAACCACCTAACCACCTAACCACCTAAATAAACATAGCTCGCCTTTTGATCTCGCGCCGGCTCAAAATCGTTCAAGTTTCGAGGCCGCGAAACCGCCTTGACAGAAACTCCCCATTTGACTATCGGTCCGCCTTCCCGTGCGCGAGTCTGTACCCGACGCCAGAGGCCCAATCATGCAAGTGTTGGAACGCTTCCTTCTACCCGCGGCCCGTTGTGCTGCCGTGGTGCTTGGCCTCCTTCTGAGTGGCCGAGCCGCCCTCGCACAGCAGACCGCGGCGCCGGGGAAGGTTCTTATCAGCGAAGTGATTATCCACGGCAATCAACGCATGAGTGCCGAGCAGATCAAAGTGCGCTTGCGCACCCAGGCCGGCGGCGAGTACAATCCCGCCGTCGTCGATGAGGATGTCCGTGAGTTGTATAACACCAATCAGTTCAGCAATATCACGACGTTTCTTCAGGAAGACGGTCCCGATAAAGCCAAAATCTATTTTTCCGTGCGAGAGATGCCCAATATGGTGCAGAAAGTCACCTTCCTGGGCGCCAAGCACATTAAGCCGGATGAATTGCAAAACATCACCGGCGTCCGGCCGGGCATGCCGCTCAATCCCAATCTCAATCGCCACGGCTGCCAGCGGATCATCGATAAGTATGCCGAAATGGGACGGTCGTTCTCCGATTGCCAACTCATCAAGGGCGGCGACTTGGCTGATACCGAAGTGATCTATCAAATCACCGAGGGATTTAAGGTCAAAGTGCGCGGCATCGAGTTCATCGGCAACACGTTTGTCAGCGGCGCCCGGCTGCGAACGCAGGTTAATTCGTCTCGGGAGTGGTTTCATTGCATCGGCGGCACCTACAACAAGCAGATGGCCGACGCCGATATCGGCAAGCTCTACGAATACTATCGCAACTTCGGCTATCAGGACGTGTTCATTTCCCTGGAGACGCAACGATCGCCCGACGGCCGAGAAGTGACGCTCGTCTTCCACATTCAGGAAGGGCAGCGTTACAAGATACAGGACGTACCCGATGTCCACGGCACCAAGGAAGTACCCCGCGAACAGCTGGTAGCCCTCTCCCACTTCAAACCCGGCGAATATCTCGATCAAGGCAAGATCAAGGCGGACACCAAGACCATCACCGACTACATGGGCTTCAACGGGATTGACGCGCGCGTGGAAGCCGTTCCCGTGTGGATTCCCGATTCGCCTGGATTGTGCAATGTACGCTACGAAGTCATCGAAAAAACTCCGGCGCGCGTTGGCCAGATATTCATCCAGGGCAACACACGCACCCGCGACAACGTCATTCTCCGCCAGGTGCCTCTGTTTCCCGGCCAAATCTTGACGTTTCCCGACCTGGACATCGCCAAGGCCCAATTGGCGCGCTTGAATATTTTCACCAACGGTCAGGATGGTCCCGCCCCGGAGGTCAGCGTCATTGACCGCGAGGGCGACGCCGTCTATAAGGATATTCGCATCGATGTCAACGAGGCCAATACCGGCAGCTTGGTTTTCGGCATCGGCGTCAACTCCAATACCGGCTTGGTCGGCACCGTCGTGCTGAATGAGCGCAATTTCGATCTCTTTAATCCGCCGACCAGCTTGCAGGATTTTCTCAACGGCACGGCCTGGCGCGGCGCCGGTCAGAATCTACGCATCACGGCCCAGCCCGGCACCATCTTGCAACAGTACATGGCCAGCTTCACCGAGCCGTACCTGTTCGATACGCCCAATAGTTTGACCAACAGTATCTATTATCGCCAAATGTACTTCAACGAATACCATGAGGAGCGCGAAGGCGGCCGCATCACCTTGGGACGGCAAATCAATCGATTCTGGAACGTCGCTGTCGGCACGCGAATTGAAAATGTGGCCGTCAACAACGTCCCCAGCGGCGCTCCGATCGATTACACCTCGGTGGAAGGTAACAATTTCCAAATTGGTTTTCCTATCACCGTCACGCGCGATACGCGCGATTCGCTCATTCGTCCAACCCGGGGCAGTCAAATTCAGGCGTCGTATGAGGAGCTTACCGGCGAGTTCACCTTCGGCGTGTTCAACATGCTATACAATCAGTTCTTCACCACGTATCAGCGTCCCGACGGCAGCGGCCGGCATGTCCTCGTCTATCGTGGACAGTTCGGCTTGGCTTCTGCGCAAACGCCGGTGTATGAACGCTTCTTCGCCGGCGGCTTCACGACCATTCGCGGTTTCCAATGGCGCGGCGTTGGCCCGAACGTCAACGGCTTCTTCACGGGTGGCGATTTCATGCTGCTCAACAGCCTGGAATATCAGATACCCGTCACCGCCAACGATCAGGTCTTCGTGGTTGGCTTCGTGGACAGCGGCACCGTCTCGCCGCGGATCAATCAGTTCGCCAATTATGCCGTGTCCGCCGGCTTCGGCATCCGCTTCACCGTGCCCATGCTCGGCCCCGTGCCCATCGCCCTGGATTTCGGCTTCCCGATCGTCAAGCCGCCGGGTGACATTACGCAGGTGTTCAATTTCTGGATGGGATTCTCGCGATAACGGTTTTCGGTTTTCAGATTTGCGCGTAGAACCGACGATCGAACATTCTTAGCCGAAAACTGAAAACCGAAAACCGAAAACCGATGTTCACGGTCCAGGAGCGCCGGTGGGGGCGATCGACGGCATGTGATACCCCGGCATGGTATAGACGTAGGGATAGGGTGCACCGTTGTAGAGGAAATAGCCGCCGTGGACGGTCTGAATGACGCGTGGGCGGAGCCAGCCGTTGTAGGTCACGCCGTAATTTTGCCACACCTGGTAGGCGCTAGGCTGATAGCCGGGCGGCGGATACGGGGAGGCTGCCAGAGGCAGAGTTGGTATCGGTTTGCCGTGGGGCGGCAGCACCACCTGCGGCGGATAGGGTGTTCCCGGCACAACGCGAGGCGGCAACATTTGTGCGTGAACGCCGCCGCTGGTAATCACCAACACGGCGAACAGAGCGAGTGGAACGGGTCGAAGACGCATGCGGAAGCCTCCCCCGGATGATCGTGTCAAGGAAGCGGGGCTGGGAACCTTGCGCGGTTATCCCATTTTCGCATCCTGTTGGCGCGGTGCCAGTCATCCGCGAGACGAGGGGAGAAAAATGCGTCGTGTGCGCCGGTGGAATCGCTAATTCCGGCAGAAAGCGAACGGCCGGCGTCAGCCGGCTGGTTGGGGCCTCAACCAGCCGGCTGACGCCGGCCGTTCGCCATCAGCGATGCCTCAGCGCGAATCCGATTTCTTGGAGTCGCCGCGCGTCAGGTAGGTGCGTTCCGGCGCGGGCGTGGTCCGCCGAGCCGTTTCCCCGTAGGCGGGGTAGCTCCACTTCGGCGCCGCTTTCGGCAAGGAAACCGAGCGGCCCTCAAGCGGGACGGAGCGCGGCGTGGTTGAAGACGGCGGCGTGTCCCTCGGGTTCGGCACCACTTGCTGCGGGCCGCCGTCATAGGGGAAGGTGCCGTCGTTGCCCGGCAGCTGCTGAGGGGCCGGGTAGGCGCTGCCCGGCAGCGGAGCGCCGGCCAGCGGCGCACCAAGCGGGACCGAAGCCATGTTCAGCGTGTACACGTTGGCCGTGACACCCGAGCAGGGCCAGAACCCACCGTAGCCCCATCCGAAACCCGGATAAAAGCCTCCCCAGCCTCCCCAGCCTCCCCAGCCTCCCCA
>Ga0209062_1002085_pt1 | contig 28863 bp, 18 predicted proteins | sample Coa_R2_2_FD_187158 | JGI IMG/M metagenome (GOLD analysis project Ga0209062, IMG submission 187158) | Surface soil microbial communities from Centralia Pennsylvania, which are recovering from an underground coalmine fire - Coalmine... | ecosystem: Environmental > Terrestrial > Soil > Unclassified... | reverse complement strand
GCCGAACGGCGGGTGCGAGTACGCCGCGGAGCGCTGCATCCGGGTGGTCTCCCCGTAGGGCACGCGCCAGGAGCCGAACCGCCGCGTCAGGTCCGCCATCGCGCTCCCGAGCGCGTCGGCGAGCGCTGGCGCGGTCGAGTCGCGCCCCCGCATCGCGCGATGCCACGCGGAATACAGCGTCATCGCGACCGAGCCGACGGTGCTCTCGTGATCCCAGGCCTCGAGCGTCGTGATGGCGGAGTCGATCGCATCGCTGCCGGTTGCCGCCGCGCGGAGTCGTGCGAGCCAGTTCGGGAGCAGCTCGTCGGCGGTGATGACGTGCGTGTCGAACGCCGCCCGCGCCCAGGCGGCGAAGGTGAAGCGCGGTGTCGTGCTCAGGATCCGCCGCGAGGCGCGGCCGCGGGGGTTGTCGGCGTCCCACCCCGGGAACACCCCCTCGCGCACCATGTACCTGGGGAACCGGCTCGGGTCGGGATTTCCGGCCGTCGTGAGCAGGAACGGGGACGTGTTGCAGTTTTCCATCCACCCGGTCGCCGGGTTGGTGAGCTGCGGCAGGTCGGCCAGGGCGTAGTAGCCCTGCCACTCCGTGCGAGGATCGCTCCCGTCGACGGGCCTGGACCAGTCGAACGCAGGGTCACGGCGCGGCACGGCGGCGTTGTAGACGTAGTAGATCGTCCCGTCACGATCGGCAGCCATGACGTTCCCGAACAGCATGTCCAGCGGCGCGAGCGCTGCCTGGAGCTCCGGCACGCTGTGCGCCCTGGTCATGTGGTACCACTCCGCGAGCCAGCCGTGGGACTCGTACTTGGGGAGCCGCGCGGCCACCGGGAGCCCGCCAGCCGAGGCCACGATCGGCCCGTGATGGGTCCAGACCGACCGATACGTCCGCGTCACGACTCCCTCCGGCGTCTTCACGCGGATCGTGTCGATGTGCTCCTCGGCGGTCCGGTACCCGCCGCCGTACCGGTAGGCGAGCGGGTGCGCCGGGTCGTCGAAGTGCTCGATATACCCATCGACCTCGTCGGCGACGTTGTCGGTGCTCATCCAGCCGACTCCGGCGTTGTGGCCGATGTACGGCATGGGGAAGCCGAAGCGCGCGTATCCGGAGAACTCCCAGCCCGCGCCCTCGTCGCTGTGAATGTGTCCCTCGTAGACCTGACCGGGCCCGAAGAACGAGAGGTGCGGGTCGATGAAGAGCATCGCGTGCCCGGAGGCCGATCGCGACGGGCCGATCACCCAGCCGTTGGAGCCCTGGTGTGTCGGGGTCGTCCGCTCGAGCGCGGGCGCACCCATCACGAGCGTGCCGAGCTTGGGGTCGTGGACGAAGCCGAGCTGGTAGTAGCTGTAGCGGATGAACGCCAGCGGGTACCAGGGCTCGATCCGGCGAAGGAGCCGCGGGTGGACGGCCGGGTGGCGCGCCAGGTAGTAGTTGATGCCGGCCGCGAAGCCGTCGCAGAGCGCCCGCACCGCGGGGTCCATCGCGTCGTAGTCGCGGCGGGCGAACGCTTCGATCCGCAGCGTCCGGTCGAGTCGGTCCTCGGGAACGAGCTCCTCGCCATACAGCTCCGCGCCCCGACCGAGCGCGAGCGCGAAGTCCTCCTCGAGCTGCGGGAAATTATCCTCGGCCTGGGCGTACCCGAATCCAAAAATGGTGCTGGCGTCGGTCCGGCCGAACACATGCGGCGTCCCCCACTGGTCGCGATAGATCGTGACCATCGCGGCCAGGCGGGCTGGCGAAAGGGCCGGTTGCGACCGCGCCGGCGACGCGGCCGCGAGCGCGCCGATCGTGACCATGCCCACCGCGGCACTCGCCCGCGCCCGGCGGAGCCGCCAGCGCCATCGTACGCTCGATCGTACGCTCGATCGAAGGTCCATCAGGTCGTGCTCCCGCGTCCCGCGGACGCCAATCGTAGGAGTTCACTCGAACATTGACCGGCGCTCACCCGCTCCACCCGCGAGCGTTCGTCATCCGGAGCGGCACGGAACGGCAGCACGGCCCCCGCAAGTCAGATGCCGGGCGCACGATGATGGTTTGAGGCGCGCCGACCATGCAACCGCGAGGCTGCGCCCACCAGCTCGGGCTGACCGCGCGGGCCGGGGGGCGAGGCTCAGCTCGCAGCCGACGGCACCGGGATGGTCGTGATCGACCGCGTCCCCGGCGCCGATGGCGGATCGGTGGACGGTGCAGCGGTGCGATCGGGACGCTTCGGCAAGCGCACGCGCCGGCTCAGTCGCTGTGACGGCCGCTCCACGAGCCACCAGAGCGCGGTCGCGAGGAGCACGGCCGACCCGACGGCAACGATCCAGGTGAGCACGCCGAGGCCAGTGGGCAGCGACCGCCCGGCCGCGCGCTGCGCGAGCGAGACGACCCGCCAGCCGACCGTCGGGTGGTAGAGGTACAGGCTATAGGAGATCGCGCCGAGGAACTGGATGGGGCGCCAGCCGAAGTGCCGATCGAGCGCCGGACGGGACGCGCTCACGATGCAGAGCGTGCTCACGAGGACGACGATCGTCAGCTCGACCGGCGCGTCGGGCCCGGTGGCAAGAGCGATGCCGAGCACCCACGCCGCGATGAGGGCGGGCCACCGGACGACGCCGGCGACGACCCACCACGCGAGCGCACCGGTGAAGAACTCCGACCACCGATCGAGCGCCAGGCCGCGTGGGACGCCCGGGAGCCGGCCGGCGTGCGCGGCGAGCGACGCCACAAACAGGAGCGCGAACCCGATCCCGATCACGCGCCAGCCGGCCCGCGCCCCGATCCTCCGCTCGAGCGCGCGACCGGCGAGCAGGACACCGACGAGGGTCAGGTAGAACTGAAACTCGTAGCAGAGGGTCCAGAAATTCGGCATGATCTCGCCGTAGTGCAGCAGGTCCTGCGCGTAGACGAGATGGGCGAGCACCTGCGCGAGCGAGGGGAGGGGCGTGTGCAGGGCCGGGACGAGCACGAGCCCGACGCCGATCACCAGGACCTCGAGGGCGATCGCCACCCAGTACGGCGGGTCCAACCGCAACGACCGCTTGAGCGCGAAGCGCGCCAGGTAGCCGGGCGTCCAATCGCCGTCGCGGACCGAGAAGGCGATCACGAACCCGCTCAGCACGAAGAAGATGTTCACGCCGAAGTGCCCGGCGTGAAAGAGCGTGACGAGCGTCGACGGCATCCAGGCCTGCGTGCCGCGGTCGAACGCGCCCTGGACATGGAAGAAGACCACCGCCAGCGCGGCCACGCCGCGCAACGCGTCGAGCGCCAGGAAGCGTCGAGCCCCGGGCGCCCCCGCAGCCCCGGCGGCCGACCGGTCCCAGTCGGGCGTGTACCGGCCGACGGCCTCCGGCCCCGCGATCGCGACGGTTTCCCTGCTCACCATGGACGGCTCTCTCCTGGACAGGGCGAACGGCGTCGGGTCGGCGGGCCCCGGGCAGAAGCTACTCGCGCGCGTGCCCGCCGACCATGCGCGTGCGATTCGCGGGCGACAGGCGTGTGGCGCGGGCGCGCCACACGCACCATCTCAAGACGATCCAGCGCCCGTCCGCAGCACCGCTGGAGGTGCTAGCGCCTCACCGCTGCCCTCCGTGTGGGCTGTCGGCGACGTCGCCGGCGGGCTCGCCGCCACCCGTGCTGTCGCCGGCGCCGGACGTCGTGGCGCCGCCGCCCAGGGCGCGACCGGCGTTGGCGGCGGCACGCAGGAAGTCGGTCACCCCGATCCGCCGATACCCGCTCGGCGGGACGAACAGGTCGGCCGGAGGTGCTCCCTCGTGCACGTTGCGCATCTCCATCTCGCCGTTCGCGTCCCTCGATCGCGAGATCACGTGGAGCCGATCGTCGATCCAGACGGTGGACGGTCCACTGTTGCCGCCATCGGTGTGGTCCGCCGTGACCAGCCACTTGTGGGCCGGCCGGCCGTTCACGCTTTCGGTGCCGGTCGCCCGGCAGGTGAAGTGCGGAGGCGTGCCCGATGTGTGCCGCGGCACGAATGCGGCGATCCCATCGACGGTGCCGTTCCACACCGTGCACGGGTCACCGTCCGCCATCGGCCGGAAGAGCCGCAGGAGCGGGGCGAACCCCGCCGACACGACGGGCGTGAAGATGCCGCCGTCGATGTAGGTCCGAGCCTTGTCGTTGATGACGAGAGTCGTCCCGTGTCCCGGGTCGAAGACGAAGGCGCTCCGATCGCCGGGTCCGGTCGACTCCATGCGGACACGGCCGTCGCCGATGTAGACGCGCGTCGGCGGCTTGGCGGGATGACGCAGGTCGACCAGATCCGCGGAGAAGGGTGTCCCATTCCATGGCACACCACCGCCGCCGAACCCTCCGAAGCACCCGACCGGCCCGGCGGCGAAGAGGAGACCCGCGGAGAGCGCAGCCCCCATGCCGGGCGCGCGGCGTGGCAACCGACGCATCGATGCCTCCTTGCGTGAGCGGATCTGGCGAGGGGCCCCTAACATGGCGCGGGCGGCCCAGGTACGCCACCGTGACCCCGCCGACTCGGCCGTCGTCGCTCCTCCAGCTTCCAACCCGGAGACGAGCCCATGCACGCTTCTCACCCCCAACAGTGCGTCCGCGTCGCCCGCCGCCGCCTGAGCACCGCGATCGCGCTCGCGGCCCTGGCCCTCCCGGTGGGGGTCGCGCAGGGGCAGTCGTCCGGGGCGGGCGGTGTGCAAGCGGGTGCCGCGCCGGCCGCGGCACAGGATCCTCGGTTCGCCTACGGTATGATCGGCGGCGCGGGCGACCTGCCTGGCTCGGCGTCGATGCAGGCGCTCAGCGTCCTGCTGCAATACAGGGTGCTGCCGTCCCTCGCGGTCACGGTCAACCCATCGGTCGTGCGGGCCACGGTTCAGCCGATCGGCAGCGCGAGGCTCACCAGCACCGGCCTGACCGATCTCCCGGTCGGCGTGACGTTCTCCCAGCACCTCGCCCGTGTCCCGTTCGCCCCCGAGGTCGCTGCGGGCACGGAGCTCAGCCTGCCGGTCGGGGACACGGCCCGTGGGCTCGGGAGCGGTCAGACCGGGGTCGCCGGTGAGTTGGGGGTCGGAGTGTCACCGACCGACGCGCTGTCCCTCGACCTCGACGCGTGGCATCCCTTTGCCGGTGCCGGTGTGAACTCGCTGATGGACGCGTCGAGGGCCACGTCGCTGAGCGTCGAGGCGGCGTACCAATGGACGGAGCGTGTCGCGGCCAGCCTCGGTTACGTCTCGGACGTGGGCCGCGCCGATTCCGGGAGCGTGCTCCCACAGTCCGTCGTTGCCGGGATGGTGTTCAGGGTCGCTTCCCCACTTGCTCTCACCGTCGACGGCGCGAGCGGGCTGACGCGAGGCGCGCCCCGATGGCTGCTCTCGATCGGGCTCGGCACCGCCTTCACAGAGGTCACGCCGATCGGCCCCAACTCGCTGGTCTCGCGGGTCCGCCACGCCTTCGGCCGTAGCGTCAACCGCGGCCACGGGCAGAGCAAGGTCGGCGGGACGTGCAGGCAGCACGCCTGCTGACCGCTCGACGGCTCAGGGGGCCGCGGCCCGCGCCGGTGCGGCGCGCTTGTCGACGACGACCTTGCCGCCTTTCATGACCCACTTCACACCGCGGGTGACGGCGCCGATGTCGGTCGTCGGGTCCCCATCGACGGCGATCATGTCCGCGAAGTAGCCCGGGGCGATCGACCCGAGCTCGTTGGCCTTGCCCAGTAGCGCGGCCGCGGTCGTCGTCGCGCTGGCGATCGCCTGGACGGGGGTCATCCCCGCCTCGACGAACCGATCGAGCTCGCGCGTATTCTCCCCGAAGCCGGTGAACACCGCGTCGGAGCCCATGGCGATCCTGACGCCCGCATGGATCGCCCGGCGGAGCGTGGCGATGTTCCGCTTCATGTACGCCTCGAGCCCGGCGGCGTCCGCCGAGTCGTACCCGTACTCGGCCCGGTGCGCGACGTAGTACCGGTTGTGGTCGATCGTCGGCACGTACACGGTCCCGCGGCGGACCATCTCGGCCAGCGTCGCATCGTCGAGGTCCGTCGCGTGCTCGACCGACTCGGCCCCGGCACGAACCGCGTCGCGGCCACCGTCCGGGCCGTACGAGTGGATGGCGATGCGCTTGCCGGCCTGGTGCGCGACGTCGGCCGCGGCCTTCATCTCCTCGTACGTGAACGTCTCGTAGCCCGAGGTGTCCCGGTCGCTCCCCGTGGACCCGTACATCTTGATCCAGTCGACGCCGGCGGCGAGCTGCTGCCGCGCGACCCGCTGCACTTCGGCCACCCCGTCCGCCTCACCGGGATCGGGGGGCGGCGCCCCGGGCCGCACCGGACTACTCGCCACATGGAGCCCGTATCCGGCGACGAACATCCGCGGGCCGATCATCGCCCCACGATTGATGAGATCGCGCATGGCGACGTCCATGTACTCCGAGGACCCGAGGTCCCGCACCGTGGTGACCCCGGTCTCGAGCGTCCTGCGCGCGTTTTCCTGCGCCAGGTAGACCGTTACGGCGGGGCCGAGGGTGCCGAGCTGCGCCCATGGACGGGAGCCCGGCGCACGGTCCCAGTAGAAGGTCATGTGCGTGTGGGCGTCGATCAGGCCCGGCAGCCCGGTGTAGCGCGAGAGATCGACGACCGTGGCGCCGGCCGGGACGGCGGTGGGCCCGACACCGACCCTGACGATGCGATCTCCCTCGACCACGACCACCGCGTCGCGGAGCACTTGCCCGCGGCCGTCGACCAACCGGCCAAACCGGACGGCCGTCAGCGGCGCGGTGGCCTGGCCGCGCGCCGCCGCCGGCGCGTGCACGATCGCGAACACTGCGAGGACGAGCACGGCCCGTGGCATTGGCCCCCGATGGCGAGAGAGCGGCAAACTTGCCGCGCGCCCGCGGCGGCCGTCAAGCTTGGCGCATCGCCGCCGAGCGCGTATCATCGTGCGGAATGGATCCCACGCACGCGTTGCTGGACGCCATCGCGCGCGGCGACGTCGATGGGGCAACGGCGCTCCTCGACCGCGAGCCGGGCGCCGCAGGCGGGGTGGGACCGGCGGGCGAGAGCCCGGTCCTCGCGGCGGTCTATCGCGGGCAGCTCGCCCTCGCTCGCCGGATCGCGGCCGGCCGCGCGCTCGACATCACCGAGGCCGCGGCCCTGGGGGATTCGGACGCGGTCGCGGCCGCGCTGGCGCGCGACCCGGCGGCGGTCGGTGCGCGGAGCCAGGATGGCTGGACGCCGCTCCATCTCGCGGCGTTCTTCGGGCACGCACCGGTCGCCGCGGTGCTCGTCGCCGCCGGTGCGGACCTGGCCGCGGTCTCGGCGAACGGGATGGCGAACCAGCCCCTGCATGCCGCGCTGGCCGGCGCCGGTGCGCCGGACGTCGTGCAGTTGCTCGTCGCGCGCGGCGCGGACGTCAACGCGACGAGCCACGGGGGCTGGACCCCGCTGCACCTCGCCGCCTCGCGTGGGGCGGTCGGGTTCCTGCACCTCCTCCTCGCCCACGGTGCGGACCCGGCTGCGGCGGCGGACGGCGGCAAGTCGGCGGCCGACATCGCGACCGAGCGTGGCCATCCGGACGCCGCGTCGGTGTTGCGCGGACCGGGGCGCTGACCGCGCCGACCGCGCCGACCGCGCCGACCGCGCGCGAATTGGCGGCCTGATCGGCAGCCTGATCGGCGGCGTGCTCGGGCGGCCGCGCTCAGGCACGCGTTTTTCGTGCTGGCGGGCGCCCGTCTCGACTCACGGCGCGGGCTCGCGGGCCGTGGAGGGGGAGGGTGGCGACGGGCGCTGGCGGCCAGCGATCCCGGGGTCGCGCCGGATGAAGTCGGTCGGCGCGCGCGGCGTCAATCCGAGCGACGAGGGAGGACCGATGACTCGACAGGTGCTCGACGGGATGCGTATTGCGGTGCTCGCGGCCGATGGGTTCGAGCAGGTGGAGCTGACCCGACCGATGAAGGCGCTCACCAAGCACGGCGCCGAGGTCGACATTGTCTCGCTGAAGCGCGGCTCGATCCAGGGCCTGAACCATCTCTTTCCGGGGCGGAAGATCGACGTCGACCGGACCATATCGGCGGCCGATCCGGACGACTATCACGGTCTGCACATCCCGGGCGGCTGCATCAACCCCGATCTCCTGCGGCAGAGTGAGGACGCGCTCGATTTCGTGCGCGCGATCGACGCGGCGCGGAAGCCGATCTCCGTCATCTGTCACGGGCCGTGGGTGCTGATCTCGGCCGGGCTCGTTCGAGGGCGGCGGCTCGCCGCCTGGCCCGGCATCAAGGATGACGTGCGGAACGCCGGGGCGGAGTGGGTGGACGAGAAGGTCGTGGTCGACGCGAACTGGGTGTCGAGCCGAAGCCCCCACGACCTCCCGGCCTTCGACCGGGCGATCGTCGCGCATTTCGCGGAGTCGATGGGCCGCTCGGCGCCGAGCCGGATCAGCGAGATGGGGGTCGGGCGATTCCTCGTCGGCGCGGCGGCGGCCGCGGCCGCAGGGTTTGCGGTGCAGCAGACGGTGCGCGGGCTCCGCGACGGGAACGGGGCGAGTCGGTCACCGACGGGTCGCCGACCGGGGCGGCAGCGCCGGCGCGAGCCGGCCGAGTTCGTGTCGCGGAGCTGAGCGGGGCCGACCGCGGTCGGGCCTGACGCGAGAGACCCTCACTCGCAGTGCGGGTGAGGGTCTCTCGTCGGGCAACGTCGTGCGCGGTGTCGCGTGGGCGTGCGGCTACGGGCAGACGAGCGTCCAGGCGCCGCCGCGGGCGGAGAGCTCCTGGAGCGGGACAGACGCGACGGTCGTGTGGTAGTCGACCGTCTGGCCGAGCGCGGCGTCGACGATGCCGTCGGGGCCTGACTTGGCCTGCCAGGTCGTGTCGGCGACGGCCTCGAGGCCGTACATGCGCAGGGCGATCATGCGGTCGCCGCTCGCCTCGAAGACGGTCGAGATCCGCTGCTCCTTGAGGAGGGAGTCGCGGACAGCCGTGTACGTCTGTGGGATCGTCAGCGGGGTCGTGAACCCGCCGGCCTGCTCGTGTACCTGGTTGATGAGCGCCGTCGCCCCGGCCAGATCGCCCAATCCGAGCCGCACCTGCGCCCGCACGAGTGCCAGCTCCTCGGCGCGGACGATCGGGATCGGGCTGCCGACCGTGGCATAGGGGAGGAAGTTGTAGGGGTCGGACGTGCCCGCGTACTGCGACAGCTGCACGTTGTGCGGGTCACGGACGAACTTGTTCTTCCACCGCAGGTCGTTCAGCGTGTCGACGTCGAACGCGAGGTCGTAGAGGGCGTCGTACAGGAAGTAGAAGGCCACGATCGGGTTCTGGAGATCGCCGGACTGGCCGCTGAAGGTGTGGTACACGCCGAACTGGTCGAGCGGGAAGTTCCCGGCCACCGGGGGGGTGATCGCGCCCGGATTGTAGAGTGCCGAGGCCAGGAGCGCGCTGTCGGCCCGTTGGAGCGCGGTCGGGTCCGGGGCGCCGGGGTGTATGGGATCGGGGTGTGCCGCCGGCGTGCTCCGCGCGATCGCGTATGCCAGCTCCAGATTGGCCTTCCCGGCCAGCGCCCGGTTGAAGGCGGCGAACGATCCGGGGGCTGTGCTCGGCGCCGCCGTCTGTCCGACCGACGCGAAGCCCGGCGGCACACGGACCGGGAGCGGCGTGGGGCCGGCCGCGTTGAGGTTGGTGAGCCCCGAGTCGAGCAGCGCCACGATGTACCGCCACACGTCCTTGTTGCAGTAGGGCGGATCGGTCGGGTTGCTGCCGATGGAGTACAGCGGGATACCCAGCGTATCCCGTGTCTCGGCCACCATCATGAAGTTGAGCGCCTTGATCGTCTGGACCATGCCGACGATCGCCGAGGCCTGGGCCGGCGTGTAGGTCGGCACCTTGCCCACGATGCCGATGATGTTGTTCGCCTGCTTCGCCTGCGCGTACTCGTTGTCCCAGACCAGGATCGCCTGGATCCCGCTGTTGGTGATCGGCTTGAGCCCGCCGACATCCGTGAGGACGTTGGCGCTCGCACCGAGGAACCAGAAGATGTCGCGGCTGAACGAGCCGGCGTAGTAGATGTACCAGGAGGCATCGACGCGGGTGGCCGAGAAGAGACCGGTCACCGCGTTCTGCACTCCGATCTGCGAGTTGGGGATGCTCGTCGGGGCATCGAAGAATGGGACGGCCGTGTCCTTGCACGCCGAGGCGGCGGCCAGCAGGCCGATGGCGGCGGCAGCCGCGATCGGCCGCTGTCGAGTCCGGCCGGAGGTGGGACGCGGCGCGGCGCCCGGGACGGTGCTATGCGTCGCGCTCATGTCAGAGCCCCAGATCGAGGGAGAGGAAATAGCTGCGCGCGGGTGGGTAGGGCGTGATCTCGATGCCGCGCCCGACGTTCTGGCTGCCGATCGAGCTGACTTCCGGATCGAGTCCGTCATACGCCTTGCTGTAGGTGTTCAGGAGGTTGCGGCCGACGAGCGCCAGGCGCGCACTCGCGATCCGGCCGCCGGCGATCCGGTTGAGCCACTTGTTGGGGAGCATGTAGCTCACCGACACTGACCGCAGCTTCACGAACGTCGCGCTCTGAATCCCGGGCGTCCCGTTGGCGAGCACCGCCTGAACGTATCGGGCCGAGTACGACGAGTCGCCCCACAGCGTGCCGAAGTTGAAGTACGCGTCGTTGGCGTTGCTGACGTCGCCTCCGCGGTGCCAGTCGAGCAGCCCCGCGACCCGGACCGGTCCCCAGGTCACCGACTCGTCGAAGCTGACGGTGAAGGACGGGAGTTGGTCCCCGACCTGGCGGGGCGTGCCGTCGCGCGCGGTCGCCGACTGGTTCACGAACTCCGAGACGGAGCGGCCCACCTGGATCCATCCCGCCCCGCTCGCCGGCGAGAAGGCGGCGAGCGGGAGGGCGTTGACGACGCTGTAGTTGCGGGCGAAGCTGGTCGAGCTCACCCAGGTGAACCCGTTGCGGAGCTGGACCGGCGTCGCCGACAGTGTCACCTCGGCGCCCTGGTTCGTGAACTCGCCGCCGTTCAGCCACTGCACATCGTAGCCCCGCGACCCGTTGACCGATGCCTGGAGGAGCAGGTTGGTGATGCGCTTCTGGTAGACGGTGAACGTGAACTGCGCGCGGGAGTGGAGCAGTGTGGCGTCGAATCCGGTCTCGATCTCGGTCTCCGACTCCGGCTTGACGTTGCCGACACCGAGGATCGTGTCGGCCGAGAGGCCCGGCAGGCCGCCGTGCACCGTCGTGCCGAGTGGACTGTAGCGCACGCCGTAGAGCGGCTGCGTGCCGGAGGCGCCGTAGGCCGCCCGCACCTTGAGCTCGTCGATGAAGCCGACGAACTGCGGGATCCGGTACGCGGCCGAATAGCGGGGGTAGGCGTAGAACTTCGCGATGTCGCCGTCGTTGGTCGTCCGCTCGGCCGTCACGCCGCCCGTCAGCGACAGCCGCTGGCCGAGGGCGAGCACCTGCTCCTGGAAGTAGAGCGACTGATCGCGCTGCGCCGTCCGGTTGTAGAAGTTCGTCTGCACCGTCCCCGTCGCCGGGTTGTTGAGCCCGGCGAGCAGATTCTGCGAGACGATCTCCGGGTTCACGAGATCGCGGCGCTCGCGCACGAAGCCGGCCGACGTCGTGGCGTCGAGCCAGCTGAGCCCGGTGTAGTGGTGGATCAGGTTGATCGAGTAGTTGATGTACTGGTTGTCCGTCGTCTGGGTGGTCGAGACGCCCGGCAGCGCCTGATTGAGCTCGAGCTGGAGATCCGGGGGCGCGAACAGGTCGTCGCGGACATGGGCCAGGTCGGCACCACCGATGAACCGCACCTGGAGCGACTGGTGCTCGGTGCTGAACGGTGTCCAATCGAGGTTGCCGCCGGCGATGAAGCGCTGCGTCGTCTCCGGCGTCCCGATCTCCATCGCATCGGCAAACGGATTGGCCGGCCCGAAGGGGTTCACCGCCCACGACCCATCCGGGTTGTGGTGGTTGAGGTTCACGAACTGCGGCGTGTAGGAGAAGACGTCGTACGGGCTGCTGCCGTTGTTGTCGTTCCCCGAGATCCCGCGGCGCGTCACCGAGTGGGCGTAGAAGAGGTTCGCGGTCGCCGAGATGGCGTTCGAGAACTGCTGCGTCACGTTGGACCGGACCGACTGCTTGTTGTAGCCCGTGTTGAGCAGCGTTCCGTTGTCGTACTTCGACAGCGCCGACAGGAAGTACTGCGTCGTCGATTGCGTCCCGCTCACGCTCAGGTCGGTCTCATAGGACGCCTGGCCGTTGCCGAACAGCTGGTGCTGATAGTCCTGCGGGCCACCGTAGACGCCCTTGATGAACGCGTTGTCGGCGGCAACGGCGGCGACCGCCGTGTCGCGCGTGATGTCGTTGACGAACCACGCCTGGGCGCTCGCGAGCGTCGGAAACTTGCGGATATTGAGCGTCTTGGCGTCCTGGAACTGTCCCACCTTCTGCGACAGGCTCCACTGGGGCTTCCCGGCCGCCCCCTTCTTGGTCGTGATGATCACCACCCCGGCCGACGCTTTCGACCCGTAGATCGCCGACGCCGAGGCACCCTTGAGGACCTCGATCGACTCGATGTCGTCGGGGTTGATGTCGGCGATCCGGTTGACCCCCAGATCCTGGTTGCTGGCGGCGACCCCGCTGGCGGTCGCGTTGGTGATCGCGTTGTTGCCGGGCGACTGCACGTCGTTGTCGACGATCACGCCATCGAGCACATAGAGCGGCGAGGCGTTGGCGTTGATCGATGTGATCCCGCGGATCTGGATCTGCATCCCGCCGCCGGGCGCGCCGCCGTTGTTCTGCTGGATGAGGGCGCCCGGCACCTGACCCTGGATCGCGTTCTCGACCGTCGGCGCGGGGACCTGGTTCACCTCCTGCGTCGTGACCACCGCGACCGCGTTGGCGGAGCTCCGGGATGACACCGATGTCGCGACGCCGGTGACGACCTGCTCCTGGAGCCGGAGGACATCGCGCGTCAGCGGGACGGTGTATTCCGTCTGCCCGGCCGTCAGCGGCACCAGGCGCTCGAGATACCCGATCCGTCGGACGGTGAAGCTCTTGGCGTCGGCGGGCGGGTGGACCGTGAACACGCCGCTGTCGTTGGTCGTGCCGCCGATGGTCGTCCCGGTGATCAGGACGGCCACCGCGGGCAGCGGCTCGCGGTTTGCAGCGTCGACGGCACGCACGGTGACGCGAGCCGTCGACGGCGCTTGCTGCGCCGCCGCCGCCGCGGGGACGGCGAGGCGCGCGATGGCGAGTGCAATGGCCGGTGCCACGAGCGAACGAAGCCTACGCTGCATTCCGCACCTCCCCCGGGGAAACGGTCGACTCAGCGGGACGCGACACGAGCACAGCGCGGGAGCACGCAACGCGTGACCCCGAGCGCCGAACGGCGACGGGCGCCCAACACGCGGCGCCCGATCGACGATTCGACACGACGTTAGGGGCGCGGCTCCGGTTGTCAAGGGAACGGACGGCGGCCGGGCGGCGTCCGGCCGCCGCCCGGCGACCGTCAGGAGCCGCCGACGTCCAGGCCGGGATGGAGGAAGCCGCGGCGGACCAGGTCCTGGAGCTCGGTGCCGTCGTGGCTCACGGCGACGGCGATGCCGGCCGGGAGCACCGTGTTCTTGAGCCACGCCAGCTCTTCGCCGATCTGGGTACGGTTCTCCCCCATCTGGCGGCTCGTCGTGTCCGGCTTCTGCCGCTGCTGCTCGATCCCCGACATGTGCCACGCGATGTCGCCCGCCAGGATGACCTCCTGCCCCGACGCGAGCCGCACGTAGACCATCTGCGACCCCGGTGTATGGCCGGGCGCGCGGATGAGCACCACGCCGGGCCCGATCGGCAGGAGCCGGTCGTAGTCCACGACCAGGTAGCGCCGGGCGGCGGCGGAGTCGAGCGCGATGCCGGCGGCTTTGGGGTTGGAGACGAGGGTCTGGACCTGGGCCCGCGTGAGCAAGGTCTTGGGCGCGACCTCGGCGGCGGCCGGAGAGCGTACGACGCCGCCGACGTGGTCGAGGTGCTCGTGGGTGGCGACGATCAGCCCGGCCTTGCGGCAGGCGGCGAGGATCCGATCGAACGCGTCCTGGCGGAACCCGCTGGCCCCACCGGCCGCCTCACGGTCCATCCCCGCGTCCACCATGATCGACCCCGCGGGGTACCGCACCTGAAAGGCCGGCGTGACCTCGAAGATGCGCGTCTTCGGACCGCCCTCGACGGCATCGGAAACGGCTGACGAGTCGTCCTGCATGCTGAGATACCCGATGGCGACCGGCAGCGGGCCGGGCACCGCGTGCGCGAGGCCCCGCACGTCGCGGAGGAGGGTCGCCGTGTACGGGCTGGCCTGGGCGGCGAGTGCCGCCCCGTGCGCGACGAGCGCGACGGCGGTGGTCGTGGCGAGCAGGATGCCTCGTCCGGCGGTCGCCAAGGCGTGCCGGGTCGAGCGCGAGGGACGAGATCCCATCGAGTGTCCTCCGTTCGGACGAGCGTAGGTGCGTGGCCGGCGCGGCCGGTCACGCGGGCACTGTCGAGCTCAAGGTTACCCCCCGCGTCGGACGCGCGGTAGCCGCGTCGTGTACCGTACGTGCGCGGGACGCGGCGGTGCGCACGCGCCGGACGGCACGGCGTCGCGCCAGGCGCTCAGGGCTCGCGCAGCGCCACGACCGGATCCGCGCGCGAGGCGCGGGACGCCGGCACGAGCGCGCCGCACCACGCGGCACCGGCGATCGTCGCGGCCACGGCGAGGTACGTGAGTGGATCCTCGGGCGAGACGCCGAACAGCACGCTCCGGGCGACTCGCCCCGCCAGAACCGCGGCGACGAGTCCCACCGCGATCCCGATCACGGTCGGGCGCATGCCCTGCCAGACCACATCGCGTCGCACATCCGCCGGGGTCGCGCCGACGGCGACGCGGATCCCGAGCTCACGATGGCGCTGCGTGACGGCGTAGGCGAGCGTGCCGTAGATGCCCTGCACGGCAATCAGGAGCGCGGCGGCGGCAAACGCGCCCAGCACGACCGCGTCCATCTGCTGCTGCGCCATGGCCGAAGCGCGGAGTGCTGTCATCGCCCTGGCTGGTCCGAGCGGGATCAGGGGATCGACCGCAGCCACGGCATCGTGCATCACTCGCGCGAGCCGCCCCGCACCGCCCGAACCCCGCACGACGAGGCTGCTCCAGCGCTGCCATGCCTCGGTGCGCTGCACGTACGGTGTGTACACGGCCGGCTGGTCGTCGCTCGTCAGGCCGTCGCTCTTCGTGTCACCGACAACTCCGACGACGGTCATCCATCCGATCCTCCGCGCGCACACGGCGTCCTGGGCGCAGGCCACGCTATCGGTGCCAATCCACCTGATGCGCGCACCGAGCGGCGATCGGTCGGGCCAGAGCTGGCGGGCGAGCGCCTGGTTCACAATCGCGACCGGCACGCTCCGCTCATCGTCACCGGCCGTGAACCCGCGCCCGCGAACGAGCGGGATGCGCAGCGCGCGGAAGTACTCGCCGGAGACCGGTCGGTCGCGGGCGGACGGCTCGGCGCCCGGCGCGACCGGCGGACGGCCCTGCACGAGGAGGCGGTGCCCGATGGACCCGGTGCCAAGCGGCAGGCCGATGATCGATCCGGCGGCCTCGACGCCCGGTGCCGCGGCGATGTGCTCGACGACGCCCCGGATGGTGCGCGTCTGTGGATCCATCGCGCCGTAGCGCGCCGCCGGCAGGACCAGCTCGGCGGTGACGACGTTGGTCGGGTCGAACCCGAGCCGTACGTGCTCCAGGGCGAGGAAGGTGCGGCCGAGCAGCGCCGAGCCCGCGAGCACCACCACGGCGAGGGCCACCTCGGTCGCGACCAGACCGGCGAGCAGCCGGCGGTGGTGTACGCCGCGCGAGGCACGGGTGGTGGTTGCGCTCGACGGTCGCCCGAGTGCCCGCACGCACTGGATCGCGGGCACGATCGCGAGCACCGCTCCGCTGGCGCAGGCCATCAAGCCGGCGGCGCCGACGACCGTGAGATCGAGCTGGACCTCGCCCACGCGGGGGAGCGTCGGTGGCAGCGCGGCCACGAGCGCGTGCTCCCCGAGTGCGGCGAGAGCGACGCCAAGCGCCCCGCCGGCGACGGCGAGGACTACCCCCTCGCCAACGAACAGCGCGGTGAGCTCGTGCCGCCGCGCCCCGAGTGCGACCCGCAGCGCGAGCTCGCCCCGACGAGCGCTCCCGCGCGCGACCAGCAGTCCCGTGAGATTCGCGGTGACGAGCGCAAGGAGGAGGAGCACCGCCGCCTCGAGCACGAGGAGCGGCGCACGCACATCGCCCACGAGTGCCGCCAGCAAGGGCGTCGGCACGGCGATCTTCCCGGTGTTCGACTCGGGGTAGGCGGCGGCGAGCGCCGCCGACATGGTCGCGAGCTCACGGCGCGCCCCATCGAGTGTCGCGCCGGGCCGCAGGTGCCCGATCGCGTCGAAGTTGTTGGTGCCGCGGGCGGTGAGTGCCCAGGGCGTCTCGGTCGCGACCGGCGCCCAGACCTCGACGCCGTCGCCGAACAGGTCCGCCGTCTCGGGCACGACGCCGACGATGGTCGTCGGATGATCGTTCAGGATCACCGTTCGGCCGACCGCGCGTGGGTCCGCGCCGAAGAGTCGGCGCCAGAGTCCGACGCCGATGACCGCGACCGCCGGTGCGCCCGGTCGATCGTCGGCGGGGGCGAGCACGCGGCCGACTAGGGGCCGCACGCCAAGGATCCGAAAGAGGCCCGGCTCGACCACGCTTCCCGACAGCCGCGCCGGCTCGCCCCGCCCGAGGAGGTCGAAGTCCCATTGCCGGATCATGAGGGCGACGCCATCGAGTGTGCGACTCCGCTGGCGCCAATCGTTGCCGTCGGGGATCGAGACCTCGCTCCGACCGGTGAGGAGGACGGTCCGCGGCGCGTCGGCGTACGGCAGTGGTCGGGCGAGCACACCCCGGACGACGCTGAAGACGGCCGCGTTGGCGCCGATGCCGAGCGCCAGCGTGACGATCGCGACCGTCGCGTACGCCGGCTGGCGGGCGAGGGTTCGTGCGGCCACACCGAGATCCCGAACGGAAAGATGCATCGTCGCCTCGCTGGTCGACGCGGCGAACAGCGAAGCAACGCACATGCCGGCCGCTACCCGGCACCAGCATGCCTCCGGGCAACGACTTACGCCACGCATCCCTCGGCGAGCGTGCGATCGGTGCCCGATCCTGGGTATCCGCGTCCCGGGATCGGACGCCCGCGTCCGCGTCCCGCCCCCCGCGGCCGCGGGCGATGCCGGGCCGGGCATCGGTGCGGGACGCGAATCGCGGGCGGCATGACGTGCCAAACGGCGAACGGCGGGCGGCATGAATGCCGCCCCGACGTACATTCGGCGGATGCGCATTGCCATGCATCCACGCGGGCGGCTGGGCCGCGCGTCGCTGCCGGGTCGCGCGTCGCGCGCCGCCACGGTCGTGCTCCCGGCGGCGGCCGTGCCGCTCATCCTTCTCGCGGCCCAGGGGGGCCGGTGGCGGACGGCGGCGCCGATCCCCGAGCCGCTCCAGGAGCAGCACGGGGCCGCGCTCGGCGGACAGATCTACATCGCCGGCGGGTTCGACTCCACCGACTCACCGACCGCAGTGGCGTATCGCTACGACCCGAGCCGCGACCGGTGGACGCGGATCGCCGACCTGCCGGCGCCGCGGCATCACATGCCGCTGGTGGTCGCCAATGACAGTCTGTACGCGGTCGGCGGCCTCGAGGGCGCTCAGCGCTTCACCGGGACGAGCACCCTCTGGATCTACCGCCCCGACCGCAATGTCTGGGAGCCACGCCGGCCCCTGCCGGCGCCACGCGGCGCGTCGGCCGCCGGCGTGGTCGACGGGAAGATCGTGGTCGTGGGTGGCTTCGGGCGACACGCCGACCTGCTCGACTCGATCGCCGTCTACGATCCGCGCACCGACCGCTGGGCCAACCGGGCGCCGATCCCGACGCCGCGGGATCATCTGACGGCGCAGGTCGTCGGCCGGACGCTGTACGCGATTGGCGGGCGCCCGCTCGACCCGGCGCGAAACTACGACGTCGTCGAGGCCTACGATCTCGCCGCCGACCGCTGGACCGCGCGTGCCCCGATGCCGAGCCACCGCGGCGGCCTCGCCTCCGCCGTGCTCGACGGCCAGATCCACACCTTCGGCGGCGAGCGGCGCGGTGGCGTCTTCGCGAACCACGAAGTGTACGATCCGGCGCACGACCGGTGGACCGTCGAGTCGCCGATGCCGACCGCGCGACACGGATTGGCCGCCGTCGCGGTCGACACCCGGATCTACGTCATCGGCGGCGGCCCGAAGGCGGGCAGCGCGCAAACGCGCGTGGTCGAAGTGTGGGAGCCGGCCCGCCGGTAGCTCCGCCCGCGTCGCTCAGGTCATCGCGCCCCGCCCGCGCAGCTCGGGGTGCGCGGCCCGCAGCTCACGGCACGCAGCCCGCGTCGCGGCCCCGCCCTGGCAGCTCAGGGCACGCGGCGCCCCCGGCAGCTCAGGGCATCGCGGCCGGCTTGCCGGCCGGCGCTTGCGCTCCTTCCGGGCCGTGGTCGTAGTCCTGGACGCTGGAGATGTTCGGCACGCCCCAGTCGTGGCCGTTCCAGCCGTTGAAGCCGTCCATCTTGAAGAACCAGACCCCCGTGTCGCCGTCGCTGATCATGATCAGCCCGTCGCGATTGCGGACATCGATGCCCCAGGCGCCCTGCTCGACGCCCCACCGGTCGGAGCCCTGCGGGTCGAGCTCGTGGGCGCACTGGCAGGTGTAGTACCAGCCGATCGTGACCGGGTGCGTCGGATCGTACATGCTGAAGACCTGAAGGCCATCCTCGTAGCCCGAGACGAACACGTACGGCCACCGCACTTCGTGGTTGTGCACGAGGTCGTGCCAATCGGCGTTCCAGGCGCCGATCGAGCGGGTGATCGTCTGGACCTTGCCGTCGAGTCCCGGCTTGAGATCGAAGATGCGGAGCGGCGCATACTGATACTCGGTCTCGGTCACGACGTACCGCCCGTCCGGCGTCGGCGTGATCGTGTGGCCCCAGGAGACGCCCGCCGAGCCGGTGATCGAGGTGAGCAGCTTCGGCTGCCTGATGTTGCTGATGTCGTACACGTAGTACCCGCCCCGGCCAGCGCCGTAGAACTTGTCCTGGTGGGTGGCCGGGTCGTAGGCGAGATAGAAGTCGTGGTAGCCCTGGAGCCCGAGGCTGGCGTTGGTCTCCGTCTCGGGCACCGGCAGCACGCCGACCTTCCACTGCGCGGTGTCGCTCGTGGCGAGCACCTTGGCGAGATCGTAGACCTGCGCGTGCGGACCATCCACGGTCACGACGAGATACGTGTGCCCGTCGGAATGCCGATAGATGAACGAGTTGTGGAATCCCCCCGGATACGCCGGCTCGCGAAGGCGCGCCACGATCCTGACCTTGCTCGTATCGGGGAGCCCCGTGACGTCGGCGACCACCGCCCCCAGGTCGGCGTCGGGCGAGCCCTGGGTGAACTGGAACGTCTGCACGTAGTAGTAGCGCCCGTTCATCTTGAAGTACTTCCCATCCGGCGCGCCGAGGATCGTCTTGTGCAGCGAGGCGTTCTCGATCTGCCAGCGGTAGAGCAGCTTCACGTTGTCGAGGTCGCGCAGATCGATGATCGCGAACCCGGGGCGCTGCACGTCTCCGATCGAGACGTAGGCGTACGGCCGCGTCGGGTCCTGCTCGATCTCGTCGTCATCGACCGCACTGTACCCGCCGAGCGGCACGTGCCCGACGAGGTGGATGTTCGGGCTGCCGCCGATCTTCACCCCGGGCAGGAGACCGGGCGGCGCCTCGGTCGCCAGCCCCGGCGCCGCCTGCGCGGCGGCGCGCGTCGGCGCGCCGAGGGTCGCGGCAGCGCACACGACGGCAGCGCACAGGAGTGCGAGTGATCCCGCACGGGTCCCGCGGCTGATGGGACGGCGGATGAGCGATCTCGAGCGCACGCGGAACCTCCGGCGCAACATTGTGGGCGCCGGCAATATACGGCACGGGCGCTCAATGCGCCCCGAGTACCGCGCCCCTCCCCTTCTCCACCGGCATGACGGCCGTCCCGACGATTGCGGGGCGGTACGGCGGTCCGCCGAAGATGGCGAGCGGCCGACGCCGCTCGGCGGCTTCCGCGACGGCGTCGATGAGATCGGCGACGATGACGCGGTCCTGGCCCTCCGCGATGGACCCGCGCGGATGCAGCACGCACCGCACTCCCCACTGTCCGTCGGCGCCCACGGCGGTCGCCTCGCGCGAGGCGTCGACGGTGCCGTAGCGGGTGCCGGTGAGGATGGTGCCCACGCGCACCATCACCAGCCCGTTCGGCGTCCGTGCGGGGTCGAGCACGAGACGCCAGAGGCCGGGCCTGGGGCTGCGCACCAGCAACGTCCTTGCTCCGCTCCCACCGATCTCGTAATCGGTGAGAACGCACGACCCGCGTGCGCAGTCATACAGGTAGGCATCGACATCGGCATTGGTATCGGCAGGCGTGGCCTCGAGCCGCAGCGTCGCCGCGCCGGAATCGACGACGACGTCGGTCGCGACCGGGTCGCCGCCCCCGGTGAGCCCCACCGTGTTCTCGCGCCGCACGCCCGCTCCGGCGACCACCTCGGGGCGCCCGAGCGGCCCCCACCGGCCGCCCCACGTGACGTGTCCCGCATCGCGGGGGCCACCCTCGGCGACGACCGCTTCCGCCCCGACAATCGATGCCGTGAGGTCGACCGCTCCGTCGACGTGATAGCGGGCGGAGTCCTCGCCGACCGGGCTCGCCCCATGGTCCGGCTGATCGAACGGTTCGACCACGAGCTCCCAGACGCCGGCACGGGGCGCGGGGAACAGCTCGACGCCCGTCTGCCCGGTCGTGACGTACGTCCAGGCGCCGGTCGGGAAGCGCGCCGGCCGCGTGAAGGCCCGCGCGTGAAGGACCTCGTCGAAATCGGGGTCGTCGACGCGCAGCTTGTAGCGGCCGCGGAGCACGTGCAGGGCAACGCGGAGCACGCTGGTGCCCGGGGGCACGTCGACGAAGATCGACCGTGACCGCGGCCACGCGATGGCCGCCGAGTCCCGGACCGTGTACCCGCCGGCGGACGTGAATCGCCGAGACGCGACCACGGTCAGCAGCACGTCCTGAACCGACATACGGGCGACGGGATCGATGAGGCGGAGGGCGGCGCTGTGCACGCCGGCCGACCGCGGTCGCACGCTGAGCTCGACTCGCACCGGAACATCGCGTGGCAGGGTGACTGCGGCCGGGCCGGTAAACGTGCCGTCGGAGCCGAGCCAGTCGAGCGCATAGCGCACCGGCGCGGCCGGACCGGACCGGCGCGTGAGCGTCACCACCCGCGTCCCGGTATCCCCCGGCGCCCACCCTTCCCGCTCGTACAGGCCGACGCCCTCACCTGGCGTGCGCAGGTAGCGGGCGAGACGGGTGCGGACAGGTGCCCGAACCTCGATCACCGGCAGCTCCGCGGGCGCGCGCTCGAGCAGCGCCCACGCACGCCCGACATCCAGGAGACCCCGTCCCTGCTCGTGGACGGCGTAGCCGGGCAGCGGGCGCGCCGCCATCCGCATCGCCCAGGCGATGTGCGCCGCGTCCGCCGGCAGGTGGCGCTGCTTCGCGCCACTCACGAGGAGCGCGGCGACGCCGGCTGCCATTGGCGTCGCGTTCGACGTCCCACCCCCCATCTGCCAGCACAGCGGAATGGTGAACACCGTCGGCGTGTTGTCGCGTCCGTAGCTGCACGGCAGCGCCGTCATGGAAATCGCGGGCGCGACGATGTCGGGCTTGAGCGCCCCCGCCTGGCTCGGCCCGAGCGACGAGTACGCGACGAGCGACTGACCGCGGGGCATATCCCAGCCGAAGTCGGCCCGGTACGTCGCGCGCGAGACGGAGGCGCCCACGGCGACCACTCCGGGCGTCGCCCCGAGTTCGTTGGTCGTGGTCGTCAACGGCCCGCCGTTCTGCGCCGCGGCGAACACCGGCTTTCCGTACCGCGCGATCGCACGCTCCAGAATGAGCGAGAAGATCGATTGTCCGGACGACGGAAAGACCTCCCAGTTGCTCGACGTGGTAATGATGTCCACGCGCGGGTCACGCTCCGCGCGCACGAACGCCTCGATCGCGGGTCCCAGCACCCAGCTCGCGTCGACGATGAGGATCCGAGCCCCCGGGGCCACGCCGTCGGCCGCGCCGCCCAGAAGGTGGGTTCCGGCAGCCGTGGCCGCGACCATCGTTTCGTGCCAGGAGCGCGCCTCATACACCCTGACCCCATCGCCCCCGCTGTCGAACGCGACGGCCACCGCGACGCGCGCCGTAGAATCCACGGCCCCACTGTCGGGTCGCAGCCGGGTGAACGCGAACGCGTGGTTGATGTCCGGAAGCGCGACCTCATCGCGAAAGCTGCCGTCGCGGTTCGTGTCGATCCACACGAGCGCGGCAGCCCGGTCCCACGCGACGGCGTACGGCCGCCCGCCGCCGTCGGGGTGGTACAGCCCGACCGCGAACCGGCCGGGGTGCGGCCCCTCGTAGCGCCGGCCATCGAGCACGAACGTCCCGTCGCTCGCGTCGACGATCCCCCGCCCTTCCACCTCGGCCGCATCCGGCAGAGTGTCGACCGTCAGCACCGCCGGACCGGGGCTCGATTCGGCACGTCCGCCGGCCCGCGAGTCGATGAGGCCTGCGAGCTTCGCGATGGAGTCTCCGGACAGGGACCGCGCGCGGCGAAGCGATGCGTGCGCGAAATCGAGGGCGCCGGAGCCGGCGACGACAGCGATCGTCACGCCGCGCCCATCGAACGTGGGATGCGCCGCGCGCCAGGAGGGGACACCCATGTCGCCGGTGGGGATGTACGGGTTGTCGCGCGTGAGCGCCGCCGCAGGCAGTGGCGGCCGCCGCCGGAGCCGCGCCGTGTCGCGCCGGGGAATCGTTTTCCGGAGCGGGTCGGCGGCCGAGGGATCCGTTCCGAGCCCGACGGCGATGTTCGACGTCCCGTCATCGACGGCCACGTCGACGATCCACGGCAGGGCTCGCAGCCGGTCGAGCTGCGCGAGCGGTATCCGCACGCGGGTGTAGCCGACCTCGGCGAAGCACACGGCGACGCGGCCGCCGAGCGACTCGATACCGGCCACCGCCGAGTCCATTGCCCCGAGCCGGGTCGCGACGACGACCGTTGCCTCGCGCGCGCCCGTCACCAACGCGCGCACGCGGGCGAGGCGGTCATGCTGGTCGATGGCTGCCGCCTGCGCGGCGTCCTCGCTCGGCGCATCCCGCCTCTCCCGGAGAACCCGCGCGCCCTGGGCGCCCGGCGCCCCCTGCGCGACGAGCCGCGCCGACAGGGCGACCACGCCGAACCCCGCCGCCAGCCCGATCCGTCCGTGCATCTCGCTCCTGGTTCGCTGTCTGGCGTTCGACACCGAACCGTCGCTGTCGGTTTGAATCCTACTCGTAGCGCAGGGCGTCGACCGGGTCGAGGCGGGCGGCGCGGGCGGCCGGGACGAGGCCGAAGAAGACGCCCGTCACCGCGCTCGCGGCGAGCGCGGCGAGGACCGCGACGAGGGGGATCGAGGCGGAGATGGGCGTCATCGCCCGGATCACGGCGCTCGCGGCCTGCCCGATCCCGAGCCCGACGAGGGCGCCGATCGTCGTCAGGGTCATCGCCTCGACGAGGAACTGCCAGAGAATCGCCCGCGCCGTGGCGCCGAGTGCCTTGCGGAGCCCGATCTCGCGGGTGCGCTCGGTGACGCTGATCATCATGATCGCGACCACGCCGACGCCGCCGACGAGGAGCCCGACGCCCGAGAGCGCGATCATCACGAGGAAGAACACGAACACCGTCTGGTTGTACAGCTCGAGGATCTTCTCCTGGCCGTAGAGGAAGAACGTGTTGGCGACCGCCGGCCGGAGCCCCCGGTGGATGCGGAGCGCGGCCGTGACTTCGTCCATCGCGTCCTCCCGCGCGATCCCCGTCCGCGGCTTGACGGTGAGGTCCATCCAGTCGATGTCGATCGCCAGCAGGCGGCGGGCGGTCTCGAACGGCACGATGACCTTGGGCTTGTTCGCCGGATCGAAGAAGTTGCCCCGGGCCGAGTAGAGCCCGATGACCTGGAAGGGATGCCCGTCCAGGGACACCGTCCGGCCGAGCGCGTGGCCATCGGGAAACAGGTCGCTCACCGCGCGGTCGTTGAGGAGCGCCACCGTCGAGCCGTCCTCGTTCTCGCGCGGGGTGAAGGTGCGTCCCGCCGCCACCGAGCCGGGATCGACCTCCAGCCATGCCGGTGTGAACGCCTCGACCTTCGCGGCCTGGAGGACGCGGTCGTTGACCTTGGTCAGGGCCGTCGTGCTCGCGTGGGCGATGACCGCGTGGACCGACGGCAGGGCGCCGATGAGGGCGACCTCCCGCAGCGAGAGCGGCCGGTTGTGGCGCCAGGGACAGCTCCCCTGGTCGCCGCTACAGCCGGTGACCTGCATCGGCCAGCGGGTCACGTAGAACGTCGTCGGCCCGGCGGCGGCCAGGCTCGCCTCCACGCCGGAATCGATGCCGTGGACCGCGGCCGACATCGCCGTGACGACGAAGACGCCGACCGCGATGCCGAGGATCGTGAGGGCGGCGCGGACTCGATTGGCGCCGATCGCATCGAGCGCGATCGCCGCGCCCTCCCGTAAGCCGAGGAGGGCCCGCGCCAGGTCCGGGCCGCGCCTCGCGTCACGCATGCCGCGTCACTCCGCGCGCAGCGCGATGATCGGGTCGAGCCGGGCGGCCCGGCTCGCCGGATAGACGCCGGCGGCGATCCCCACGCCCGCGCCGACGGCGACGCCGGCGATGAGCGACCAGGGCGCGATCGACGCGGGAAGCGGCGACAGGCCGGCCACGGCGCGCGCGAGTCCGACCCCGAGCCCGATGCCCACCGCCGCACCGACGAGGCTGAGGGTCGTCGCCTCGACCAGGAACTGGCGGAGAATGTCACGCCGGCGCGCGCCGAGTGACTTCCGGATCCCGATCTCCCGCGTTCGCTCCGTCACCGAGACGAGCATGATGTTCATGATCACGATCGCGCCGACGACGAGACCGAAGGAGGGGAGCAGCAGCGCCCCCCAGAAGAGGAACTGCTTGATCTCGAGCCAGCTCGCGAGCGCCGACTCCGATGTCTCGAGGACGAAGTCATCGGGCTCGGCGGGGCGGAGCTTGTGCCGGCGCCGCATCAGCTCGCGCACCCGCTCTTCCGCATCCTGGAGCGCCGGGAGCGATGGCGCCTGCACCACGACGCCGTACAGGTTCGCCCGGGCATGAGTGGCGTGCGAGAGCGGCGACTCGAAGGGGCCGATGATCTGCCGGTCGAGCGAGAGGCCGAAGACGGTCCCCTGCTTCTCCAACACGCCCACGACCGCGTACGGAAGCCCGTCGATGCGGACCTCGCGCCCGAGCGGGTCGAGATGGGGGAAGAGCTGAGTCGCCGTCTCGGTACCGACGACGACGACCGGCGTCCCGCGGGCGGCCTCCTCTGGGGTGAAGATCCTGCCGCGCGTCACCCGCAGGTCCTTGATCGCGAAGAAATCGGGCGTCACCGCCTGCACGATCGCCTGGGGTCCGCCGTGCGAGTAGATGGACCACGGCGTATACCACCGGATGTCGTGCAGCGCCCACCGCACCCCCCGAGGCAAAACGGCGCGCACTGCCTGGGCATCCTCGATCGTGATCCGCGGCCGCTGCTGCCAGGCGCGCCAGGTCGCCTCCGACACGTCGCCGAGGTTGATGTCGGGGTAGCGCCGGAGGTTGAAGGTGTTGACGCCGAGGAACTTGCCGGCGAAGTCCTGCTCCACGTAGCGCCCCATGCCGTTCACGATCGACACCACGGCGATGAGGAACATCACGCCGACGGTGACGCCCATCAGCGTGAAGACGCTCCGGAGCTTCTGGGCGCGGAGCTGGGCCAGCGCGAGTCGAACGGCGTCGACGATCTGCACATCGGAGGGGCCGGAGGTCGGAAGACCACTACGGCAAGCGCCCGTCCCGGGTTTCCCCGGGACCCCAGGGTACTTTTCCCGCGGCATATCGAGCTCTGGCGCGAGACGTGCTGAGCGAATGCGTTCACGCCCTCTTCCCCCGGGAGGTGTTCTGTGGCTGCGCTACTCCGCAACCTCCGCGATGGTGCGTCTGCGATCTCGTTGCTCCGTCAGGCTCGGCGCATCGGCCCGGCCCCGGCGCCGGCGACGCTCGTCGACCTGGCCCTCGGCCGCCGGGTGATCCGCCCGCTGCAAAAGCGCGCGGAGTTCCTGGAGCTCGCGACGCTGGTCGGGGAGTGTCGGCCCCGCGCGGTGCTCGAGATCGGGACCTTTCGAGGGGGCACGCTGTTCGCGTTCGCCCGGCTCGCGGCGCCGGACGCCGTGATCATCAGCATCGACCTGCCGATCTCGCTCCTCGGTCACGTCTACCGACTGGCGCAGGCCCCGCTCTTCCATCAGTTCACGCGCGCCGATCAGCGGCTCCATCTTCTCCGCCGCGACTCGCATCACCGCGACACCGTCGCCGCCGTGACCCGGATCCTTCGCGGCCGGCCGCTCGACTTCCTGTTCATCGACGGCGACCACGCGTACGCGAGCGTCAGAGCGGACTTCGAGCTGTACGCCCCGTTGGTGCGCCCCGGTGGCCTGATCGCCTTCCACGACATCGCCAACGAGCCGCCGACCGGAGTGCCCCGCCTCTGGGAGGAGATCAGGCCGCGGTTCCCGCACCGGGAGTTCGTCCACGAGCGCGGGCCGACGGCGATGGGGATCGGCGTCCTCGAAATGATTGCCGCGCCGTCGGCGCCGCGCGCAGAGGACACGGCCGCGCACACCACGACCGCCGGAGCGTAGCCGCCCGTCCGCTCCGTCCCCCCGGCCGGCCGGCGCCCGCTTAGGGCTTCTGGACGGCGCTCGGGAGCGCGAGCCAGGCCGCCTTGGCGGTCGGCGGCAGATCGTTCTGGTGGGCGAGGAAGTTCGCGATCGTCCAGCGCTCGTCGGCCGTGAGCGTGGAGTCGAACGCCGGCATGCCGGTCAGCCGGATGCCGTGGGTGATCTTCCAGTACGTCACGGCCACGGGGTCGTCGGTGACGTCGTCCTTCGCGAACTGCGGCGCGTGCTGATAGAGCCCGCGTGCGACCGCCGAGGGCTTGGCATCGGACGCGCCGTGGCAGATCGCGCAGTAGGTCCCGTAGAGGTGCACCCCGCGCGTCAGTGTCGAGTCGTTGGCCGGCACGGGATCGCGGAGCCCCGATGTCTCCCGTGCCAGCGTCGCGCGGAGCGAGCGCTTGGCGGCCCACGTTTCGAGCCTCCCGGGCGGGGCGTCCGCATTGGCGGGGATCGCCCCGGTGATCACTGCCAAATACGCGATGACGGCGAGCACGAGCAGCGTCGCCACAACGGAGGTCGCAACGGCAACGGGGCGCGAACGGGTCGGCACGACGAAAGCACTCAGGGGCTGAAGGGGGTTGTCTCGTGGATGACGGCATGCCCGCTCGTGTCGCGACCGGGCGCGGTCATCGGGACCGACGGGTCATCGGGATCGGCGGGGCACGTCGTCGGGGCGGAGGGCGATCAGCGCGCGCGAGGGGCCGGCGCTCACCCACTCCAGGAGCACGGCGGACGCGCACTCGAGGGACTCGGCGGAGATCCCCACGTGTCGCTCCGGGTTCCATCCGGCGGCGTTCCACAGCTCGTGCGTGTGCGGGCGGCCGCCACATCGGTGGCACACCTGGTGGACCGTCCGGGTCCAATCCTCGACCGCGGCGCCGCTCGACGCGGCGGTGCGATCGAGCGCGTCGACGGCGGCCGCATCGTAGGCCGTGATCCACGCGACGTAGGTCTGCCGACTCGAGGGGCGCAACACCTCGAGGACGTCGAATACGTCGTACTCGTCCCCCGCGTACTGGCGGGTGCCCTGCGGCTCGCCGTCGTGAAGGACGATGTCCCCCTCCCGGAACCCTGAGCCGGGGAACGGCACGCTGCGGATGACCGCGCGGGCCGGGTCGAGCCGATCGGCCCAGACGACTTCGCCGTCGTCCTCGGGACGGAGCCGGACCGGGACCGGTCCGTAGTCCAGCTCGAGCGGCCCGTCCCCGTCGGGCATCTCGACGCCGAAGCCGCGCCACGCGGCGCGCGCGAGCCGCCAGTCGCCGAGCGCGGTCGCCGCGATCCCGAGATTCCACCAGGCGGCCTCGTTCCGCGGGTCGAGGTCGGTCGCGCGACGGTTGCACGCGGCCGACTCGGCCCAGCACCGCTGCGTCTTGTACATCAACCCGAGGTTGTACCAGGGCGCCCCCCACGCGGGGGCGGCGGCCGCCGCGCGCTGGAACGCCTCCACCGCCTCGTCCCGCCGGTCTTCGTCCAAGAGCTCGCATCCACGCTCGTTCAACTGCTCGGCGGTAGACGGCATCGGGCCCCCCGGGGTAAGCGCGCAGGCGACGGTAACGCACCGGCAGCGTCACGACGCCGCCGCACGCCGGCACAGCACGCGCGCTCTGGCGCGCGCGCTGGCACTCGCTCTGGCACGCGCTCCGAACCTACCCCCCGGTCACGAGAACGTCTACCGGACGTTTCCCTGAACGCCTTCCCGACCGCTCGGCGCCGACATCCACCCGGCGTCAGGGCGCGCGCGCCGCGCTGTCCGCGCGCCGGTTGATGTCGTCCCGGAGCGCCAGCCAGACCTCGGCGCTCCCGCGGTTCATCGCGTCGAGACGGACGAGCACCGCCGTCCGCTCGGCGTCGCTGAGCGATGCCCGCTGGGTCGACTGGTATGCGGCGTAGATCCGCTCGAGCGCGGCATGGCGCAGGCTGTCGACGATGTTCAGCTCCGTCCGACGCCACTCGTCCGCCAGATACCGCTGCACCGGGACCCATGCCTCCCCCCCG
>Ga0209062_1002082_pt1 | contig 28909 bp, 23 predicted proteins | sample Coa_R2_2_FD_187158 | JGI IMG/M metagenome (GOLD analysis project Ga0209062, IMG submission 187158) | Surface soil microbial communities from Centralia Pennsylvania, which are recovering from an underground coalmine fire - Coalmine... | ecosystem: Environmental > Terrestrial > Soil > Unclassified... | reverse complement strand
TATCCCGCACATTAAAGCCTATTGGATCATGATGACGCCGAAGATCGCGCAGATCGCCCAGCGCTTCGGCTCCGACGATATCGACGGCACGGTGGTGGAGGAAAAAATCTATCACGACGCCGGCGCGACCACATCGCAAAATCTGCGGCGAGGGGAGCTTTTGCGCCTGATCCGCGAAGCGGGACGCGAGCCGGTGGAACGGGACACGCTCTATCGTCCAGTGCAGCGCGTCGAAAACGCATTCACCGTCCTGGTCTGAGCGGAAGGGCCGGTGTGCGAACCGCGCTGTTCTCAAAATTCTCCTCAAGAATTTCGCCGAGAACGGACGCGAAGAATTCCGCGTCTTCCTCCGAAAAAATTAACGGCGGCCGGATTTTGATCACGTTGTGCAGCGGACCGTCGGTCCCCGCCAGAATCCCGCGCTCGCGCAGGCGATTCACAACATAAGCGGCGTGTTCGCCGGTTGAAAGCTCAATGCCGAGAAATAATCCGCGGCCGCGAACATCGGCGACATTCAGTTTTCTCAGCAACTCCATGAGATACCGGCCAACGCGCGCGGCATTTTCCGGCAGCCGCTCCTGGCGCAGCACATCGAGCACCGCCAGACCCGCCGCGCAGGCCACCGGATTCCCGCCATAAGTGCTAAAAAACTCCATTCCGTTATCGAACGCCTCCGCGATCTCGGGCGTGGTCACTACGCCCGCCAGCGGAAATGCGTTGCCCATTGGTTTGCCCAGCACCACGATATCCGGCACAACGTCTTGCATCTGGAATCCCCAAAAATAATCGCCCAGTCGCCCGAAGCCGGTTTGCACTTCATCGGCGATACAAACTCCGCCGGCCGCGCGCACCGCGCCATAAACTTCCCGCAAATAGCCGGGCGGAAAAACAACCTGGCCGCCGACGCTCGGCAGACTTTCGGCGATAAAGGCCGCGGGGCCATCGATCTGCCCGGCCGCGGCGCGCGCGTATTCGAGCCCCGCGGCGGGATCGTCGCGCTTCCGCGGATCGGGCAAAGGCGCGACCCGCACCCACGGCTTGCGGCCGCGCCCGCCCGGCCCATCGAACTTATACGGGCTGATATCGATCAGCGTATTGGTATGGCCGTGATACGCGTGTTCGAGCACGAGGGTTTCCTCGCGGCCCAGGCGCGCGCGGGCCAGGCGCAGCGCCAGCTCATTGGCCTCGCTCGCCGAATTGAGGAAATAGCAAACGCGCAGGGGCTCCGGCAGCAACTGCGTCAATTTTGACGCATATTCGACGATTTTGTCGTGCAAATAACGCGTATTTGTATTCAAAACCGAAATTTGCCGCGCGACGGCCTCCGCCACTCGCGGATGGCTGTGCCCTACCAGCGGGACGTTGTTGTAGACATCCAGATAGGCGCGGCCGTTTTCGTCGTACAGATACTGGCGCCAGCCGCGCACGATCTTCAGCGGTCTTTCGTAGCTGACGCTCAGATTGCGCCCCAGCAAAACCCGTCTGGCTTCAAGCGTTTCGCTGATTGAAGGCTCGCGAAAATCGGGACCGTCGGCGATCAGCCGCGGGTCGGGCGAAAGGCTTTTCCAAACCTCGCGCTGGGCGGCGAAAGCGACGCCCGGAAAATCCGTTCCCAGATCGAGGTCATCGACGATGATTTGAAAATGCAGGTGCGGCGGCCAGCCGCCATTTTCCGGCGGCGCGCCGATTTTCGCGAACGCCTGACCGGCCTCGACCGGCTGGCCCACGCGCAAATTTTCGAGCGAATCGCGCGTCAAATGGCCGTACAAGGTGAAAAAACCCGCATCGTGCCGCAACAGAATCACGGGGCCGTAATCGAGCCTGCGGTCACGATTGGCGAACGCGTGAACCTTACCCGCGAGGGGCGCGAAGACCGGCGTGCCCGGTTCGCAAAAAAGATCCAGTCCGATGTGAATCGTCCGGTGCTCGTCGGTTTCGCGCGGGCCCGCGGCAAACTCCGGCGCGGTATAAATCGGACGCGCTTCATCGTAGCGGCCGATGCCGATGGTTGCGCCGGCACGGCGCATCTCTTGCCACAGCGTTTCCGCCAGCGGCGCGGTCTCGTACGATTTCGGATCGGCCGCAAGAAGCGTGCTCGAAAAACTCAAGTCGAATACGATCGATTTTCCCGGCGGCACCAGCGGCATCGATTTGAGATCGCGCACGGCGGCGATGACGGAGGGGGTGCGGGGCGACGGCTCCAGCCGGCACGCCCCGCGCAGGCGATAGTGCGCCAGCCGGGGATGGATCGCGCTCAGCTTTTCGATCGCTCGCCAGGCATGCTGCTCGCTCACGGTGACGTAAGGATCGGGGCGAATTGTGCTCAAATAGCTCGAATTGGTTACGCTGACGGCGAGCCGCGCCAGAAGCAACGGAAACAGCAGCTCAATTTCACGTTCCTCCAGCGGAAAAACACGGGAATATCCGCGCAGCACGGCTAGGATCGAGTCCATCGGATCGCCGCGCCAGCACGCGGCGTAGGCGCAGGCGATCGCAATTTCCGCAACCGTGACGGTGTAATGGACGTCGCCAAAATCGATCAGACGAATTTTGCCGCGATCGACCAGTATATTGTGATCGTTGGCGTCGCCATGAATCACGCCGTGCCGCAGTTTGCTCAATTCCGGCACGATTTCGGCATCGTAACGCGCGAGAATTTTTTCGACCAGCGCACGCCGCGCCGGGTCGGCGATGAAGGACAGATAATCGCGAATCCAACCGGCCCGCTTGAGATCCCACTTAAATTCGCGGAGCGCGGCGGGATGCGAAAAACCGGACAGGCGCGAATCGATTTCTCCGAGCAGGCGGCCAAGCTGTTCGAGCATTTCCGGAGTTGGGGGATGGATGCGCGCGAGCAGCTCGCCCGGCAGCCAATCGAGCAGCCAGACGAAATGTCCATCGCTCGCCGAAACCGCGCCGGCGGCTCGCGGGACGGGAAGACCTTCGAGGCGGGCGAGAACCTGCTCCTGCAAATCGAGGAAGGCGCGCTCGCAGCCGGGGCGCAGGATCTTCAGGAGGTACTCGCCGCGGCCGGCAACCAGATGAAAGTTATCGTCGAACTCGCCGGGAACCGGGCTGGCGCAAGCTTCGATCCCGTAGAGTTCCCTGGCGATTCGAACCGCGTCTTCGGAAGAAAATTTCGGCTGCCCGCGCGCTTCAATGAGCAAGATCCATTTTAGATAAGATCCGCTCCATTTCGGCGATCCGCCGGGTGCGGATCGCGGCGACCGTTTTGAGATCGCGCGTTTCGGCGTCGAGCTCGGCCACCTGCTCGCGCAGACGGTCGAGAGGCGGGACGGGCGGATCCGCGCCGGTGAAGCGCGCGGTTTCTCCCGCCAGGCGCACGGTGACCTGGCCCGAGCGGCGGGCGTAGGTGAGGCCGTTTAATCCCGCGATGTCGATGGATTGTTGCACTCCGCCGTCCACGATTTCGAGCGTCGCGGGCGCGGGAATCGCCGCCGGGTTCCAGGCGATGCGCAGCGCGAGGTTTTCATCGTGAAGAGTCAGGGCGACGGGGGGCCGCGCTTGAGGTTTGACGCGCGAAGACGCGATCCAGAGCGAAATTGCGATCGCGATCAAGGCGGACACGGCAAATGGTTTCCAATTCCAGCCTGTCGGAGCAACGGCTGGCGCGGGCCGCTCCAGCTCCGGCGGCGGTTCGTCCAGCGAAAATTCCAGATGACTCTTGATCGATTGCAATGATCCGTCCGGTTCATGAACGAAGAAGCCGGCGCGCGATCCGGCGATGACGAGGGCGACCACCGCGCCGCTTTCAATTTTCTCGAAGCGCTCCAGATCGCGTTCGGTGAGAAAAACCTCGCCACGAAGGCGGGCGGCGAAGATTCCAATTGGATCGAGCCCGCTCAGCCGTGGATCGGCGGCGTCGGGGGCGGGCCGGGCGGCGACGACGCGAATCGAACCGTTCTCACACCGGCCGTACAGAACGCCCTCGGCGTTTTCGCGCGCGGACTGAAGGCGCGCCTGGCGAAGCACCGCAGTCGAGTATTCGATCCGGCAGGGGGCGCCCTCGGGGGCCCAAACGCGAAACGAGTTTCCGTTCAGCTTATGGAAATGGCTCACTCCGATCAGATCGGCAGCGTCGCGGTGGATACTGGCGCGGCGGGGCTTCGTCATACCGGTCGCAAAATCCTTATCACCAATGGGAGTAGTGTGCGGCGCACGCCGATCCTCTCACGGATTGCGTCACGGGCGCCCACGCCCGCTAAGTTTCGCGGTTTCTCCGCCCTAGAGCTTCAGGCAAGCCGCATTTTGCGCGCGGGCGGATAAGTTTCAGGCATGAGACATAAAATCGGCCGCTACGGATGGATTCCGGATCTTCCCGACGCTCGCGACCGTTTCTTCCGGGCGCCGCGGAAAGCCGTGGCGCTGCCCAAATCCATCGATCTGCGCGCCGGCTGCCCGCCGGTTTACGATCAGGGCGAGCTGGGAAGCTGCACCGCGAACGCCATCGCGGCGGCGATCGAGTTCGACCAGAAAAAACAAAAAATGGCGCAGCCGTTCACGCCGTCGCGCCTGTTTATTTATTACAACGAGCGCGCGATGGAAGGCACGATCGCGACCGATAGCGGCGCCATGCTGCGCGACGGCATCAAGAGCATCGCCTCGCAGGGCGCTTGTCCGGAGGTGATGTGGCCCTATGTCGAGCAGCATTTCTCCGAGCGGCCGCCGGCGCCGTGCTACAAAGCGGGAAAGGCGCATCCGGCGGTCGCCTACAGCCGACTGGCGCAGGATTTGATGCGGATGAAAACGTGCCTGGCGCAGGGCTATCCGTTCGTATTCGGATTCACGGTGTATGAAAGCTTTGAATGCGATCAGGTGGCGCACACGGGGATCGCGACGCTGCCGTCGGCGTCGGAAACCGCGCTGGGCGGGCATGCGGTGATGGCGGTGGGCTATAACGACGCGTCCTCGACGGTGCTGGTTCGCAATTCCTGGGGAAGCGGCTGGGGGATGGGTGGATACTTCACGCTGCCTTACGACTACATTACCGACGCCAATCTGGCGGCGGATTTCTGGACAGTCCGGCTGGTGAAGTGACTACCAGGGCAGGGCGCCGATGAGTTTCAGGCCCAATTCGGTGAGAACCGCGGGCGGTCCGGGTTCGGGATCGAGCTGGCCGGGCAGGCCTCGCCATTCTTCGGGGGCTCGCTTGGCCAGCCACAGGGCTCGCATCGTTTCCGCGGCGCTTGGATCATCGGGCGGAGGCTGCATGGAGACGAAGGCCGCGATTCTGGGGCGGCTGGATCGATTGGTCGCGGTTCCGTGCGGCAGCCTGGTGGACCACAGAATGACGTCGCCGGCGCTGCCGGGTACCTGGGTGCTCTTTACGCGATTCAGGCCGGGATTGAAGAAATCGAAATCCGCGCCGCGCGCGTGAATTTCGAGCCACGATTCCAGATTTTGATAGATGCCGGGCAGGCATTGAAATCCGCCGCCGTCGCGAGCCACGTCCGTCAGCAGCACCACGCCCTGCAACGAGCTTGGCTCGCTGCTTCGCGGATCGGTATCCCAGTGGATCGTGCCGTGGCTGATGGTGGGATATTTGGGATCGACGGGCGGCCGGAAGATGCAGCGATTCATATCCACCATAAGCCGCGGCGTTTCGAAAAACTCCGCGAAGACCTGGTGCAGATTGGGACACTGGCGGATGTCCCACAAAGATTGCGCATGATGCAGCGGCACGATGCCGTCGAGCTCCGGCGCGCCGCCATACCAAGTGGACCTGTCGTTCAAATCGGCGGCGAGGAACGCCGCGATTTCGCGAACCGCGTTTTCGGTGATGGCTCGGGGCACCACGCCGCGGATGACCATGTATCCTTCGGAGTAAAACCGAAGGCGGTCCTGCTCGCGGATCCAATGGTTGGGCGGCGCCGCTTCTGGTGGAGGGTCAACGATGAGCTTCGATCCGAACATGCGGCCGGGCGTGGGCGCGCTGACTAAAGAGGTATTTTACATTACATAAGCTCCGTCGTGAAATGATTGTTCGCGCGGCAGCGCGAAGATGGACGCGCATCGCATCGCAACATACACGGGATTAATGAATTTCGCCGGCGAGATGCATTTCTGCAAGTCCGCGCCTTATCGCCTGAGCCATCGCTTGCTGAATTCGCGGAGCCGGGTGGTCCAGCTCATCTTTGTTTCCGTGTCGGGCGGGGCGACGGGATCGAAGTTGTGTTCGGCGTGGACCTCGGGCAGAGGCGGTCCGGGCTGATAGGGGGTTTTGGAGACCATCCTGACGCGATAGCCGTTGAAGGCGTAGGTTTTCTGATAAAGCCGGCCGTCTTTGTCGCGCAGCACCAGCGAGAATGCTTTGTCGTCGGCGCCGGGAATCGCTTTGGTGACGACGGGATAGTAGCCCTGGACGTTGCGCTCGATGTAGGCGGTTTCGTAGCGATGGCGCTTGATGCTCCAGACGAAGACGCGGAAGCTGTCGAACTCGTAGGGCGCCGCGTTGGTGGAAGCGGTGGTCCAAAGCCAGTTGGGCTTCACCTGATTTTTTTCTTTATCGAACACTTCGCCGAGGGGCATATAAGAGGTGATGCGATGGCCTTCGGCGTACTGGGCGACCTCGTCGGGGATCGACATGACCAGCATTCGCGAGAGCACCCATCCGACCTTGCCGTCCTTATCGCGGACCAGGCTCCAATCGTCGATGGAGACCGGCTTGGAGAGGGGCGGTTCGTATCCGGGCAGATCGGTGAGGCGGGGGCGCGAGAGCAGCTCCCAATTGGCGGGCAGGGGCGGCGGCTTCGGCGGATCGAGCACGAGGGGCGGCGGGCGCTTGGATGTTTTCGTTTTTTTCCTGGAGGCGCTCGCGCGGTGCACGGGCGCGGGCGGGGGAGCGACGGCGCGCGGCGCGACTTTGTGGCCGATCACGTCGACGCTGCCCGATTCGGGGATTTGGAAAAAGCTGGGCGACTGGCGGCTCGGCTCGGCGTGCATGTTGAGCGCGTCGAAAACGGTGGCTTTGCCTTCGGAGGGAAGCTTGGCCGCGAAGGCCGCCAGGCGGCGGAGATCGTCCATCTGGCGGGGGGTGAGGAGGACGTTGGCGTCGGTCCAGCCTTCGACGGGAGGCGTAGTCGTGGTGCGCACCAGCACGAAACGGCGGCGCGTTTCGAGAACCTCCAGCTTATCGCCATGCTTCACGGCGCCGACCACGGCGGAGCGCAGGGTCAGGTCCTTGCGAAGATTGAGGGTCGGGGGTCCGACGTAAGCTACGCCGGTGGATGGAGGTTGGGGCGCGGGCCTGCCGCAGCAAGCAAGCAGAAAGGTCAGCAGGACGAGGAGCAGCGCGGCGCGGTGGGGTCCGGGCGGATGGGGTGGGGTCAGCCGATGCCCAGTTCGTCGATTTGTTCGAGCGGCGTTCCGCAGCGGCGGCAGATCAGCGCGGCGCAATCGCCGCACACCAGCGGATCGGCGACCGCCTGGCGGCAGCGGGGACAATAAAACTCGATGGTGGCCTGTTCCGGCATGAAGTCCGATGGAGCTCACTTACGGCTTCGGCACCTCACTGCTTTACCGGGGCGGCCGCGTCCGCGACCGAATCGGCGCGGGCTTTCACGAACAGGTCGTACTGGCTCATCAGATCGCGAAAGACGGCGTCGCCCAAAAGATGATAGCCGGGGGCGGTGAAATGGACGTGATCGTTCTGCGCCATTCCGGCCAGCACCCATTGCCGCATCGATCCCTTGCCGCCCATTTTCGCGCGGAGATCCCAAAACGCGCAGCCGGTGGCGGCGGCGGCCTGGCGCTGCGCTTCGATGATCATGTCGATCTGGTCCATGGCGACCCAGCCCTTGCGGGTGTGGATGTAGCGATCCGGCGGGCCGACGACGAAAATGGTCGCGGTGGGGGCGGCGTCGCGAATGCGGCCGATCAGCTCCTCGAACATCCGGCGATAGGATTCAAGCGTCCAGGCCCTCTGTCCCGCTTCATTGGTGCCGTAGGCGAGGACGATGAGAGAAGGATTGCGGCGCGCGATATTTGATTTGAGCACCGGCTCATTCCAATCGAGCTGGATGGACGCTTGCGCGCCGTTGATGCCGAGGGTCTCATAGGTCACGCCGGTGGAATTTTCGGCGACCCATCCGAACAATCGTACGGGGGCGCGGTCGAGCGTCTCCACTTCGAGTTTGTGGGCGCCGGGCGCGGTGTCGTAATGAAAATATCCGGGCTCCTCCTCGCCGCTGGTGGAGATTCGTTCGACCAGCGCGCCGTTATCGTAGATCTGAATCGTGCCGCCGCCGGGCTGCTGAAGATAGAAAAGTTCGAAGGACTGGCCCTCGGCCTGAAGATAGACGGCCTCGCGCGGCGCTTTGGTGGTCATGCTGACGCCGCCGAGCCCGTAAATGCCGTCGCCGGCGCGGCCGACCAATCCATCGGTATGCCAGCCCTTGGTGGATCCCGTGCGCACATCCTCACGCCTGTAACCGTTCCACGGGCGTCCGGCGAAGGAGTATCCGCTGCCGCCATCGCCGAATTTTTCCTGGAAGCGGGTGCGGAGGTCGCCGGTCCACTCGTCGGCGGCGGTGTGCGAATCGCCGTAATGAAGGATGCGCACCGGCCCGGGGAGCTCGCCCTTCTGATGACGATAGAGCAGTTCGAAGAACGGCACCAGCGCGGCGGAGTTTTCGACCGGAATTTCGGCGCCATTGGCGATGTTCGCAAATACGCCCTCGTGCGCTTCCGCGCGGATTTTCGCGCTGACAAGCGGTCCCTTAGGGATTACGCGGCGAACTCTTCTGAGGGAGGGCTTGCCCGCTGCCGCCGAAGTCCTGGCCGCGCTCGATCGATATTTCTTTTTGCGGGCCACTTTCGATTTGGAATCGGCGGGGACGGCTGCGAAGACGGCGGGGCAGGCGAACGAGGTTAGAACGGTGAGCGCGATCGCGAGTTGGAGCGAAGTCCGCTTCATCTACTCACACCAGTTTTTAATTGTCGCAATTTATAGTCGTTATATCCATCGCGTAGTCCGCGGTAGAGGAGCTCGCCGACGATTTTGGCGCCGGCGGGCATGGGATGGATGAAATCGGCGCTGACCAGGCGCGGCTCGGCCGCGTACCAGCGGCTCATGGTACCCTGGCCGCCCATGGCCTGGAAGGTGTTGAAAAAGGCGGCGCCGGTTTGGCGCGCGACTTCGGCTTCGAGCTGGACTAATCGGGGCAGAACGGGGGTGGTTTCGATTTCGCCGCTCATTTTGCGCTCGCCGCGATCCATGGGGCTCATCAGAAGAACAGACGATTCCGGCAGCGCCGCGTGCAGGCGCCGCACGGCCTCGCGCACTTCCTTGGGCCAGGTGGTATCGACGAAGCTGGCATAGCCGCTTTCGTTGGTGCCGTAGTTGACGATCACCAGATCGGGGTGGTAGTGGCGAAGCTCGGCGGTCCAGTGGCGCTGGTTGAAGGAATGAGAGAGAAGCGTGATATTGGCGCCGTTGATGCCGAGGCTGGAATAGATGACGCCGGTATTTTTGCGGCTGAACTCGGCTCCATACAGGCGGACGACGCCTTTGGTCACGCGCACGGAAAACTTCCGCGCATCGGCGGGGATGTCGAAGGATGCGTAGCCGGGCGCTTTGGCTTCGCCGGCGGTGGATACGTTTCCAAGCGTCTGATCGCCGGCATCGACCTGGAATTGTCCGCCATCGGGCTGGGCGAGATAGGCGATCTCGATCCTTTCCTGCGGACCGTTGCGCAGGCGCCACTCCGCCGTTGCGCCCTCGGAACCGATGAAGCTGACTCCGCCGAGCCCGTGCATTCCGTCTTTTGCCTGCGCGATGCCGGCGATGTCGATTTTCCAGCCGGATGCGTCCATATCGACGCCGCGGTGGTTGTACCATGCCCAGGGCCGCGCGATCAGCACGAAGCCGACGCCGGCGTCGCCGAAATCGTGCTGAAACATTTGGCGCGCGTCGGCGGTGATCAGGTCGCCGGTGGTGGGCGAATCGCCGTAATGAAGGATGCGCACCGGCCCGCCCCTGAGGAGCGCGGCGTAGAAATGATCGAGCTCGTGTTGAGGATCGATGAGATGCGAGGGGGCTCGCGCCGGAGCTGGCCGGGCGATGGCGGCTTCGGGCGGGGCTTTGGTTTTCGGCACCGGCAGATCGAAAACCTTGGCGATCGTGTCCCGGTCCACCGACTGGTAATTTCTGAGCGCCGGCGCGACTTCGGGCAGAAACAGAAGCGCGACGAAGGTGAACACCGTCAATGTCGTCTTAATCGGCATACGTCAGTCTTGCGCGGCTATCGGTTCCTCAAAACCGGTTATAAATAAACGGCGTCGCGCCGGTTTGCGCCACATATTGTAATCCGACCACGAGCAGCGCCAGCGCGGCGGCCTGCGCATAAAACGGCGCGCGCACGAACAACGCGAGCCCGTAATCGTACCAGCGCTTGGGAACGTAGTGCGCCAGAATCGCGATGGCGAGAATCAAACCGATGGATGCCGTCACGTTGGGCGCGGCCCAGGTGAGCGAGGCGATGCGCGCCAGCACATCCCAGGCGGTCTGCAAATCCGGCGCGCGGAAAAAGATCCAGGTGAAGGCGACGAAATGGAACGTGGCGAAGATGCTCACATAGCGCGCCCAGGGCGACGGCTTGGCTTTTTTTCGATAAACCTGCCAGGCGCGAACCACGGCCAGGCCGGCGCCGTGCAGCGCGCCCCAGATGGCGAAATTCCAGCTCGCGCCGTGCCACAATCCGCCGATCACCATGGTGATGATCAGGTTGAGGTACGGCATAAATTTGGATCGCTTGCCGGGGAGGGAAAAATATAGATAATCGCGCAGCCAGTTCGATAAAGTGATGTGCCAGCGCCGCCAGAAATCGGCAACGTTCACGGCCGCGTAGGGCCGATTGAAATTCACCGGCAGGCGGATGCCCAGCAGCAGCGCGGAGCCGATCGCGATATCGGTATAGCCGGAGAAATCGTAGTAAATTTGCAGGGCGTAGGCGTAGACGGCAATCAGCGTTTCGGCGCCGCTGTAGAGCTTGGGAAAATCGAAGACGCGGTTCACCAGATTCGCGCCGAGAAAATCGGCGATCAGCAGCTTCTTCATCAATCCCAGGGCGATGAGGTACAGCGCGCGGCCGCCGTCGGCCGGATCGAGCTTTCCCGGTTTTTCAAACTGCTCGAGCAGCGTGGAAACACGGGTGATCGGCCCGGCGAGCGTGGTCGGGAAAAAAGAGACGGCGGAAAGATAGGCGAGATAGCTTTTGGCGCCCTTGGCGTCGCGGCGATAAAGGTCGATGGTGTAGGTGAGGGCCTGAAAAACGTAAAACGAGAGGCTCACCGGTAGGGTCCAGTTCCAGGCCGGCGCGGTCCGGCCCGTTACCGCCGACCAGTTTTCGAGGAAAAACGGAACATATTTGATCGAGGCGAGCAGGCCGACGTTCATCAGGATGCTCGCGCCGGCCAGGAGGCGCCGCACAAGTGGATTTTTCGAATACTGCAAGCCGAGTCCCAGGACGTAATCGCAGCTTGAAACCGCGGGGATCAGCGCGAGATAGAAGAGATCCCACTTGGCGTAGAAAAAATAGTTCGCAAACAGGATAAGGCTGAGCGCCAGCAATCGGATGCGCGACACCGGCCAGTACAGCGCGAAGACCGCGATGAGAAAAACGAAATACGTCGGTGAGGAAAGCAGCAACCTTCAGGATAAAAAATAAATCGCTGTCCTGATTGCTTACCCCCGGCACGAATGCCGGGTTTGGAATGATACATTACCAGAGATGAAAAAAACGGCACTCTTGCTCGTTATGGCCGCGTTTGCGCTTGCCCAGGACGATATGGTCAACGACCCGGAAGGGCGCGATCAAGCGCGATCGATGGTGATCACCAAATTCGGAATCGTCGCCACCAGCCAGACACTGGCGTCGCAGGCGGGCGCGAGGGTGCTCGAAGACGGCGGCAACGCGATTGATGCGGCGATTGCGGCCAATGCGACGCTCGGCGTGGTCGAGCCGGCGATGAATGGAATGGGCGGCGACCTGTTCGCGATCATCTACGAAGCCAAAAGCGGCAAGCTTTACGCGCTCAATTCCAGCGGCTGGGCTCCGGCGGGATTGACGGCGGAAATGCTTCGAGCCAAGGGCATCACCGATATGAACAGAGCCGGCGCGTATCGCGTGACGGTGCCGGGAGCGGTGGCCGGTTGGCAGGCGCTGCATGACAAGTTCGGCACGAAGAGTTTCGAGCGGCTGCTGGCGCCGGCGATCTACTACGCCGAAAACGGCTTTCCCGTGACGGAGATTATTGCCTGGCAATCATCGGAAAAAGCCCACGCCAAGACGCCGGGGTTCGCCGAGACGTACATGCCGGGCGGCCACGCGCCGAAGGTAGGCGAGATGTTTCGCAATCCGGCGCTGGCCGGATCGTTGAAGCTGGTCGCCGAAAAAGGACGCGACGGTTTCTATCACGGCGCGACGGCGGAAAAAATCGTCAAATTTCTAAATGAGCACGGCAATCCGATGACGCTCGCCGATCTGGCGGAATTTCAGCCGGAGTGGGTCGAGCCGATCTCGACCACCTATCGCGGCTGGACCGTTTATGAAATCCCGCCGAACACGCAGGGTATCGCCGCGCTGGAAATGCTGAACATCATGGAGAAGTATCCGATCGGGGAGTACGGGCACAACAGCGCCAAGGCGCTGCACGTGATGATTGAGGCGAAAAAATTAGCATATGCCGACATGCTGCGCTACGTCGGCGATCCGCGCAGCGCGAAGATTCCGGTCGAGCAGCTCAAATCGAAAAGCTTCGCGGCGGAGCGCGCCGCGCGGATCGATCCGGCGCGCGCCAACTGCGATCCGCTGCCGGCGGAGCTGGCGGATCGGGCGCGGGCGGGCAACGATACGATTTATCTTTCGACGATCGATAAAGACGGCAACATTGTTTCGCTGATTCAGAGCAACTACAGCTCGTTTGGAACGGGGATGGTCGCGCCGGGCACCGGGTTTGCCCTGCAAAATCGCGGGGGGCTGTTTTCGCTGAAGCCGGACGAGCCGAATACGCTTGCGCCGCGCAAGCGCCCGCTGCATACGATCATCCCGGCATTTTTGCAGCGCGGCGAAACCCGGATCGGCTTCGGGATCATGGGCGGATTCAATCAGGCTCAGGCGCACGCCCAGTATGTCGCCAATATCGTCGACTTCGGAATGAATATTCAGGCGGCGCTCGAAGCGGCGCGCTTCACCAAGGGAAGCTTCGGCGGATGCGACGTGCAGATGGAATCGCGAATCCCGGAAAATGTTCGAAGCGAGTTGACATCGCTGGGGCACAAAATCACGGTCCGCGGCGCATATTCGGGGACCATGGGGCGCGGGGAAGCGGTGGAGCGGATCGAAACCGGGGTGAATTTCGGCGCGTCTGATCCGCGCGGCGACGGCGAAGCGATTCCGCAGGGTCCGCCGCTGCGGATGCGAGCGCCCGGGCAGCGATAGATCCGGAAACGGGCCGCATACTCCGGGCCATGAACGCCGGGGCGCGTCATGTTACGCTGAGGGCGCGCATGCTCGTTCGGTTTTTTGCCGCGGTGATGCTCGCCGCCGCGGCCGCCGCTCAAACCCCAGTCTCCTTGTTTGCACAGGTCGACGAAGTGGCCGGCGAATTGTCGAAAATCACCGGCTGGAGCGTCAAGCGGCGCGTCCCCTCGGAGATGCTCAGCAAGGAAAAATTTCGCAAATACGTCGATTCGCGGATGAAGGAAAACGCGAGCCAGCAGGAGATTCACGCCGAGGAGACGGTCCTCAAGATGTTCGGCTTCGTTCCGCAGGATTTCGATCTGGCGAAGGAAACGGTCGATCTGGTGAGCGAGCAGGCGGCGGCGTATTACGATTATTCGAAAAAGCGCCTGTTCATTCTCGATTCGACGCAGCAAGGCGCCGAGCAGCGGGTGGCGCTGGTGCACGAGCTGGCCCACGCGCTCGCCGATCAGCATCATCCGCTGGGGAAATTCTTGAAGAAGGGATCTCCCGACGACGATGCGGCGATGGCTCGGCAGGCGGTGATGGAGGGCCAGGCGACGTGGCTCACCTGGGCCTATATGTCGGAGCACAACGGCGGCAAGGCGGAGGTCGCCCCCGAGCTGATCGCGGAGTTGACCAGATCGGCCGGGGCGGATGGCGCGGATTATCCGGTGTTCAGCAACGCGCCGCTGTACATGAAAGAATCGCTGGTTTTTCCCTATAACGAAGGCTTGAAATTTCAGGATGCGATTTATCGCAAGCTGGGCCGCGCGGGCTTCGATCAGGTGTTCAGGCGCGCTCCGTCGAGCACGCAGCAGATTCTGCATCCGCGGGCGTATTTAGAGGACGAAAAGCCGCTCGATCCCGATCCGCCGGAGATTCGCGATTTTATCGGGAAAACAGAGGCCGGGCGATTTCGCGTTTTGATGGAAGGAAGCATGGGCGAGTTCGATCATTCGGTTCTGCTGCGGCAATACATTGACGGCGAGCAGGGCGCGCGCGCGGCGAGCCACTGGCGCGGCGGCTCGTTCCGGCTTTATGAACATAAGCGCGAAAAATTTCCGGTGCTCACCTACGTTTCCGAATGGGATTCGCCGGAGTCGGCGCGGCGCTTTTTCGATCTGTACCAGCGGGTGATGAAGGGGCGCTGGAAAAAGATGGAAATGGAGCATCGGGACGAAGGGAAGATCACCGGGTCCGGCGATGACGGCCGGTTTCAGCTTTGGGTGAGCGGGACGAAGGTACAGTCGATCGAAGGAATGCGTGCCGATTTCCACTTGCCGCCGCCCTTGTTACACTGAATTTATGCGAATTCTAGCCGCTTTGCTTTCGCTCAGCGCCGTGGCGCTGGCCGGAAACGTGCCTCCGGTAATCAAGGCGTCGCCCGATTTCACGGTGACGGAGCCTTCAGGGAAACAGATCACGCTGGCCAGCCAGCGCGGCAAAGTGGTGGTGCTGACTTTTATGTTCACCACCTGCCCGCACTGCCAGGCGGAAGCGCAGATGCTGACGCGCATCCTGAAGGAGATGGGACCGCGCGGGCTGTCGGTGCTGGGCGTGGCGTTCAATGATAACGCTTCGGTTCTGGTGCCCGGGTTCGTGCAGCAGTACAACGTAGGTTTTCCGGTGGGGGCGGCGGAACGCCAGACGGTGTTGAATTACCTAGGCATAAGCGAAATGGTGCGGTGGGTGGTGCCGCAAGTGGTGGTGATCGACCGCAAAGGAAACATTCGCGCGCAGAGCCCGCCGCAGGGCGATCCGAACTTGCAGACCGAATCCTACATGCGCGATCTTCTGGATACGTTGTTGAAGGAGCCGGCCGGCGCCGCCGCGCGAAAAACTTCGCACCGCTGATGCGATTCGCCATAGGATTCGCGCTGGTCTGGTCAAGCGCCGCGGCGCTGGCGATGCCGCCGCTGCCGCGCAAAGCGCCAGAGTTCACGATCACCGAGCCTTCCGGCAAGGAGACGCTGCTTTCGAGCTATCGTGGCAAAGTGGTGGTGCTGGCGTTCGTGCACACCACCTGCCCGCATTGCCAGGCGTTCTCGATGATTCTGGAGAACCTGTACAAGGAACTGGGGCCCAAGGGATTTCAGCCGATCGATGTAGCCTGGAATCCGAACGCGCAGCAACTGGCGCCGATGTTTGCCAAGGCGCTGAATCTGACCTTCCCGGTGGGCTACAGCAGCTATGATCCGATCATGGACTTCATGGGGTTTTCGCTCATGGACCGTCCGGTGGTGCCGCTCGAAGTGGTCATCGACAGGCAAGGCATGATTCGAGCGGAAAGCCCGCCGGGCGGGGATCCGAATTTACAGGATCAGGGCAAGCTGCGCGCGCTGATCGAGAGCCTGCTGAGCGCCAAAACCAGCGCAAAACGCTAAATCCTCACTCCAGCGCGGATTTGCAATAGGCGTAGGATTTTTTCATTTCGGCGATGGTGTCCGCGCCGTTGTATTCGTACTCGATCATGGCCGGAATCTGGAGGTGTTTGTTTTTTAGCACCTGAAGGACGCCTCTGATGTTGGTGTCGCCCTGGCCGAATGGCGTGAAGGCGGGCGGATTTCTTCGAACATCCTTGATGTGCAGCGTGATGATGCGCTCGTGATGCTCCTCAAGGAACGTCACCGGATCGTAGCCCGCCATGGTGAAATGCCCGATATCCAGGTTGATCGCCAGATAACGCGACCGGCCGGCGAGGGCCTCCTCAAAATCCTCGGGTCGGGCGAATTCATTCGGCTTCAGCAGCGAATGATTGTGAAACGCGACGTAAATCCTGTTCTGTTCCGCGAGCGGGCTGAGGCGCTTGGCGGTGGAGACATTCGACGATGCGGTGATGTATTTCACGCCGAGCGCCCGGGCGATCTCGAAGCCGCGCGCTAGCTCTTCGTCGCTCCAATCCTCGCGAAAACTGTAGTTGAAGGCGTACAGCTCGATTCCGGCGGCGTCGAATTTTTTACGAACGCCGCGCAGCTCCTCGAGCGGCGGATTCCTGCGCCACGATGGAAGCTTTGACGCGTCCTTGGGCTCGACGTGGCCTTGAAACAGCTCGGCCGCTCCGAGCCCGATCTGTTTCATGGCGGCGATGCAGGCGTCCAGATCGCGATCGCGGAAGCTGTACGTCTGCGCGCCGATTTTCACGCCGTGGATCGTGGAGTTGATTTTCGCGAAGGCGGCGATGGCGAGCTTATGGAAGGTTCTGCGGGTGAACATGTTTTTTCTACAGTATTCTGGCGATCGCCTCGGCGATGATCCGGCCATGAAAACGGCCGTTTTCGATGAAAATTTCGTTGGTGTGCATTCCGGCGACCAGTACGCCAGCCAGATACATTCCGGCGCGGTCGCTTTCGAGCGTATCGGGATTGGTATACGGCCGCATCGTTTCCGGATCGAAGCGGATGCCGTGCTGCTCCAGGAATTCGGTATCGGGGCGATACCCGGTCATGGCGAAAACGAAGTCGTTCCGGATGATGATTTCGCCGTCGGGAGTGCGGAGGGTCACCGAAGCCGGGTCGATGCGAACGACGCTGGTGCGGAACAAGCCGCGAATTTCGCCGCTCTTGATTCGATTTTCGATGTTCGGCTTGATCCAATATTTGACGCGATCGGAAATGCCCTCGCCGCGATGCGCCAGGGTGACGCGAGCGCCGGTCCAGAACAGCTCCAGCGCGGCGATGGCCGCGGAGTTTTTCGCGCCCACCACCAGCACGTCGTGATTGTAGTAAGGATGCGCTTCCTTGTAATAATGAATGACCTTGGGCAGATCCTCGCCGGGAACATTTAGAAGATTAGGCACATCGTAGTAGCCGGTCGCGAGAATCACTTTCTTCGATGCGTACTCGCACGGGCATCCGAGCGCATCGGTGGCGTGGGTGACGAACGCGCCGTCATTGCCGGAGATGTGGCTGACGCGCTGGTACTGGCGAATATCGAGCGCGTAATGATCGCTGACGCGGCGGTAATACTTGAGCGCCTCCGCGCGCACCGGTTTTTCGTTCAGCGAGGTCATCGGAATATCGCCGATTTCGAGCAGCTCCGGCGTGGTGAAAAAGACCATGTTGGTGGGGTAGTGGTAAAGAGAATTGACCACGCAGCCCTTGTCGATGAGCACGGCACGGATGCCGCGGCGCTTCAACTCGATTCCGCAGGCGAGCCCGGTGGGTCCCGCGCCGACGATCACCACATCAAACGATTCCACCGCATCTCCCGCGCCGCGCCGAACCGGATCCGTTCCGCCCTCCAACGTATTTGGAAATCGGGACACTAAAGCATTCCCTCGACGCTCAAATAAACGCGGGCCAGCGCGCCGGCCAGCTTCGACGGATCTTTTCCGCCCGCCTCAGCCATATCCGGCCGCCCGCCGCCTTTTCCGCCGACCGCCTCGGCCACCTCGCCCGCTAATTTTCCGGCATGGACCTTCGACGTTAAATCCTTGGTGACGCCGCTGACGATCGCCACGTTTGAATCCCGCGCCGTGGCGAGCACGATGACCGCGGTTTTGAATTTATTGCGCAGCGAATCGACCAAGGCGCGAAGCTGTTCGCGATCCAGGCCCTCCACCTCGGTTGCCAGGACTTTCACCCCCTTCAACTCGCGCGCCTTCGATTCGAGCGGGCCCGCCTGCGCCTGCGCGAGCTGCATTTTGGCGGCGCGCAGCTCCTGCTCAAGCGACTTCTCGCGCGCCAGGACTTTTTCAAGCTGCTCGACCAGCTCTGACTCCGGCACGCGGATCGCGGTGGCGGCGCGCGAAAGCTCCCTTTGCGCTTCCTGGAATCGCCGCAGCGCGCCTTCGCCGGTGATGGCTTCGATGCGCCGCACGCCGGCGGAAATGGAGCCTTCATAGACGATCTTGCAGATCCCGATATCGCCGGTGCGCGCCACGTGGGTGCCGCCGCACAGCTCCTTGCTGAAGGACTCGATCGAAACGACCCGCACCTTGTCACCGTATTTTTCGCCGAACAGCGCCATGGCGCCGGTTTCGAGAGCGCGATCGAGGTCCATGATCTCGGTGTGGACCTCGACGTTTTTCAAAATTTCCATATTCACCAACCGCTCCACTTCGGCGAGTTCATCGGGGTCGAGGGCGGCGTAATGAGTGAAGTCGAAGCGCAGGCGCGCCGGCTCGACCACGCTTCCGGCCTGTTTGACGTGGGTTCCGAGCACGGTTCGCAGCGCGGCGTGCAGCAGGTGGGTGCCGGTGTGATTGCGCATCGTCGCCTGACGAGCCTCCGGGTTGACGCGCGCGAGAACACGATCACCCGCGCGGATCGGGCGAAGCGTTTTTACGCGATGCAGCGTTTTTCCCGGAGCGCCGGAAATGGCCGATTCCACCTGGGCCAGAACCTCGCCCGTGTCCGGCGATATGAGCCATCCCTGATCGCCAACCTGGCCGCCGGCTTCGGCGTAAAAAGGCGTCTGATCGAGAATGATTTCGGTGTCCGAGGCAAACTGAACCGTGGCGCGCGCCTCCAGCGTTTCGCGGCCGACGAATCTGGTTTGCGGAATGGTTTCGAACTCCGGGCGCAGCACCTTTTTTTCCGCGCCCTTCCAGCTTGCCCGGGCGCGCACGCGCTGCTTCTCCATTTCCGCCTCGAAGCCGGCGCGGTCGATAGTCAAGCCGGATTCGCGAGCCATCTCCTCCTGCTCATCGAGCGCGAGCCCGTAGGTATCGTAGAGCTTGAACGCGGCTGCGCCGGGCAATACGCCATCGACGGCCGATTTGGCTTCGTCGTGAAAAAATTTTTCGGCGACCTGAAACGTCGTCGCATAGCGGTGCTCTTCGTCCTTGACCACGCGCGCCACGCGCTGGATGCTTTCCATCATCTCCGGATAAGCGCCGCGCATCAGCTCGGCGACGAAGCCGGTGAGCTTGTACAGATACGGCTCATGGACGCCAATCATGCGGGCGTTGCGCATGGCGCGGCGCATGATTTTTCGGAGCACGTAACCGCGGCCTTCATTGGAAGGCAGCACGCCGTCGTGGATCAGAAACGCGGTGGAGCGGGCATGATCGGCGTTGATGCGCAGGACCACGTCGGTTCGCTCCTGCTCGCCGTAGGATTTCTGAAACAACTCGCCGGCGCGATCGAGGATCGGGCGGATCAGGTCGGTTTCGTAGACGGAGAGCTTGCCTTGCAGCACCGCGCAAAGCCGGTCGAGGCCCATGCCGGTGTCGATCGACGGCCGCGGCAGCGGCGTGAGCTTGCCGGATGCGTCGCGATCGAACTGCATGAAAACGAGATTCCAGATTTCCACGAAGCGCTCGCCCGGATCGTCGGGGAATTTTCCCTCGCCGGCCTCGGGGCCGAGGTCGTAGTGAATTTCCGAGCATGGCCCGCACGGTCCGGTCTCGCCCATCTGCCAGAAATTATCTTTTTCGCCGCAGCGGAAGATGCGCGATTTGGAAACGCCGGTGACTTCCTGCCACAGCCGCTCGGCATCATCGTCCTCGCGAAAAACGGTGAAGTAAAGCTTTTCTTCCGGCAGGTGGTAGTGATTGATCATCAGGTCCCAGGCATAGGCGATCGCTTCTTTCTTGAAATAATCGCCGAAAGAAAAATTGCCGAGCATCTCAAAAAAAGTCAGGTGGCGGCGCGTGTAGCCGACGTTTTCAAGATCATTGTGTTTGCCGCCGGCGCGGACGCACTTCTGCACCGTGGCGGCGCGGTTATAATCGCGCTTTTCGAAGCCGAGAAATACGTCCTTGAACTGATTCATTCCGGCGTTGGTGAACAGCAGGGTGGGATCGTTCGCCGGGACGAGCGAAGAGCTTCGCACCACGCGATGCCCGCGTTCGGCGAAGAAGTCGAGAAATTTCTGGCGGGTCTGAGGGCCTGTCATGCGTAACTTTTATTGTGGCATGAGCGGCGCGAACGCCTTGGCCGCCGAACAAAAATGCGAGCCGCAAGCTGTGCGCTACTGCTGTTTCGGAGTGTCGGCGATGGTGCCGCCCAGGCCGGCGTAGGTTTCTTTCACCTTGACGACCTTCGCGCCTTGAAACGTGACGAACATCACCTTGCCGGGAGGCGTGCCATAGATCCAATCTTCAGTTTCAACGCCGTCTATGGTCTCGCGATCTTTGCGCAGGGGCTTGCCGACGGCGAGGATGACCTGGTCTCGATCCATGCCGGTGATGACTCGCTTTTCGGCTACGGCTTTCTTCACCTCGGGAGGAAGCGTTTCGGCATACTGCTCGATGGCGCTCTGCTGGTTGAAATCGAGCACGGGTTTGAGCATCTTCTTGACGTCGGCCGAGGTAATTTCGCCGATCGGTTCATTGAAGCGCAGCGCGAGGGTGGTGCCGCCGGGGGCGTTGGTGGGATTGCCGCCGTTGATCGGGTTCATGGCGCCCGGCCCTCCCATGCCGATCGAAATGTGATCCTTCCAGGCGCCCTTTGCGCGCATTCCGCCGTTAATTTCAAGGATAATGGCGTCTTTTTGAATCTCGACTTTGGTCACCTGCACCAGATCGCCGAGGCGGGCGGCCAGGCCGTACTGCTTGTTGGCGGCGGTCCATTCCTGGGTGTCGAAGGCGCCGTTGGTTTGCAGATTGAGCGCCTTTTTCGAGCGCGGCAGCGGGACTTTCGCCGTGGCGTATTCGGCGGTGAGGCCCCGCAAAAGTTCCCTATGCTCGTCGTTGGTGAGTTTCTTCTGGTCGCCGTAAACCGGCGCGATGACCGAAGCGGCCGCCACGCACGCCAGGATCATCCTTGAAGTTTGCGACATGATCCTACCTCAATCAAGTCAGACGCTCAACGCCTTCGTTCCTTTCCGGGAACAGACGATGAACCGCGATGAACAGCGCCACGATGATCACGGTCGCCAGCACGCTGCCCTCCGGTCCATACGCGCCGCCGCTCAACCACGGTCCAACCCTCCATTCGAGCGTATACCCGGTCACGCCCATTGTAAAGCCGGAGAGATTCACGCCGAACATCGGAATGGTGACGTTCCAGCCGAAGTGCAACCCGATGGGCAGCCATAGCGCGCTGGTGCGATAGTACGCGTAGCCGAGCAGAATTCCCCAGAGCATGGTATTGCCGATGCCGATGTAAGTCGCGTTCTGATTGTTCACGTGGGCGAGGCCGAATACGATTCCGGCCGGGAGAATGGTGGCGAATGCGCCGAGCTTCCGGATCAGCAACTGGAACGCGTAACCGTGAAACAGCATCTCCTCGCCGACCGCGCCGAACAGCAGGACGATGGCGACGAAAGCCGCGCTGGCGGCCGGGTGCTCGGAGCGGGTGGTGCGCTGAAAATGAGCCGCGCCGGCCGAAATCGCTCCGACCAGAATCACCATCACCGCCAGGGCGGCGATGCCGGTTCCGACCAGGAACTCGCCGGTCGAGGTGGGACTGGAGCCTAGCCCGACATCCGACAGCCGCCCGCGCTCATAGATTCGCACGGTGATCGCGTTGGCGAGCGCGGCGGCGGTGAAGGTGGTCAGCGCGGCGACCACGAAGTAGGTATCGCGCGTGCCGAGAATCCAGAACATCAGCGGCGCGATGAACAGCAGCGAAAGCCATCCGATAAGGATGTACAGGCTGACGCGAAGAATCACGCCGAGATTGTTGGGGGCGGGCGCGGGCGTCATTGGCGGCGGCCATGCTGCTCACAGGCCACGGGCTGTGCTGCCCTGGTGCGCAAATCCGCTCGGTTTCGCATTTTTCAGCCCGGAAGCCTCAGTATACTTAAGTCGATGAACCCCCAACCCTCCGCACCGAAGATCCACCTTTCCAACACGGCCGAATTTCGCGAGAGCTATGCCAACAGCGTACAGGTGCGCGTAAGCTTGTGGGATTTTTACCTGATGTTCGGGCGCATTACGCAATCCTCGCCGGACGCGGTGGCGATTCAGAATTTCCAGGGAATTTTTTTGAGCCCGCAGCAGGCCAAGGCGCTGTCGAACGTGCTCAATCAGAACATCCAGCAGTATGAGGCCGCCTTCGGAGAGATCAAGCTGGAGCCGCATCCGGCCGGCCCGGTGATCCAATGACCGGTGTTCGCTGAAGTGAAATCGCGGGCGAAGGCGATTGCGATTTTTTTTGCGGCGTTCGCCACGCTGCTGATTTTCGATCATTGGCCCTATCTGAAGCTGCCGTTTTTCTGGGATGAACTGGGGCAGTTCGTTCCGGCCTCGCTCGATTTGTATCAATCCGGCGCGTGGGTGGCAAAATCGACGCTGCCGAATGTGCATCCTCCGGGAGTGATGGCGTATCTGGCGCTGGTCTGGAGAATTTTCGGATTTTCGATTCCGGCGACGCGCGTGGCGATGCTAATTTTCGCGTCGTGCGGCGTGCTGTTTTCCTTTCTGCTGGCGATTCGGTTGTGCCGGAAAACGGCGGGGGCGCCGGCGTTCGCGGCGGTGATTTTTCTGCTCGCCACGCCGATGTTTTACACCCAATCGATGATGGCGCAGCTCGATATGCCGGCGATGACGCTGACGGCGCTGGCGCTGCTGCTGTTCTTGGACGATCGCTTCGCCTGGTGCGCCGTCGCGTGCTCGGCGCTGGTGCTGGTGAAGGAGACCGGAATTTCGACGCCGTTTGTTTTCGCTGCGTGGTTGTGGCTGCGCGAGAAAAAGAGGCGCGAGGCGCTGTATTTTCTGGCTCCGGCGATCGCGCTGGCGGCGTGGCTGCTCGTGCTGCGCCATGCGACGGGGCACTGGCTGGGCAATGAGGAGTTCGCGAAATATAACGTCGGCGATTCGCTCAAGCCGGCGCATATTCTCGGGACGCTCGAGCGAAGATTCTATTTTTTATTTATTTCCGACGGCCTGTGGATCGGGGCGATCACGCTGTTTATCGGAGCGCGCCTGCTGCGCGGGCGGGAATGGTCGATCGCGTTTTTAACCGGCGGCGCGCAGATTCTGCTGGTGAGCGTGTTTGGCGGCGCTTCGCTGGACCGCTATGCGACGCCGGTGTTTCCGATTCTCTACGCGGCGATCGCGGCGGCCGGATCGGTTTATCCGCGAAGCTGGCGATGGGCCACGCAGGGAGCGATGACGTTCGGGCTGCTGCTTGGCTTGTTTTGGAATCCGCCGTATCCGTTTTCCTATGAAAACAACCTGGCAATGACCGATTTCGTCGCGCTGCAGCGGGACGCGGCGAGCTGGCTGGAGGCGTGGGCGCCGGGCAAGCGCGTGGCGAGCTCCTGGCCGTTCACGGATGCCGTTCAGCGGCCGGAGATGGGCTATATTCATCGCCCCATGAATGTGCAAGCGGCGCCCGATTTCCGGCTCGAGAGTCTGGCGGGTCTGAATCTTCGGCGCGTGGACGTGCTGGTGGTTTTTTCGAAAACCTGGGAGCCGGAGGGATTTCTCGATTGGGATTGGTTTCACCGGTATTTGCGGCGCAACTGGGGCTTTCACCGGCAAGCGACATCGGAGGAGATCCGGCGTGGATTAGGATTTCATCCGGTGATGAAGATTACGCGTCGAGGGCAGTGGATCGAGATTTATTTGCCGGACCGAAGGAGAGAATTGTAGGATGCCATCCATGGACTCGCGGCGCGAATTATTAAGCGGCGCCGCAACCGGCCGTCCGCGTGTCGAGCGTCTTTCCGGCGGCCGCGGGCGGCCCGCCGGCCAAAAAATGGAACGAGTCTAATGCGACCGCGACAATGCGATATTCGAGAGTTGATCCGGGAAGCGCCCGGCTTCAAACGGCGTCTTGAGAGGATAAGGACCGATCAAACCACGGAATTCGACTGGTACCCATACGATTCGCTGGCCGTACTGCCAGTATGGGACCGAATGCTCGCCGGGGATCGGCGAAACCTTTTCCGCCTGGCGGGCGCTGCCCCGGTCCTCGACATCGGGTGCGGAGACGGTGAGCTTTCTTTTCTGCTCGAGTCCCTCGGGTTCGATGTGCTCGCGATTGATAATCCGCCGACGAACTACAACGGGACCCGCGGCTTTCGACGCCTCCAATCCGCGCTCCGCTCCTCGACCGAGCTCAGGACATACGACCTTGATGACGGACTTCAACTCGAAGGCCGCACGTTTGGACTCGCACTCTGCCTCGGGCTCCTCTACCATGTTAAAAATCCATTGCTGTTGCTGGAGCGGCTCGCTAAACACGCGAGATTTTGTCTCATCAGTACGCGGATAGCTCATACCACTCCCAGCGGCGTGCAAATCGCTGAAGAGCCGGTTGCGTATCTGGCCGGCCCGGCCGAAACCAACGCGGACCCAACCAACTTCTGGATCTTTTCGGAGTGCGGGCTGCGGCGCGCCCTGGAGCGAACTGGATGGGAAATTCTAGATCACGTTTCGACCGGCTGCCTCTCGGGCTCTAATCCGGTGGATGCCAGCCGTGACTGCCGGTTCCACTGCATCGCTCGCAGCAGAATGCCCGACCCATGGCTCGGAACGCAGTGTGTCGATCTGGATCGTGGTTGGCATTCAATGGAGCACCGAAGTTGGCGTTGGACGGAGCGTGCCTTTTCGCTGCGCGTCGCGACGGTATCGGGAGGCGCGCGGTTAAGGCTCCGCTTCCACATCCCTGAGGTTGTTCATGCGGCGCTCGGACCAATCACCCTTCAGGCTGGCATTGCCGGGCAGGCGATCGGCGCGCGCGATTACACTTTTGCCGGCGAGCACATTTTTGAGCAGGCGCTTCCCGCCAGCCCCTCCCGGACGATTCGCATCGAATTCGCGCTGAATAAGGCTCTTGGCCCGACTGCTGCCGACGCTCGAGAGTTGGGCATCCAGGTGGAATTCTGGAAATATCCGGAGAAAGGGGCTCCGATACCCGCATTTCCGATCCTAATCGAAAAAATCGAATAATGCGATAGAGAGGCCTGGCGGACGGCCCCCCCTATCGATCGAGAGCGCACCGGGATCACCATCCCCAGGCGTGGTAGTTCGAATACAGGAGTGGTGGCGCATAGTAAGTTTGTGTGTCGTTCGGGTTTACGTCGGGCCATTGCTGAAGAAAGAACACCACGTTGCCCGCGGTTTCGTGCGCGGCATAGAGCTGCTCGGAGGTGTTGAGATCGTTGTAACACGTCTCTCCGATAATCCATCCTTGCGTCTCCCCGTGTTGTTGAAGATAGTTCCAGCCATTTAGGTATGCATCATGCGCATTAAGTTGATTCGGGTCCAAACAATTCCCGTAAATGTGCAATTCGAAAACTGGCGGAAAGGTGGTTCCGTATACCTGCGGCATCATTGAAAGGTTTGCAACGCAGTTGTTATCGCAGCTAGCTGAGAATCCAACCGTGTCGCTATTACCGTACTTGAGCGTGTACTGTCCCCAGAGCCAGGATGTGTACTGAGTGATGTAGGGGAAATTAGCGACCATCATTTCGTTGCTTAGGTCGTATTTGTCCAGGTACAGCCCATTGGATGTCATCGCGTCATGGACGCTGTAGATGAAGTTAAGATTTTGGATGGCATGCGTCCAGTCCACGCCTGTGGTCCATTTTTGCGGATTGTTTGGCCCCTGGGGAAAGAATCGCAACCTGACTCCCAGGCCGTGGCTGTATGCATCCTGAATGATTGAGATCAGCGCAGATAGACAGTTCGGCGGAATTGCGCCTGAGGAAGAATCAATTAGCGCGCCATATCCCGGTCCGGGAGTCCCCGAATAAGGGCACTGCCCGTTAGCGGAACCACCGTCAATGAAAATGAGCGGCAGCGAGATTCGCTGCTGGCCGTTTGCCGCCATCGTCGCAAGCTGGCTATCGACGATCGAGCTAACCGCCTGGCCGTTGTATTGCAGGTAGAAGTCCGTAATCGGCGAGTATCCGGGACCGCCATCGCTTGGCGGCTCGGCTGCGTACGAGAGGAGATCGGCAACTCCCTTGTGCGCAGCAGTCTGCCACTGAGTCCGCCGGTGTTGCGCTCCGCCTCCATTTCTGACGAGATGAGAATTGGCAACGTTGTGTTTCATGGACTCAGACCGGAATTACCCAAAAATTGTTGCATTGTCCTTGAAGGCTAGGCGCGTGGCGAGCTCGTGGCCGTTCACGGGCGGGATCCGCGAATATTTGCGCAAAAATTGGGGATATTAGACGCAGGCGACGCCGGAGCAGATCCGGCGGGGGCTGGGGTTCCGGCCGGTGATGAAGATTACGCGTCGCGGGCAGTGGATCGAGATTTATTTGCCGATTCGCGATTAAGCCTCGCGTGCTTCGAATGAAACGGGTTGAAATTCGCCGACGCGGTTGACTTCGAGAATCATCCGGCCATCGCCATCGACTCGGAAGGCGGGCTTGAATCTGGCGCCCCAGATCATTTCGTCATAGCGATACGAATAGCGGGCGTTGACGGTCTGGCTGAAGGTGTCGTCGAAGCCTTTGATCAGGATCATGACTTCGGCTTGGACGCGTTCGAGGTCGGCCGCGCTTTTCCCGTGGAAAGGGCTGGCCTCATCGATCGGATGAACGACGGTCCAGGTGAGCGGGAAGAAGTAGATGCTTTGCCGTTCGAGCGCGAGCGGGGTGTAAGCGCGCGCGTGGGCCGGACCTTCGACGGTCATCAGCATCGCGCTTGCCTGAAGCTCGATTAAGACATTGGAGCGAAGGTTCACGATGCGGAATTGCAGGCTCGTTTTGTCCTGATAGGGCGCGATGAGCGCGTTTTGGCTGAAGCCGATGCGGGCGGAGGGTTTTGATACGCGGCCGAACAGGAGTCCGGTGGCGAGGGCGAAGCCCATCAGGCCCACGATCGCCTCGAACGCGGCGATGAAGTTCGCGGTGTTTGAAACAGGCGCGAGATTGCCGTAGCCGACGGTGGTGAGGGTGTGGGCGCTGAAGAAAAAATCGTCGAGGAACGCCTGCCAGTACGGGTCATGGCGCGCGCCTTGAATATCTCCGGCGGGAAGCGTGAAGTAGATCAGCGCGAAGACGGTGTTTACGACGACGTAGCCGGCCAGAACGTAACCGAAGAAAACGGGCCAGGAGGCGTTGATCAGGTGCAGATACGGATGAAACTGGCGCCAGGAAGCGCCGCGGCGCTCGACGTTGAAGCTGCCGTCCTTGTTGATGGCGCGGCGAAGATTGCCGGTGTATTGCTGTGTTAAGCCGGGGTCGAAGGACGGTTGGGCCATGTTGGGTGGCGTGCAGGGATCGCCGGATCGCGCGCTTCCCGCCACTTCCCAATTCTATTCGTAGCGGAGGGCAACCAGAGGATCGACGGCCGTGGCGCGGCGGGACGGAATATAGGCGGCGGCCAGCGCGATGAGCCACAGGACCGCGGCGGAAGCGAAATAAATCGGGAGGTCCCACGCTTTAAGGCCATAAAGAACCGGCTGGAGAAGCGATCCGGCGGCGGCGGACGCGGCCACGCCGGCGACGGTGCCGATCAGGACCATCACCGCCACTTCGCGGATGACCAGGGCTCGAACGCGCCCCGCATCGGCGCCGAGCGCCATGCGGATCCCGATCTCGCGCGTGCGGCGCGCGATGTTGTACGCGAGGACGCCATAAAGTCCGAGAGCCGCGAGAACCGTGGCGAGCGCGGCGAAAATGGCGGTGAGCGCGGAAAGGATGCGCTCGGCGAAGAGGTCCTGATCGATCTGATCGTCCATGGTTTTTATGGAGCGGATCGGCATATTGGGATCGAGCGAAGCGACCCCGGCGCGGATGGCGGATTCGATCTGCCGCGGATCGATCGCGGTTCGCAGATAGAAATACAGGTGTTGGATTTTCGCCTGACGATACGGGACGTAGAAAACGCGTTGCGGAGATTCTTTAATCCCGGAGTACTTTGATTCCTTCACCACCCCGACGATTTCGATATCCGCCGCCTGTTTGGCGCCGCCTCGCGCGAAGCGATGGCCGAGCGGGTTCTGGCCCGGGAAAAAATGCCTGGCGAACTCTTCATTGACGATGGCGACTTTGGGCGCGCTGGCGTTATCGGCGAGCGTGAAGTCGCGGCCGGCGATGAGAGGAATGCCCATTGTGCGGAAGTAGTCCGCGCCGACCTGATCGTAGTTGGAATCGGCGGCGTCGTCGGTCGGCGGAATATAGCCGGGAACGGTGATGTTCTGGCTGTCGTCATTTCCGGAAACCGGCGGATTCATGCCCGCCGAAACGAGCTGCACGCCGGGAATGGATGCGAGGCGATCCGTGAGCTGATCGTAAAAGGCGTACGCGGCTTGATCGTTGTAGCGGTTGAGCCGCGGATCGAGGCCGAACATCACCAGATGATCGGCGCGAAATCCCAGGTCGATGTTGCGGAGATTCAGCAGCGTGCGCGAAAGAAGCCCGGCCGAGATGAGCAGCAGCAGCGAAACGGCGACCTGCGCGGTGACCAGCGTTTTGCGAAATGCGTTGGAAGAGCCGGAGGCGGTGCTTTGGCCGGATTGATCCTTGAGCGAAGTGTTCAGGTCGGGACGGGTCGATTGCAGGGCGGGAAAAAGGCCGAAGAGAAATCCCGTCAGAATCGAAACCGCGAGACAGAACAGCAGCGCGCGGAG
>Ga0209062_1002080_pt1 | contig 28948 bp, 27 predicted proteins | sample Coa_R2_2_FD_187158 | JGI IMG/M metagenome (GOLD analysis project Ga0209062, IMG submission 187158) | Surface soil microbial communities from Centralia Pennsylvania, which are recovering from an underground coalmine fire - Coalmine... | ecosystem: Environmental > Terrestrial > Soil > Unclassified... | reverse complement strand
CGGCGCGGCCCGTGCACGATCTACACGTTTCCTCGGCTCTTCGGAGACCCGCTCGCGGGGACGGGTCCGGACTTTACGCAGCGCGTCGCCGCACTCGGGGGCCGGGTCGTCCTGCTCGATCCGAGCGTGCAAGGCGAGGCGGCGGCGGCCCTTGCGGCACAAGCCGAGGCGAGAGTCGCGGCCTTGCAGGCGGCCCATGATTGGCGCTCGCTGTGCAGACGGTTCCCTGAGTTTGCGCTCGACGAAGCGGCCCTTCGCGAGGTCGTCACCGGGAAGCTGAGCCGGCGGCTGTACGAGGCCATGGAGACGATCACGATCCTCTCATCGCTGGCCAAGACGGCACGGCTCGATCTCGTCGTCGTCAACGACGACGTCCGGCCGACGAATAAAGTCGCGGTGCTGTGGGCGAAGAGCCGAGGGATCCCGACGGTTCAACTCTCGCACAGCTGCATATTGGGGCGGCTGATCCCACCGCATCGCGAGTTGAACACGCGGACGATGGCGGTCTTCGGTGAGCACGGAGCGGTTCCGTACGTCGAACTCGGCGTCGAGAACACGCGCATCGCGGTCACCGGGAACCCTGCCTGGGATGTATATGCGCGATTGCGTCCCGCTCGCGGCGAGCTGCGGCGGCGCGTCGCCGAGGCGTACGGTTTCGATCCGGCAAAGCGGCTCCTGGTCTTCGCCACGACCTGGTGCGCGCGACTCAGTGCGCTCGAAGACGAGGACGCCTACGAGAGCTCGCTGCGCGACCTGTTCAACGCCTATCGAACGCTGCTTGCATGTCGCGACGACCTCGCCTTGGTCGTCAAGGATCGCTCGTCGAATCCATCGGGTGCGCAGCGCGTGGCCGAGATCGTCGCTGCGCTCGGCCTCCCGGCGTCGAGCTACATCTACACGCAAGACGGGCTTGCGCCGCTGATCGTCGCCGCCGACCTGGTGATCTCGACGAACTCGAACGTCTCGATCGAAGCGGGACTGGCCGGAGTCCCGGCGATCAATCTGTGGAGTCCGGCGAGTTGGCTCTTGGGGCCGTTCTTCTCGGCGGACGACGGGATCGTCGAGGTGACGGGGGACGAACTGGCTCGGACGATCTCGAGGTTGCTCTCCGATCGGCCGACGTATGAGGCGGTGCAACGGGCGGCGGCGGCCGCGCTGGGGCGTTTTCAGGCCGTCTCGAACGGGGCGGCGGCGAGCCGCGTCGCCGCCCATCTATGGGAGCAGGCGAACACGCCGCCCGCTTCGGGCGCGATCGCGCTCTTTTCGAGCGAACCGAGACGGGTGATCGAGATGATCGTCGATGGGCAAAGCGGCGCCGGTGCGATGCGCGAGCGCTTCCCGGGAGCCCAGGTCCTGGCGATCAGGGTCGATCCGCGACGTCGTTCCCTCGACCTCCTCGAGTTCGGGATCCCGCATCGCAGCGTCGACGCGGTGTTCTTCTCCGAGGGACTGCAACGGCTGTATAACCCGTGGGAGACGCTCGTCCGTCTGCGGCCGTTCTTGACCGACCGTGCGCAGATCGTCGCGACGATCCCCTCCGTCCGCAACTTCGCGTTCCTGCAGCGCCTCGTCGCCGGAAAGTGGAGTCCGAACGAAGACGGAGGTCCGGCGCGCGAGATTCGGTTCTTTACCTTGAGCGAGATTCGCGCCCTTTTCGAGACGACGGGCTACCGCCTCAGCCGGATCGAGCCGCGCGTCGATCCGCGGTTCGCGCACCTCGACGCTCCCGCCGACGCACGGGTCGACGTCGACACCCCGATACTCAAGTTGAAAGGGATCTCGAGCGCCGACTTGCTCGAACTCAAGAGCGCGTCCTTCGACGTCCTGGCCGAGCCGGTCGAAGTCTAGCCGGGCGTCGCGCGCAGGTAGAACTGCAGGGTCTTGAGCTCGTCGAGGTCCTCGGGCGAGAGGTTTTTGAAGAGCGCCTGCGGCGTCTCGACGTTCGACGGACCGGAAGCGTTCGGCCTGAGGGCCTCCAGCCGTTCGTCGTAGTTCGGAATCATCCGGTCGATGCGATAACCGTTCTCGGTGAAGAGTCGCTGGACGTCGCTGCGCGTGAAAAAGCGGACGTGCGTGACGTCGAGGAGTCCTGAGCCCGCGTAGGGGAAGCGGCCGGCCGCGATTTGTGAGATCAGCCAGAGATTGCGCGCATTGGGGATACTCGCGATCAGGTGCGCGTGGGGAGCGAGGAAGGCGCGCAGTCGTCGGAGGAACGACCATGGGTCGTAGATGTGCTCGAGGATGTCGAGCAGGAGTACCGTGTCGATCGAGGCCGGGGCGATCCCGGCCGCGGCGAAGTCGAACCGTTCGATGTCCCCCTCGAAGACCGCGTCGATCCGTTCGCGTGCCGTTTGCGCCGAAGCAGGGTTGAGCTCGATCCCGATCACGCGGGCCGCGGGGTAGCGCCGCTTGAGCTCGGCCGACGTGATCCCGTTCCCGCAGGCGACGTCGAGGACGATCCCGGGGGGCCGGGCCAGCAGCGCGAGGACGTCGTTGCGCGGCTCGCGATACTGGCCTTCCGCGCCGCTGAGATTCGGATCGGTCAAGAGTTCCCACGCATGGCGTGGTCCCGGGCGGGATGCAGCGCCGACTTGGAGTCCCCGCTTCGTCGCCTCGAGATAGGCCAGACCGTGCTCGAGATCCGGCTCGAGATGGGCGCCCTCGGCCCATTCGTTCCACGCGTTGACGAAGATCAGGCGTTGCTCCGCGGGCTTGGCTTGCTCGGCTGCGACGAGCTCGGACAGCCAGCCTTCGTACAGCCCGGGGGTCGAGCCGTGAAAGACGGTCGCATGCTCCCGCTGGCGCGCCGTGTTGTCCCAGCCGGGCGTGAGACAGCGGAAGCGCCGGTACGGCGGCTGCGGTTTCGCGCGCTGCCGTTCGGCGAAGGCCGCATAATCGAAGATGCGGGGTCCGGCTTCACGCTGCGCGGGCGGTAGGTTCGTCCAGTCCGGCTGAAACTCGACCGCCGCGTCGAACCCCAGGAGTCCGGGATCGTCGTGCTCGTCCGAGAAGCTCTCGACGCGGCAGATGAAGAGCTCGCCCACTCCGTTGCGGCGAGCGTACTCGCGCCACAGGCCCAGCGTAGCAGCCGGGTCGCGCAGCTTCTTGGCGCGATAGACCAGGAGCAGCGGCTTGCCGTCCAACCGGATGTAGCGTCGGTCGGAGAAGACGCCGCAGAGCCAAGCGATATGCTCGAGGTCGTCCTCGGGGCTGTGTACCTGCGCCATCAGGATCTCGCCGCTGCGGCCGTCCCAGCTCCGAGTCCAATCTTCGTTCGCCCAGCAGAGGCAAAACGGGAAATCGGGCTTCCCGCTCTCCAGGACCTCGCGCAGCGGACGGTCGAGGAGGAGCTTCCCGCCGAACCAGTAGTGATAATAGCAGAAGCCGTACACGCCGTGCTCGCGCGCGAGTGCGGCCTGCGCCTCGCGCGTCTCCGCCAGCCGTAAATCGTAAAAGCCCAGCTCGCGGGGTAAGTGCGGCTGTTTGTGGCCGGGGAAGAGCGGCCGCGCCTGCACGACGTTGCGCCACTCGGTAAACCCCGGTCCCCACCAGCGGTCGTTCTCGGGGATCGGGTGGTATTGAGGCAGGTAGAATGCGATCAGTTTTGCGGCCGGATCGTCGCTCGGCATAAGCCCTCCTGCACCGATCATCGACGAGTCGCGCGCAAAGCTTTCGTGGCGCTAAGCCTGCGGTGCCGGGTTACCGACATAGAGAAAAGTTGGTATGTTCAACGGTAAATCGATCCTCGTGACCGGGGGGACGGGGTCCTTTGGTCACGCCTTCGTGAAAATCGTCCTGGAGCGCTATCGCCCCGAACGGCTGATCGTCTATTCGCGGGATGAGCTCAAGCAATTCGAGATGCAGCAGCGCTTCAACGACAAGGCGATGCGCTATTTCATCGGCGACGTGCGTGACGAGAGCAGGCTGCGTCAGGCGATGCTCGGCGTCGATTACGTCGTCCACGCGGCGGCGCTCAAGCAAGTCCCGGCCGCCGAGTACAACCCGATGGAGTGTATCAAGACCAACATCCATGGGGCGCAAAACGTGATTTCGGCGGCGCTCGACGCCGGAGTCGAAAAGGTCGTCGCCTTGTCGACGGACAAGGCTGTCAATCCCGTCAACCTGTACGGGGTGACGAAGCTGGCCTCGGACAAATTGTTTCAAGCGGCCAACAACATCGCCGGGCGCCGGCGGACGCGGTTTTCGATCGTCCGTTACGGCAACGTCGTCGGCTCCCGGGGATCGGTCTTACCGTATTTCAAACAGCTCCTTGCCGACGGTGCGACCGAGCTCCCGATTACCGATCCCGAGATGACGCGCTTTTGGATCACCCTCCCGCAAGGCGTCGACTTCGTCCTGCGCGCCTTCGAGCGGATGCAGGGAGGCGAGATCTTCATCCCCCAGATCCCCTCGGTGCGGATCGTCGACCTCGCGCGGTCGCTCTCGCCGCGGGTCGGCTTGAGGATCATCGGGATCCGTCCCGGTGAGAAGTTGCACGAGGCGATGTGTCCGCGTGACGATTCGCACCTGACGATCCGCTTCCGCGATCATTTCGTCATTCGGCCTGCGATCACGTTCACGTCGCCGATCGACTATACGGTCGACGGGACGGGTGAGCGCGGAGAGCCGGTCCCCCGCGGATTCGAGTACAACTCGGGGACCAACGACTGGTTCCTCTCGATTAGCGAACTGCAAGCCCTCAACGGTTCGCTCGCCTACGCATGATCTCGATACCCTATGCGCGGCAAAGCATCGTACAGGAGGATATCGACGCCGTCGTCGAGGTCCTCAAATCGGACTGGCTGACGCAAGGACCGACCGTCCCGCTCTTCGAGGAAGAGGTTGCGGCGTACTGCGGCGCGCGGCACGCCGTCGCCGTCACCAACGGTACCTCGGCGCTGCATATCGCCTGTCGCGCGCTCGGCGTCGGTCCCGGCGACCTCGTTTGGACCTCGACGAACACCTTCGTGGCCTCCGCTAATTGCGTGCTCTTTTGCGGCGGGAGCATCGACTTCGTCGACGTCGAGCCCGATACGCATAACTTGGACGTCGTCGCCCTCGAGAAGAAGCTCGTCGACGCCGAACGGTGCGGGCGCCTACCCAAGGCGCTCGTCGCCGTCCATTTCGGCGGCCAACCGTGCGATATGGAACGTATCGCCGAGCTTGCGAGAACTTACGGGTTTGCGGTCGTCGAGGACGCCTCGCATGCGCTCGGTGCATCCTATCGCAACGACCGCGTCGGGAGTTGCCGCTACTCCGATCTCGCGATCCTGAGCTTCCACCCCGTGAAGATCGTGACGACCGGCGAGGGCGGGATGGTCTTGTGCAACGATGCTGCGCTCTACGAGCGCTTGTTGCTCTTCCGCAGCCACGGGATCACGCGGGATCCGCAGCTCATGCCCGATCCGTGCGAGGGTCCCTGGTTTTATGAGCAGATCGAGCTCGGCTACAACTACCGGATGACCGAGATGCAGGCCGCGCTCGGTCGCAGTCAGCTGCGGCGCGTCGAAGAGTTCGTCGCGCGGCGCGGAGAGATCGCGGCGCGCTACGAGCGCGAGCTCGCGGATCTCCCTCTCGAGCTGCCGGTCGTCCGCCGCGATCGGACGTCGGCCTGGCATCTCTATCCGATCGTATTGAACGGGGTCGCGGCGCAGAGGCGGGAGGAGGTGTTCCGCGCGCTCACCGCCGACGGCGTGCGGGTCAACGTCCACTACATCCCCGTCCACACCCAGCCGTACTATCGCCGGCTGGGTTTTCGCAAGGGCGATTACCCCGTCGCGGAATCGTACTACGCGCGGACGCTCAGCCTCCCGATGTACTACGAGTTGAGCGAGCGCGAGCAGGATCACGTCGTCGCGGCGCTGCGGGCGGCCTTGGCGTGAGGAGCGCCGCGATCGTACAAGCGCGAATGGGTTCGACCCGGCTTGCGGGGAAAGTCTTGCTCCCGCTCGGCGGTGCGACGGCGCTCGCCCAGTGCCTGCGACGCGTGAGGAGCGCACCGGGTTTGGACGCGGTCTGGGTCGCGACGACGGACGATCCGCGCGACGATGCGGTCGCCCGGGAGGCCGTCCGATGCGGGGCCGAGGTCTTTCGCGGGAGCGAGGACGACGTACTCGGACGGTATCTCGGCGCGGCGCGGCTGGCGCAGGCGGAGATCGTCGTCCGCGTAACCGCGGATTGCCCGCTCTTCGACGGCGCGCTCCTGGGCGCGATGCTCGGGCAATTTCGTTCACTCTGGGCCGGCGGCGAGCGGGTCGATTTCATGTGCAACACGATGCGCCGCACGTACCCGCGGGGCTTGGATACCGAGATCATGACGCAGGCCGTTTTGGAACGACTCGATCGTCTTTCGAAGCGAGCGTACGAGCGGGAACACGTAACGCCGTACGTCTACGAGCACCGGGATGAATTCGCGATTCGCGAGTGCCTGCGTCCGGGAGAGGACCTCTCCGCGTTGCGCTGGACGCTCGACACCGAGGAAGACTATCGTTTTTTGAGCGAGATCTTCGCGGCGCTCCCCGACGACGAGGCGGCGCCGCCGGACGCCGATGCGGTTCTGGCTCTTTTGCGCGAGCGGCCCGAGCTCGCCGAGATCAACAGGCACGTCGTTCAAAAGCCGGCCTACGCCTCGCAATGCGGAGGCTCGAATGCCGGCGCCTGAAATGAACGCGCTCGTTCGCGTCAACGGCTCGCGCCGGATCGGCGCCGGACACGTGATGCGCTGCCTCGTCCTGGCCGAGCGCTTGTCGGCGCGCGGCGTCGGGGTCACGTTCGTCGCCGACGATTTCGGCGATCGGGTCACCGACGTCATCCGCGAGCGCGGGTACGCGCTGCGGCTCTTCCCCGCCTCGGGGACGGGTGAGCCTTGGCTCGGGAGCGATCTGCCGACGGAGATCCGCGCGATGCGCGAGCTCATCGAGGGGCTTGCGCATCCGCTCGATTGGCTCATCGTCGACAACTACGGGATCGACGCGCGCTGGGAACGCGCGCTGCGCCCCTACGCCCGCAAGATCATGGTGATCGACGATCTGGCCGATCGCCCGCACGACTGCGACGTGTTGCTCGACCAGAACGAGTGCGACGACCTCGAACACCGGTACGTGCGCTTGGTGGCGCCGAGCACGGTACGCTTTCTCGGTGCTTCGTACGCGTTGCTGCGTCGTGAGTTCATCGAGGCGGGGCGCTCGTTGCGGATCCGCGACGGGCGGGTGCGGCGGATCCTGATCGCCTTCGGTGCGACCGATCCGACGGGGGAGACGAAGAAAGCGCTGCGCGCGCTGCGCCTCGCCGGGCTACGCGACGTCGCGGTCGACGTCGTCGTCGGTCGCTGGGCCGTGCAGGCGGTCGACGACGAGCTGGTCGAGCTCGATTGTCCGGTCCGCTTCCATCACGACGTCGGCTCGTTGGCGCCGCTCATGGTCGCCGCCGATCTGGCGATCGGCGCCGGCGGGACCGCGACCTGGGAGCGTGCCTACCTCGGGCTGCCGACGATCGCGCTGGCGGTCGCCGAGAATCAGTCCGAGATCGTGCGGACGCTGGCCCGTCGCGGGATAGTGTGGACGCCCGGATCCGCCGATCGGACGGATGAGATGCAGCTCGCACGGCTGATTCGCAAGGCGCTCGACGATCCGCCGGCGCTGGCCGCGATGGCGGCGCGGGGACGGGCGCTGTTCGCCGACTACGCGGTGCGCTCCGAGGAACTGATCGAGACCCTCGCAGGAGCCGGCGAACGCCGGTACGCGGCGCGATGAGACCGACTCCGGGGACGAGCGTGCGATTCGGGACGCGGACGATCGGTCCGGATCAACCGCCGTTCATCATCGCGGAGCTCTCCGGGAATCACAACCGGTCGCTCGAGCGTGCCTTGGCGCTCGTCGACGCGGCTGCCGAGGCCGGCGTCGACGCAGTCAAGCTGCAGACCTATACCCCCGAGACGATGACGCTCGATCTCGACGCTCCCGATTTCGTCATCGACGATCCGCAGAGCCTCTGGAACCGGCGGAAGCTGTTCGAGCTCTACGAAGAGGCGCACACTCCCTGGGAGTGGCACCCCGAGATCTTCGCCCGCTGCCGCGAGCGCGGGCTCCTCGCGTTCAGCACGCCGTTCGACGAAACGGCCGTCGATTTTCTGGAGAGCCTCGACGTCCCGGGTTACAAGATCGCGTCCTTCGAGGTGACGGATCTCCCGCTGATCCGCAAGGTCGCCTCGCGCGGACGGCCGATGATCATCTCGACCGGGATGGCGACTCTCGCGGAGCTCGACGAGTGCGTGCAGAGCGCGCGCGGTGCCGGCTGCGAGCAGGTCGTCCTCCTCAAGTGCACGAGTACGTATCCGGCGTCCCCTGCAAACAGCAATCTCCTGACGATCCCGCACCTGCGCAGGCTTTTCGGGCTCGAAGTCGGGTTGTCGGACCATACGCTGGGCATCGGTGTCGCGGTCGCGGCCGTCGCGCTCGGTGCGAGCGTGATCGAGAAGCACCTCACGCTCGCGCGTCGAGACGGCGGCGTCGATGCGGCGTTCTCGCTCGAGCCCGACGAACTCGCGCTGCTCGTGCGGGAGGCGCGTGCGGCCTGGGAGGCGCGCGGCGAGGTCCACTACGGTCCGGTCGCCTCGGAGGTCCCTTCGCTGAAGTTCCGGCGCTCGATCTATATCTCCGCCGACATGCGCGCCGGTGAGATCTTCACCACCGACAACCTGCGGATCGTGCGCCCCGGCAACGGCTTGCCGCCGAAGTTCTATCCCTTCTTGTTGGGGAAGAGGATCCGGGCCGACGCCAAACGCGGGACGCCGACGAGCTGGGAACTCGTCGGTTGAAGGCGTCGCGGCGCTGCTAGCGCGGCGCTGAGAACGTCTCGTGTTCCAGGCGTGATTTCAGCGCAAGCCAGCGATCGCGAAAGCAGCTCATGACGATCACATCGGCGTAGCGATCGCCCCGCCTGACGTGCTCCTTGAGGAGTCCTTCCTGCTCGAAGCCGAACCTGCGGTACAGGGCGAGGGCGCGTTGGTTGAAGGGGAAGACCTCGCTGTAGACTTTGCGCAGTTCGAGCCGCTCGAAAATATACTCGAGCGCGCAGAACGCCAAGGCCTTCCCGCTCCCCGGTGCGGCGTCGTCGGCGCCCACGTAGATTCCCCAGGTACAGGTTCCGTTGCGCCGATCGATGCCGACGATCGATACGAAGCCGACCGGGCGTCCGCGATCTTCGTAGATCAAGGCTTCGCGGTTGGGGTCGCGGGTGATCGCGGCGAACCAGGCCGCGTGCTCGTCGGGGCCGATCGGGTGGTCGGTGAACATCATCGAGCGGATCCTCGGCGTATTTCGCCACTCGCGGACGATCGCCAGATCGTCGCGCGTCAGCGGTCGCAGCGCCGCGCCCGACCGTTCGATCACCGGTAGATACGCCTCAGGCTTCGATCGGGACGCGCTGCCGAGCGGCGACGAGGTTGGCGGCGTGGTGCAAGCTCTCGAACGTCCCTGCGTCGGTCCACCAGCCTTCGAGGATGTCGTAGAACAAGTCGCCTTCTTTGATATAGGCGTTGTTCACGTCGGTGATCTCGAGCTCGCCGCGCGCCGAGGGCTTGAGGCGCCGGCAGAAGTCGAAGACGCGGCGATCGTACATGTAGATCCCCGTCACCGCATACGGGCTCTTTGGGTCGGCGGGCTTTTCCTCGATCCGTACGATGCGATCGCCCTCGAGGACGGGGACGCCGAAGCGCGACGGATCGGCGACCTCTTTGAGCAGGATACGGGCGCCGGAGTCTTGCTCTTCGAAGCGGCGGACGTAGGGGGTGATGTCGTCCTCGACGATGTTGTCGCCCAGGATGACGACGATCCGCTGACCTTCGGCGAAGTGCTCGCATAGCTTGAGCGCGTCGGCGATCCCGCCCTCGCCCTCTTGATAGGTGTAGTAGATATCCTTCAGGCCGAACTCGCGCCCGTTTCCGAGCAGGCGCAAGAAGTCTCCCGCCGAGTTTCCGCCGGTGACGATCATGATGTCCTTGATCCCGGCCTTGCACAACGTCTCGAGCGGATAGTAGATCATCGGCTTGTCGTACACCGGGAGCAAGTGCTTGTTGGTGACCTTGGTGAGCGGGCGCAACCGCGTCCCGAGTCCACCCGCCAGGATGACGCCTTTCATGCCGTTCCTCTAACGATGAGCGTACTGCCGTTGATAATACTCCCGGAATGCGCCCGACTTGATCGGGCGCCACCAGGCTTCGTTCTCCTGATACCATCGTACCGTGGCGGCGAGGCCCGCGTCGAAATCGATCGCGGGGCTCCAGCCCAAGGCGCGTACCTTATGGGTGCACAAGGCGTAGCGCCGGTCATGTCCGGGGCGATCGCGCACGTAGCGGACGTGCCGCTCGAAGTCGCGCCCGCAATACGCCGCCAAACGCTTGGTGATCTCGAGGTTCGGGTGGCGGTTCCCGCCGCCGAGGTTGTAGACGTCGCCGACCTGCCCGTGTTCGAGGACGTGCAAGATGCCGCGCGCGTGATCGTCGACGTGCAGCCAATCGCGCTGCTGCATTCCGTCGCCGTAGACGGGGACCGTCTCTCCGTCGATCAGGTTGGTCACGAAGAGCGGGATGAGCTTCTCGGGATATTGATAGGGGCCGTAGGTATTCGAACCGCGCGTGATGAGGACCGGCGTACCGTAGGTCGTGAAATAGGCGAGGACTTGAAGGTCGGCGCCGGCCTTGCTCGCCGCATACGGCGATCGCGGTGCGAGCGGGGCGGTCTCGCACGATTCGCCTTCCGGGACGTCGCCGTAGACTTCGTCGGTCGAGACTTGGAGGAAGCGGCGAACGCCCGACTCTCTGACCGCTTCGAGGAGGACGTGCGTCCCAAGGATATCGGTCCGCAAGAACGCCTCGGGATCGAGGATCGAGCGGTCGACGTGCGTCTCCGCCGCGAAGTTCACGATCGCCTCGACGCCGTCGCCGATCGCCTCGCGCACCGCCGCCGGATCGCAGATATCGCCGCGTACCAGCCGATAGCGCGGATCGCCGTCGACCGCGGCGAGGTTCGCCGGATTGGCGGCATACGTCATTGCATCGAGGTTGACGAGACGGACGTCGGGACGCTCGGCGAGGACCAAGCGGATGAACGCCGAGCCGATGAACCCGAGTCCGCCGGTGACCAGCCAAGTACGTGGTGTCATTACTCCCTTTTTCGGCCGTTTGCCCGTGCGGCCTTGGCCCCGATGCCCGCCGTCGGCAGGTAGGCGCTAGGTCATGACGTGTTCCTGCACCGAGACGCTGGTCGCGTCGAGGATGTAGCGCACCAGCTGCTCGACACACGCCTCGATCGTCTGACGAGCGGTGTCGAGGACGAGTTCGGGCCGCTCGGGCGGTTCGTAGGGAGAGCTGATCCCGGTGAACTCGCTGATCTGGCCGGCTCGCGCACGGCGGTAGAGGCCGCGCGGGTCGCGCGCCTCGCACGTTTGGAGGTCGGCCTTGACGAATACCTCGTGAAACGCCTGGCCTGCGGCCGCTCGGGCCGTGGCGCGATCGCGCGCAAACGGCGAGATGAAGGCGGTGATCACGACGGCTCCGGCATCGGCGAAGAGGGCGGCGACCTCGCCGACGCGGCGGATGTTCTCGGCTCGGTCCTCGGCCGAAAAGCCGAGATCGGCGTTCAAGCCGGAGCGGATGTTGTCGCCGTCGAGGACGTAAACGAAGTAGCCGCGCGTGAAGAGATGGCGCTCGACGGCTAGCGCCAGCGTCGACTTCCCCGCTCCCGAGAGGCCGGTCAACCAGATGACCGCGCCGCGGTGGCCGTTGCGCGCCGCCCGCTCTTCACGCGAGACGAGATGCTGATGGGGGTGGAGATTTTGCGCTACGCCGGCGCGGCGGACGTCCGTCACGACGCCGCCCGCCGCGACGTCGCGTCCGCGCAGGAGGACGAGCCGTGCGGTGAGCGGATTCTCCTCACGGGTGTCGAGTGCGAGGATCGTCATCCCACGCAGCGAGAGGTCGACGACCGCATATTGCGGGATGCGCTCGGCGCCGAGTGACTGGAGCGTATCGGTATCGATCACGCGATCGATCGACGCGACCGTCACACTCGCCTCGAACGGACCCATCCGCAGGCGCAGCGCTTCGCCGACGGCGGGCGGCTCCGCGGCGAGCCAAAAGCACGTCGCACGGAACGCCGAGGCGATCGCCGGGGCATCGGCTTGGTGGCTCAGCATATCGCCGCGATCGACGAAGACCGGCTGGTCGAGAGTCAGCCCGATCGACTCGCCGGCATGCGCCCAGCTCGGTCCGGCCTGCGGCCAGCGGACGATCGCGCTGACTTTCGCCCGAGCGCGGCTCGGCAAGACCAAGAGCGTTTCGCCGACGCAGATGCGTCCTGCATCGATCCTTCCGACGATGACGCGTCGTCCGTCGATGCGGTAGACGTCTTGGACGCGCATGCGAAACGGTGCGTCGAGCAAGGCGCCGGCCGGCTGAAACTCCGCGAGGACGTCGAGGATCGTCCGCCCCGCGTACCATCCAAGGTTCGCCGACGGGGTGAGGAGGTTGTCGCCTTCACGGGCGGAGATCGGGACGATGGCGGCCGGCGTGATTCCCAGGGTCGCCAGATGCTGCGCGATCGCCGCAGCGACGTCGTCGAAGAGCGCGTGATCGTAATCGACCGCGTCCATCTTGTTCACCGCGACGACGACCTGTCGAATCCCGAGCATCCGCAGGAGATACGCGTGCCGGCGCGTCTGCTCGCCGACCCCTTCCGCGACGTCGATTACCAGGATCGCCGCATCGGCTTCGGAGGCGCCGCTGAGCATGTTGCGTACGAACTCGCGATGCCCCGGCGCATCGATGATCGCGTAGCGCCGGCCGTTCGCCCTGAACCAGATGCGGGTCGTGTCGATCGTCACCGCCTGGTCGCGTTCGGCCTGGAGTGCGTCGAGGATGAACGACCATTCCATCGCGACGCCGCGCCGCCGGCTGATCTGGATCAGTTCATCGACCTTCCCCGGCGGCAAGCTCCCCGTCTCATGCAGCAAGCGCCCGATCAACGTCGATTTTCCGTGATCGACGTGCCCGGCGATGACGATATTGAGGGGCCGTGACGAGTCCATGCTTACAGAGGCTCCGCCGTTTCCGTCACATGTATCCTGCACTGCGCAGGCGTTCGAAGGCGTCCTCGCTGTCGTGATCCATGATGCGCCCGGCGCGCTCGGGAGCCGTCGTCGTCTCGAGCTCGGCGATGATCTCTTCGATCGAGGATGCGCTGCTCTCGATCGGGACCGTGATGTTCTTCTCCCCGAGCGAACGATATCGTTTGCCGTCGCGGGCCAGGTAGAGCGGGACGATCGGGATCGACTCGCGCTGGTGATAGCGCCAAATATCGATCTCGGTCCAACGCAGGAGCGGGTGAATCCTGACGTGGCTCCCTTGCGGGACGTCGGTCGCGTAGTGGCCCCAGAACTCGGCGGGCTGATTGCGCACGTCCCAGTCGCCGCTCACCGCCCGCGGGCTGAAGACCCGTTCCTTGGCGCGAGTGGCCTGCTCGTCGCGCCGAATCCCGACGATCACGCCTTTGTAGCGCTCGCGCTCAAGGAGTCGCTTGAGCCCCTCCGTTTTCCGCGCGGCGGCTTGCGAGGCGGGTGCGAGCGTCTGATCGACCTCGCTCTGCGGCGGGCACAATTCGATGCGCAAATCGAGCTCCCATTCGCGGGCGATCCGGTCGCGAAAGGCATAGACTTCGGGGAGCTCCATCTCGGTATCGAGTTGAACGACCGGGAACGGGACCGAGCCGAAGAACGCTTTGCGGGCAAGCCACAAGAGCGCCGTGCTGTCCTTCCCCATCGACCAGAGCATGCACAGGGGAGAGATCGCTCGATGGGCCTCGCGTAAGATGTAGATCGAACCGCTCTCGAGCTCATCGAGATGTGATTGGGTTGTAGCAGCCGGGCTCATGGGATCGAGCAGAACAACCCGCTGGAGAGCCGGTAAGTTACAGACCGGAGCGTTCTAGCCATCCCCGGCGACGAGCCCCTCGCCGAGCGCGGTGAGCAGAGGGGTCAGATGCTCGGCGTAGGGCTTCCAGCGCCCGACGCTGCTGCGATAGATCGGCCGACGTACCTGGGTCGCGCTTGCGGTCCGAACCTGGCGGGCGGTCCGGTGAAACGCCAAGCAGGCGTCGTCCCATTCAAGCCCGCAAAATGCGACCAACCGGCGAGCTTGCGCTTCGAGATCGTCGACGACCGACTCGTAGTCGACTTCGATATAGCGGTCGGGCGGGAGGAGCGTTGCCCAATGCTCCATGAGCTCGCGGTACGCTCGATAGAACCTCCCGAGCTCCGTGAGGTCGTAAACGAACGGCTGCCAACCCGCGAAGAGCTTCGTGTAGCAGGAGAGGCAGGTGTCGACCGGATCGCGCCGGCAATGAACGATCCGCGCGTTGGGGAGTGCGGCGTGGATCAGCCCCGCGTACGGAAAGTTCGCCGGGAGCTTGTCGACCAGGTGCCGGCGCCCGCGCGCCCGCGGCGCGACCTTGGCGAGGTAGCGCTGCCCGATGCTGTGCAGATCGTCCCGGTCGAGGAGCGCCAGACAGGCAGGATAGCCGGCCGAGAGGTGCCGGTCGGCGCGCAGCTCCTCGAGGCTGCGCTCGAAGAAGAGGAGCTCTCCCCCGCCTGCGACCTGCGGGTGTGAGGCGAGGATCTGCTCGATCAGCGAGGTCCCCGAGCGGGGCATCCCGATCACGAAGATCGGGAGTTCCGAGGGATCTCCGCCGCCGCCCAACGCTCGGAGCCGGGGCGCGTCGAAAACCGTTGCGATCTCGCGCAACCAGCGGAGCGCGGCCTCGAGATCGAACGTGAAGGTGGCTCGTTTTGCGCGATTCCCCTCGTGCAAGTGAGCGAACGCCCGATCGGCATCCCCTGCATCGAGCCAGGCTTTCCCCAACGCAAAATGCAGGATCATCCGGTCGGCGGCGATCACGGTCCGCTCCAGGAGCTGTTCCATCCGCTCGAGATCGGGATCGCCCGGCGTGAATTTCTTGAGCTCAACGAGCGAGAGCCAGGGCCCGGCGGCCGCCGGATCGGCGGTCAGCGCCTCGTCGAGGAGCGCCCGGGCCTCCTCGAAGCGTCCGAGCTCGGACAAGAGGTCCGCCTTCTGGACGAGCAGAGGGGGCGTAGCCGTACCGGCGAGACGGAGCGCCTCGTCGAGGCTCGCCGCGGCTCCCTCGTGGTCGCCGAGTGCTTGCCGGACTTGGCCGAGCATGGCATGCGCCTGGGCGCTCTGCGGCGCAAGCGCGACGGCTCGGCAGGCCGGTTCCAGGGCCTCCTCCGCTCGGTCCATTTTCAAGAGGAGGCCGGCCCGGCCGGTCAAGCCGCGGGTGTTCTCCGGAGCGAACGAAGCCAGCAGGTCGAGCCAGCGGAGCGCTTCGTCGAAGCGCGCCGCAGCGGCTGCGAGCGAGGCGAGATTGAGATAGACGTCGGGTAAGCGCGGATTGAGGTGGAGGGCGCGTTCGAGCTCGGCTCGGCTGGCCGCCGCCTCTCCCAGCTCGTTGAGCAGCTTCCCGAGGTTGCAGTGTGCTTCGGCCGAGCCGGGATCGAGCGAGAGCGCGCGCTCATAGTGCACCCGCGCACAGGAGAGCTCGCCCATGAGATCGAGCGTATTGCCGATGTTATTGTGCAGCTCGGCCGAATTGGGGCTCAGTTCGGCGGCGCGTCGCAACGCGGCGAGCGCCTCGGGCAATTTCCCGGCTTCCTGAAGGAGGATCCCGAGGTTGTTCCAGGCCGGCCCATACGACGGATCGAGCGTGACCGCTCGGCGGGCCGCGCGCTCTCCGTCCTCGAGGAGGCGGCGCCGCCGATATAGCTCGGCGAGATTGCTGTGAAATGCGGCCGGGGCATCGGGCGAGGCGCAGGCCTCGCGAAGGTAGCCGATCGCGGCGTCGAGATCGCCGCGCTCATTCGTCAGGACGCCGAGGAGGTGCAGGGCATCGATCTGTCCGGGGCAGGCGGCGAGGACGCGACGGCACAGCTCGGCCGCCTCTGCCGCCCGGCCGGCTCGCCAGGCGCCGAAGGCCGAGCTGAGCGCGTCTTTTAGGGCAAGGCCTGACGAGGTTTTCACTCCATGGGTTTCGTCCCAAACGGAGTCGCGCCTTACCTGTGGTTCGTGGCGGCGAAGGCGGCGAGCGCGCGCTGCAGTCCCGTGACCGAGCCGGCGGCGAAAAAGGGCGGATTGTGGATCTCCTCCTTGTTGTAGCCGACGGCGTGTCCGGCAGGATCGGTCAGGAGGCCGCCGGCCTCTTCGAGGATGCAGTGGGCCGCGGCCGTGTCCCATTCGCAGGTCGTCCCGAGGCGGGGATAGAGGTCGGCGACGCCTTGGGCGACACGGCAGATCTTGAGCGAGCTCCCCATCGGGAGCGTCTCGCAGGGGCCGAGGCGTTCGAGGAATGCGCCCAGCTCCCCGGTCTCGTGCGAGCGGCTCACCACGACACGGAGCCGCTCGGCCGGCGGCCGGCAGCCGATGCGGGCTGCGCTCGAGCCGTCCCGCTGGGCGAAGGCTCCGTGGCCGCGCGCGGCCCAATAGGTCATCCCGAGAGCCGGGGCGCAGACGACCCCCAGGACCGGACGCCCGTCGCGGACGAGGGCGACGTTCACCGTGAACTCGCCGTTACGATCGATGAATTCGCGTGTCCCGTCGAGGGGATCGACGAGCCAACAGGCCTCCCACCCGCGGCGCTGCGCGAATGGGACGGCCTGCGCCTCCTCGGAGAGGATCGGCAACTTCAGGGAAAGCGAGCGTAGCCCGGCCGTGATCGTCTCCTGAGCGGCGAGATCGGCGGCGGTAAGCGGGGAGCCGTCGGCTTTCCCTGCCATCGCGAAGGACGGCGCGTCGTAGAGGTCGAGGACTCGATGGGCCGCCTGGCGGACGATCGCGACGACCTCGTCGATCAGCATGGTACGGTCTCCCCCGAGGCCCTTGAGGTGCGTGCTATACTGAGTGGGTGCCCCGGCCCCTCCGGGGCTATTTCACGCGGCATGGAGGCCGGGTGCGATGGTTCCACGGCGAGCAGCCAGGACGGCTCGGCTCGCGGATCCAGAAAGGTAGATCATGTCGGTCATTTCGATGAAGGCCCTCTTGGAGGCCGGGGTGCACTTCGGGCATCAGACGCGCCGTTGGAACCCGAAGATGAAGCCGTACATCTTCCAAGAGCGCAACGGCATCTACATCATCGATCTCGCGAAGACGGTGATGAAGCTGCGCGAGGTCTACGAAGTCGTCAAGCAGATGTCCCGCGAGAACAAAGTGATTCTCTACGTCGGGACGAAGAAGCAGGCGCAAGACGTCATCAAAGAAGAGGCCGAACGCGCCGGGACTTTTTACGTCAATCAGCGTTGGCTCGGCGGGACGTTGACGAACTTCTCGACGATCCAAAAGCGGATCGCTCGTCTGCGCGAGCTGGAAGGGATGCGCGATCAGGGCACGTTCGACTTGCTTCCCAAGAAAGAGGTCGGCAAGCTCGAGGACGAGCTCGCCCGGCTCGAACGCTTTTTGGGCGGGATCAAAGACATGCACCGCCTGCCGGATGCGCTCTTCGTCGTCGACCCGAAGAAGGAACGCATCGCCGTCCTCGAAGCGCGTAAACTCAAGATTCCGATCATCGCGATCATCGACACGAACTGCGACCCCGACGAAATCGACTATCCGATCCCGGGGAACGACGACGCGATTCGCGCCGTGAAACTGTTGGTCTCGAAGATCTCCGATGCGATCATCGAGGGGAAGACCGAGACCGAGAGCGCGTACGACGCCGCCGAGTACGAAGAGCAATACGCTCAAACCCAGGCCCAAACCATAGAAGAAGAGACGCCCGCCCAGTTATGAGTTCCGCCACCGACTACAAACCGACGGCCGACGAGGTCAAACGCCTGCGCGAGCAGACCGGCGCGGGGATGATCGATTGCCGTAACGCGCTCGTGCGAACGGCCGGTGACTTCGAAGGAGCTCGGGCACACCTGCTCGAGCAAGGCCAGGCCAGGGCCGCCAAGAAGGCCGAGCGTACCGCGAACGAAGGGCTGATCGGCTCGTATATCCATGCCGGCGGGAAGATCGGCGTCTTGGTCGAGGTCAACTGCGAGACCGACTTCGTGGCGCGAAACGCGAAGTTTGCCGAGTTGGTTCGCGACATCGCCATGCACGTCGCGGCGATGTCGCCGCAGTACGTCGATCGCCAGAGCGTCCCGGAGAGCGTCGTCGCCGAGCGGCGAGCCGAGTTCGCCAAGACGGTCCCCCCCGGCAAGCCGGCCGGGGTCGCGGAGAAGATCATCGAGGGCAAACTCAACAAATGGTTCGAGGAACACTGTCTCCTCGAGCAGCAGTTCATCAAGGACGACGACCGGAGCGTCGGCGAGCTCGTCGCCGGCGTCGCCGCGGTCCTCGGAGAGAACATCAAGGTCCGCCGCTTCGTCAAGTTCGCTCTCGGCGAGGAGTGACCACCGCCCGCATGCCCACGTACTCGCGCATCCTGCTCAAACTCTCGGGTGAGGCGTTCATCGGGAACGATTCGAACATCGATCACGAGACGACGGACTGGATGGCGAGACAGATCGGCGAGGTCCACGGCGAAGGGACGGAGGTCGCGATCGTCGTCGGCGGCGGGAATATCTGGCGCGGGCAGGCCCATGAGGCGATTGGGATGGAGCGAGCGACCGCCGACTACATGGGGATGCTCGCGACGATCATCAACGCGCTGGCGCTGCAGGATTCGCTCGAGCGGATCGGGATCCCGTGCCGGGTACAAACTGCGATCGAGATGCATCAGATCGCCGAGCCGTACATCCGCCGACGCGCGATCCGCCATCTCGAGAAGGGGCGCGTCGTCGTTTTCGCCGCCGGGACGGGGAACCCGTACTTCACGACCGACACCACCGCGGCGTTGCGGGCCCTCGAGATCGGCGCTCAGGCGATCTTGAAGGCGACGAAGGTCGACGGGGTCTACTCCTCGGACCCGTTCAAGGATAGCGCCGCCACCCGGTTTACGTCGCTCGATTATCTGCAGGTGTTGCAGCTTGGGCTCGAGGTGATGGACAACACCGCGCTCACGCTGTGCATGGACAACGGCTTGCCGATCATCGTTTTCAACATGCGCGAGCCCGGGAACATCCGCCGCGTCGTGCACGGGGAACCGATCGGGACGTTCGTCGGGCGCGCAGGTCAGCGTGCCGATGCGAGGGTCGAAAGCAATGCCTGATTCCGTTGAAGCCGTTTACAAAGATGCCGAGTCGAAGATGAGCAAGGCCCTGGAGGCGACGCGAAGTGAGTTCGCCGCGATTCGAACGGGGCGCGCCTCGCCGGCGCTCCTGGATCGTCTCCAGGTCGAAGCGTACGGGAGCGCGGTCCCGCTCAAGCAGATAGCCGGCGTCACGGCGCCCGATCCGCGCTCGCTCGTCATCGCCGCCTGGGACAAGAGCGTCGTCCCTGCGATTCGAAAAGCAATCGAAACGAGCGACCTGGGCCTCACCCCGAACGTCGACGGACAGCAGATCCGTCTCACGATCCCGCCCCTTACCGAAGAGCGACGCAAAGACCTCGTGAAGCTCGTTCACAAAAAGGCCGAGGAGGGCAGGGTCGCGATTCGCAACGTCCGCCACAAGGCGATCGACGAGCTCAAGACGATGCTCAAAGAGCACAAGATCACCGAAGACGAGAACAAGCGCGCCGGCGAGCACGTGCAAAAGATCACCGATCGCTACATCAAAGACCTCGACAATCTCGTCCACCACAAAGAAAAAGAAATCCTCGAAGTCTAGTGCCTGACGATCCTCACGCTCCGCCCATGCTCGACCGGCTCCCGATGACCTCGCTGGTCGAGGCCCGTTCGATGTTGGGCGATCGTGCGGTGCGCGTGCGCATGCTGCTCCCACCGTATGCAGCGCTCGGCTGCGGGACGTTGCGGGCGCTGCGTATCGCCGAGCACGACGAACGGATCGAGATCGTCGCCGGCTACGAAGCCTACGAGCCGCTCGACTGATGGCGATGGTCTATGCGACCAAGCGGATCGCACTCGATACGGCGAAGATGCCGCAGCATGTCGCGATCGTGATGGACGGGAATCGGCGCTGGGCGCGCGAGCGGCGCCTCCCCACGATCGAGGGCCATCGGCGCGGGATCGTCGCCCTGCGCGAAGTCACTCGGGCCGCTAGCGACTGGGGTATCCCGATCCTGACGGTCTACGGGTTCTCGACCGAGAACTGGCGGCGGGATCGGACCGAGATCTCGCTGCTGCTCGATCTCTGCTGCTATTTTTGCCGGACCGAGCTTGCGGAGCTGCAGCGCAACAACGTCCGGGTGAACGTGATCGGGCGCTACCGCGAGCTGCCGCAGGGTTCGCGCGACGCCTTGCAGCACCTGATCGACGAGACGAGCGGGAACGACGGACTCTTGCTCAACCTGGCCGTAAACTACAGCGCCCGCAGCGAGCTGCGCGACGCCGTCCGCCGGCTGGCCGGCGACGTTCGTGCGGGGAGACTCGATCCGGCGGCGATCGACGAGGCGTGTATCGCCTCGTATTTGTACACCTCGACGATGCCCGATCCCGACATCCTCATCCGACCGGGGGGAGAAGCGCGGCTCTCGAACTTCCTGCTGTATCAGGTTGCGTACACGGAGCTGTACATGACGAACGTCTTTTGGCCGGATTTCGACCGGGATCGCTTCGCCGAGGCGATCGCGGACTTTCAGAAGCGGCAGCGTAGATTCGGGGGAGCGTGAGCGCGGTCTGGGGCGTCGTCGACTCCGTCAAGACGTTGCACCTGCCCCGTGGCCACCGGATCGCCATCGGCCTGGCCCTGGCCGTCTTCGGTATCAGCTCGGTCTTCTACCCGCCTGCGTTCACCTTGGTCGTCATCCTCGTCGCGACCGGGTCGTTGTGGGAATTCGCCGAGCTCTCCGCGCGCAAGGGGACGACCCTCGACTATCCGGTCGCCCTCGCCGCGGTGATTGCGTATTTGCTCCTGACTTCGTTCAGGCTGATTCACCGCTGGGAAGGCGTGCTGCTCGCCGCGACCGTCGTCGTGGCGCTCGGGAGGGTCACGCTCTCGGCCCGCGGCGGATACTTGGCGCGCAGCGGCTATACGCTGCTGGGCGTCCTCTACATCGGGAAGCTGCTCTCGTATTTCCTGGCGATCCGCAACGTCCCGGTGCTCGGGATCCCGCTGACGCTCTACGCCGTCGTCCTGATCGCGATGACCGACATCTTTTGCATGGTGATCGGGGTCCTCATCGGGCGGAGGCAGCTGACCCGGATCTCTCCGCGTAAGACCGTCGAGGGGGCACTCGGCGGACTCGCGGTCGCGACGTTATGCGGGATCGCCTTTGCCGTCACTCCGGCCCTCCATCTCCCTTGGTGGCAGGGCGCGTTTGTCGGTCTGCTCACCTCGATCGCTGCGCAGGCCGGAGATTTGGTGGAGTCGGCGCTCAAACGGGACGCCCGCGTGAAGGATGCAGGGCGGGCGATCGGCGGGCACGGCGGCGTCCTCGATCGCTTCGACTCGTATATCTTCGGAGGGGTCGCTTTCTATTTCGCGTTGTTTCTGATCGGCGTCGTCCCCGTCCGCTAGCCGATGGCGATCGAAGTGCTGCAGACATCGCTCGAGGGTGCGCGCCTCCTGATCCCGGACGTCTTCTCGGACGAGCGCGGATTCTTCAAAGAGACGTATTCGAGCGCGAAGTATCAGGCGCTGGGGATCGACGACGTATGGCTGCAAGACAACGTCTCCCGTTCGTCGCGCAACGTCATCCGCGGGATGCACGGTGACCGGCGGATGGCGAAGCTCGTTCAGGTCCTGTTCGGGCGGGCATGGGACGTCATCGTCGATTTGCGCGAAGGCTCGCCGACGTACGGCCGCTGGGAAGCGTTCGAGCTCAGTGCCGAGAACCACCGTCAGCTCTATATCCCGGCCGGTTTCCTGCACGGATTCCTCGCCCAAAGCGACGAGACGATCCTGATGTACAAGCAGAGTGCGCTCTACGATCCCTCCCAAGAGTTCGCGATCAATTGGCGCGACCCGACGCTCGCGATCAGCTGGCCGCTCGACGGCGAACCGATCGTCTCGGCGAAAGACGCGAACGCACCATTCCTCGGGCGATGACCGAGGGCGCGCAGCTCGTCCCTCCGGGCTGCAGGCCCGGCGCGGTGCCCGCGCGGCGGAGATAGATTCCTTGCTCGGGAAGATAGCGGCTGGATAGTATGAAGAAGATTGCGATCCTCGGCTCGACCGGGTCGATCGGGCGGCAAACGCTCGACGTCATCCGTGCGCATCCCGATCGTTTCGAGGCGGTCGGACTCGCCGGAGGCGGCCGCGTCGCGGAGCTCGTCGAGCAAGCCCGGACGTTTCGGCCGCGCATCGTTTCGGTCCGTGACGCCGAGGCGGTCTCCGAGCTGCGGGCGGCCCTCGAACCCGAGGTGCGGGTCGTCAGCGGGAACGATGGTCTGCTCGCGGTTGCGACCGAAAGCGGTGCCGATCTGCTGATGGCCGCGACCGACGGGGCGGTCGCGTTCGACGCGGTTTTCGCCGCCGTCGAACGCGGCATCACGATCGCCGTTGCGAACAAAGAGCTGATCGTCGCCGCAGGCGAGCTCTTGCTGGCAGCTGCTCGCAGACACGGCGCCGCGATCCTTCCGGTCGATAGCGAACACAGCGCCCTCTTTCAATGTCTGGTCGGCGAACCGCATGAGCGGATCGCGAAGCTCGTCCTGACCGCTTCCGGCGGACCTTTTTGGGAGCGGGACGCCGAGGCGATGCGCAACGTCACGGTCGCCGACGCGCTACGCCATCCGACCTGGCGGATGGGCGTGAAGAATACGATCGACTCCGCAACCTTGATGAACAAAGGCCTGGAGGTGATCGAAGCGAGCCGGCTCTTCGGGATCCCGGCGGAGCGGATCGACGTCCTCGTCCACCGGACGAGCATCGCTCACGGTTTGGTCATCTTCACCGACGGGAGCGTCAAGGCGCAGCTCGCGCCGCCGGACATGAGGCTTCCGATCGGGTACGCCTTGGCCTACCCTGATCGACTCCCCGGCGTACTCGAGGTCGATCCCTTGGCGGCGATCGGGGGTCTCCCCGGAGCGTCCTCGACCGCTCTGGGGTTCGAGCGGCCGGACGCCGAGCGTTTCCCCTGCCTGCGCCTCGCTTACGAGGCGCTGCGACGGGGCGGGACGGCTCCCGCGGCGCTCTCCGCTGCAAACGAAATCGCCGTCCGATCGTTTGTGGAAGGGGAGATCCCTTTCGTGGCAATCCCGGCAGTGATCGAGGCGGCGATGGATCATGCCGCCGGTCACGAACTCACCCTCAATGCGGTCCGAGAAGCCGATCGTCGCGCCCGCGAGCGCGCCGAGCTCGAGGTCCGCTCTTGGACGGCGACACACACATGACCGATCTCTTGGCGCTCGCGCTCCCGGCCTCGCTCGATGGTCCGTACCGGATCCTCGTATTCCTGATCATGCTCTCGGTCCTGATCGTGCTGCACGAGTACGGGCATTTTCTGCTCGCGCGGCGCAACGGCGTCCGGGTGAACGACTTCGCGATCGGCTTCGGGCCGACGCTCGTCCGCTGGACCTCGTCCCGCAGCGGGACCAACTACCGGATCAATCTCCTCCCAATCGGCGGCTACTGTGCGATGAAAGGCGAGGATGGGAAGAGCACCCAGGCCGAGCAGCAGCGCCGCTTCCGCGAGCGCGGCGATTACGAAGACGACAACTTCCAGGCGAAGTCCGCGCCCGCCCGCCTGGCGATCGTCCTCGCCGGACCGTCGGCCAACTTCGTCCTCGCGTTTGCGATCTTACTCGCCGCCGCTCTCGTCTTCGGGATCCCCAACGACAAGGCCAGCACCGAGATCGGACCGCTCTCGCCGGGGTACCCGGCCGAACGTGCCGGGATGCGCTCGGGCGACGTGATCGTCAGCGTCGACGGGGTGAGGATGCGGGACGGTGATCAGCTCGTCGATGTCATCCATAGCTCGGCCGGGAAGCGGCTGCATATCGTCTACTCGCGCCATGGAGTCCTCCACGCGGTCGACGTGACGCCGGTCCTGGCGACGATCGGCGGCCGCCACTTCGGCCGGATCGGATTCAGCCCGCTCCCCGAGTACCGGCGCGTCGGCCCGATCGCCGCGGTGACCGCCGCCGCACAAGAGTTCGGCACGATGTTCAGCGGGACGGCGACGATGCTCGGGGCACTGGTGATGCACCCGCGGGATACGTTCGCCGACCTCAGCGGACCGATCGGGATGGCGCGGATGGGCGCGACCGTTCAAGACCTGGGATGGGCGCCGTACCTGCAGCTCGCGGCGATGATCTCGATGTCGCTCGCGTTTTTCAACCTCTTGCCGATCCCGGCGCTCGACGGCGGTCGGGCCGCGTTCATCGTCGTCGAGATGGTGCGCGGGCGGCCGGTCGATCCGGAGAAGGAAGCTCTGGTCCACGTCGCCGGCTTTGCCGCGCTGATGGTCTTGATGATCTTCGTCGCTTACCACGACATCGCGAATATCGTCTCGGGAAAAGGAGTCTTTTAACGTGTCTGTTGTTCGGGGTCCCTTCGGTGAAGCATGGGTGGCGCATCGCCCGGGACGGGGATCCGATCGATGATCCGTCTGCGCCGAGAATCAAAGCCGGTCTATCTGAAGAACAAGACCGACAAGTCGGACGCGAAGGGCGTTTGGATCGGCGGCGATCATCCGATCGTCGTCCAATCGATGACGACGACCGATACCGCCGACGCCGACAAGACGCTCGAGCAGATCTACGGTTTGGCGATGGCCGGATGCGAGGTCGTTCGCGTCACGGTGAAGGATCCGCCCGACGCGGCCGGGTTGCCTGCGATCGTCAATCGGTCGCCGGTCCCGATCGTCGCCGATATCCACTTCGATCATCGCATGGCGCTCGCCGCGATCGAAGCGGGGGTTGCGAAACTCCGCCTCAACCCCGGGAACATTCGCGATCCGAAGAAGACGAAGGAAGTCGTCGAGCTCGCCAAACAGCGCGGTACGCCGATTCGTATCGGTGTAAACATGGGCTCGCTCGCTCCTGACCTCGAGGAGAGGCTCGGCCATACGCCCGAGGCGATGGTGCAGTCCGCCTTACGGCACGTCGAGATCCTCGAGGATCTCGGGCACACCGATATCGTGATCTCGCTGAAGGCGCACGACGTCCCGACGACGGTCTACGCCTATCGGCTGATCGATCAAAAACTGCGCGAGCGCAAGACGCCCTATGCGCTCCACCTGGGGATCACCGAAGCGGGGTTGCCACGTGAAGGAACGATTAAAAGTGCGATCGGCCTAGGGATCCTGCTGTGGGAGGGTATCGGCGACACGTTACGCGTCTCACTCGCCGCCGACCCCATCGAAGAGGTCCCCGTCTGTTGGGGTATTCTCCGTGCGCTCGGACTGCGCGAAAAAGGCTTTGATATCACGGCTTGTCCGTCGTGCGGACGCGCCGAGATCGAAGTCGTCGAGCTCGCCCGATCGGTCGAAGCGATCGCGAAAGAGTACACCGCGCCGGTGAAAGTGGCGGTCATGGGGTGCGTTGTCAATGGCCCGGGTGAGTCAAAAATGGCCGACGTCGGCGTAGCGGGCGGCAAGGGGAAGGGCGCGATCTATCGGAAGGGTCAGTTGGTCGGGACGTTCCCGGAGGACCAATTGTTGGGTGCGCTCCGGGTCGAGATTGAAAAAGTCATCGCCGAGCAATATCCTGAATACGTCAACGAAATTGGCCAACGTGAAGTCGGAGCTTCTCCCTAGTCGCAAACTCGTCGCCGTCACCGCGTTCGTCGCGACGATCGCATCGTTGTTCTGCGCCTTAGGGCAACCGGTCACGCTCTCGGTCGACGGGCAGCGCATCGTCTCCGACGTCCCGCCGGTCACCACGGCGGGCCGGGCATACGTCCCGATTCGGGCCGTCGCCGAAGGCTTGGGTGGGACGACGAGCTACGATCCGAAATCGGGGAACATCGTCGTGATCCGGGGTAGCGACGTCCTGCGGCTGAAGATCGGCTCGGTCCATGCTCGGCTCAACGGGAACACGATGACTCTCAAGCGCGCACCGTTCGTCGTCCGGGGGCGCGCGATGGTCGGGCTCAACGTCGTGAAGCGCGCCTTCGGCTCCGTCGTCGCCTACGACCGGCGCGACAGCACGATCGACGTCATGACGCCCGGAGTGATCGACGCCGGCGCGCAAGAGATCAGGTAAGCCGCGCGTTCCTGAAGCCGTAGGCGAAGTAAATCGTCAGGCCGACCGCGAGCCAAACGATGAAGCGCAGCCACGTCAGCGGGCCGAGGCCGACCGTCGAAAGGAACAGCGAGAGGACGATCCCGCACAGAGGGAAGAGCGGGACGAGCGGTGAGCGGAACGGGCGCTCGAGCTCCGGGCGCTTGTAACGCAACCAGATGACCCCGGCGCAGACGATGATGAACGCGCTGAACGTCCCGATGTTCACGAGCTCGAGGAGCGCATCGAGCGGGACGATGAGCGTGAGGACCGCGACGACGATCCCGGTCAGCATCGTCATCCGCGCCGGCGTTTTGAAGCGCGGGTGAACGGCTGAAACGAACGGCGGGAGCATCCCGTCGCGCGCCATGACGTAGAAGATGCGCGTCTGCCCGAGGAGCGAGGTCAAAGCGACCGTCGTCGTCCCCGCCAAGATCCCGACTGTGATCGCCCAAGAGACGAACGGATTGTGCAGCGGTGCGATCGCGGCGAGGAGCGGGGCGTTGGGGTCGATCTGCTTCCACGGGACGACGCCGACGAGGACGGTCGCGACCGAGCAGTAGATCAGCGTCCCGATCGCGAGCGATCCGATGACGCCGATCGGGATGTCGCGTTGCGGGGCACGGGTCTCCTCGGCGGTGGTCGTCGCCGTATCGAACCCGATGTAGGTGAAGAAGACGAGCGCTGCGGCCGGGATGATCCCGTTCCCCGATGCTCCGAATGAGAGCTTTCCCCAGCCGAGCGGTGCAAACGGCGCGAGGTTCTGCGGGTGGAACAGGCTGAGACCGGCGATGACGAAGACCACGAGCGCTCCGATCTTCACGACGACGAAGACGTTGTTCGAGATCGCCGTTTCGGAGATCCCGAGGGCGAGCAGCGCGGAGAGTACGAGGACGAATGAGGCGCCGATGAGATCGATCTGCGTGTGCGACCAGTCGATCCACGACGAGGTGATCGCGAGGTGAGCGGTCTGTGCCCAATGCGGTAGCACGATGCCGCAGCCGCGCAATGCGTCTTGCAGCGACGCGGAAAACTGCTGTGCGACCGGCGCGGCGCTGACGCCGTATTCGAGGATCAGATCCCAGCCGATGATCCAGGCGACGATCTGTCCCAGCGTCGCGTACGCGTAGGTATACGCGCTCCCGGCCACCGGTACCATCGCCCCGAGTTCCGCGTAGGCGAGTGCCGCGAAGAGCGATGCCGAACCGGCGAGCAAAAACGCGACGATGATGGCGGGTCCGGCCTTTTGTACGCCCGGACCGATCGTCGTAAAGATCCCTCCGCCGATCATCGTCCCGAGCCCGACGGCGATCAGATCGTGGGCGCGCAGCGCCCGGCGCAAGGTGTGGGCGCGGGCGTGCTCGGCGAGCCGCTCGACCGGGATGGTCGAGAACAAGCGGGCGAGGAAACGCGGGGTCACGCCGGCGGTTTCGTCGCCGCGTTCCACAAGTGCTCAGGCTGGTCGAGCGCGTGATTGATCCAGCGCGACCAAACGAAGAGCGCATCGGAGAGACGGTTCATGTACTTGCGCAACGCCGGCGAGAGCTCGTCGGTTTCAGCGAGGCTGATGATCAAGCGCTCCGCGCGTCGCGCAACCGTCCGCGCTTGATGGAGGAAGGCGCCCGGATATGCACCGCCCGGATGGATGAAATTGGCGAGCGGCTCGAGATCGCGCTGGGCTTCGTCGATCGCGCGCTCGAGTGCGGCCACGTCCTGATCGGTCGCGACCGGCATGCCGGGTCGACGGTCCTGCGGGAGGGTCGCCAATTCGGCGCCGATGTTGAAGAGTACGTCCTGCGTCCACGCCAACCACGCATCGAGGCGCGTCGCGGCGGTGACGGCCCGAACATGATCGATGGCGCGCGATCGTAAGACGTCGGCGAGCGCGGTGCGCGCGAGCCCGATCACCGACGATAGCTCGTCGATCGTCCCGTACGTTTCGATCCGCAGCGCGTTCTTCTTAATGCGCTGTCCGCCGACGAGTCCGGTCGTTCCGTCGTCGCCGGTTCTCGTGTAGATGCGCGTAAGCTTCGGCATGAGGGCGGCTTCGACGCCGCGAACGTCTCGCCTCGATCATGCCCAACGTCCCCGTCGAAGATGCTCCCCGGCAGACGCCGCTCGTCAAAGAGATCCCTCCCAAGAGCGAGGACCTTTCCGCGTGGTACACCGCGGTCTGCCTCAAAGCCGAGCTGATCTCGTATGCTCCCGTGCGAGGTTGTATCGTCTTGCGGCCGTACGGCTACGCCCTCTGGGAGCGGTTGGTCGCCGCGCTCGACTCGCGTTTCAAGGCAACGGGACACGAGAACGCATACTTCCCCCTGCTCATCCCCGAGTCGCTCCTCATGCGGGAAGCGGAACACGTCGAGGGCTTCGCTCCCGAAGTCGCCTGGGTGACCGAGGGCGGGAGCGAAAAGCTCACCGAGCGTCTGGCGATTCGTCCGACCTCCGAGGTGATCATCGGGAAGATGTACTCGGAGTGGGTGCGCTCGTACCGCGACTTGCCCATCTTGATCAACCAGTGGGCCAACGTGATGCGCTGGGAAAAGGCGACGCGGCCGTTTCTGCGGACGCTCGAGTTTCTCTGGCAAGAGGGACACACGGCGCATGCCACCCAAGAGGAAGCTGCGCGCGAGACGGCCCGGATGCTCGAGATCTATCGCGAGGTCGCCGAAGAAGTTTGCGCGATCCCGGTCTACGCCGGCGAGAAGAGCGCGAGCGAG
>Ga0209062_1002079_pt1 | contig 28950 bp, 31 predicted proteins | sample Coa_R2_2_FD_187158 | JGI IMG/M metagenome (GOLD analysis project Ga0209062, IMG submission 187158) | Surface soil microbial communities from Centralia Pennsylvania, which are recovering from an underground coalmine fire - Coalmine... | ecosystem: Environmental > Terrestrial > Soil > Unclassified... | reverse complement strand
CCACCCCGACATGATCGCGCTGCTCAAGCGCCTGTCGGTCAAGGCGCACAAGGACGCCGGCTGGCCGGGCATCCTGGTCGGCGACATCGGCCAGCCGCGCGGTGGCCCGGCGCTTTCCGGGCATGCCAGCCACCAGCTCGGGCTCGATGCCGATATCTGGCTGACGCCGATGCCGGATCATCTGCTGTCGCGTGAGGAGCGCGAGGAGATGTCGGCGACCATGATGGTGCGCGATGACCGCCTCGACATCGATCCCAAGGTCTGGACGCCGACCCACTGGATGGTGCTGCGCGACGCGGCGCAGGAACCGGCCGTGCAGCGCATCTTCGTCAATGCCGCGATCAAGAAGGCGCTGTGCCGCGACGCCAGGGGCGACCGCAGCTGGCTGAGCAAGATCCGCCCGTGGTATGGACATGACTATCATTTCCACACCCGCATGCGCTGCCCACCCGGCGACAGGGAATGCAAGGGCCAGAAGGATCAGGAAGGCGGCGAAGCCTGCGCGGCCTCCGACCTCGCGTACTGGTTCAAGGATTCCATCATTCATCCCACACCACCCAAGGCGCCTGCCAAGCCGTCGCACGGCATCACGCTGGCGCAACTGCCGCCCGATTGCAGGAAGGTGCTGAACGCGCCCGAGGCCAAGCAATAACGCGACAGTGTCTTCATTCCGCTGCGCGTTCCGCTAGGACGGCGGCCCGCGCCGTAAGCGCGCCGGGGAGGATTCGATCTCGATCGCGATCCTGCCGTCGGAATAGGCGAAAGTCGGCAGCCGCCGGCTTTACCCACAGTCCCAGCCTGTTATGGTCAGGCCTGCGACATCCCCCATGACCGTAAGTCCCAAGGGATGGCCGGAACGGCGCTTCCGCTGTCGCCCCCAGATTCAACCAACGCCTGATTTGCGCGTGCACCGCTCTGCGCGTCGCGAACATGCATGGAGCGCTTCGATGCATCGTCTTTCCGGGATTTTCGCCGCCTTTGTCATCCTCTCGGGATCGGCCTGGTCTCCCGCTGCCGCGGAGGACAAGGTCCTCACCGTCTTTGCTGCGGCATCCATGAAGAATGCGCTCGACGATATCGACGCGGCGTTCACCGCCAGGACGGGCGTCAAGGTGTCGGCGAGCTATGCAGCAAGCTCGACGCTTGCAAAGCAGATCGAGCAGGGCGCGCCGGCGGACATCTTCGTCTCCGCCGATACGGACTGGATGGATTACGCCGTCGGCAAAAAGGACATCAACGAGTCCACGCGCGTGGACCTGCTCGGCAACTCGATCGCGCTGATCGCGCCGAAGGACTCCAAAATCGACAATGTCACCATCGCGCCCGGCTTCGATCTGGCCGAGCTCGCGGGCGACGGCAGGATCGCAACCGGCGACGTCAAGTCGGTGCCGGTCGGCAAATATGCCAAGGCGGCGCTGCAGAAGCTTGGCGCCTGGCCGGCGGCCGAGCCGAAATTCGCGATGGCCGATAGCGTGCGCGCGGCGCTGACGCTGGTCGCGCGAAGCGAAGCCACGCTCGGCATCGTCTACTCCACCGATGCCAAGGTCGAGCCCGGTGTGAAGATCGTCGGCACCTTCCCGGCCGATACGCATCCGCCGATCATCTATCCGGTCGCGGCGACCGCCAATGCCAAGCCGGAGGCGAAGGCGTATCTTGATTATCTGCACTCCGCGGCCGCCAAGGCGGTGCTGGAAAAGTACGGCTTCATCTATCTGGTCAAGCCGACCTCTTGATTGCCGCCTGGCTGACCGGCCCAGATGTTCGAGATCACACCCACGGAATGGATCGCGATCCGGCTCTCGCTCCGGGTCGCCACCGTCGCGACGCTGGTTGCGACCCCGCTCGGCATTGCGCTGGCGTGGCTGCTGGCGCGGCGCGATTTCTGGGGCAAGTCGCTGCTCGACGCCGTGATCCATCTGCCGCTGGTGCTGCCGCCGGTGGTGACCGGCTATCTCCTGCTGCTCACCTTCGGGCGCAAGGGGCTGGTCGGCGGCTGGCTGGCCGATCATCTCGGCATCGTCTTCGCCTTCCGCTGGACCGGGGCAGCGCTTGCCTGCGGCGTGATGTCGTTTCCACTCCTGGTGCGCCCGATGCGGCTGTCGATCGAGGCGGTCGACCAGAAGCTCGAGCAGGCGGCCGAGACCCTGGGCGCCCGACCGCTGAAGGTGTTCTTCAGCGTGACGCTGCCGCTGGCCTTGCCGGGCGTGCTCGCCGGCATGGTGCTCGGCTTTGCCAAGGCGATCGGCGAGTTCGGCGCCACCATCACCTTCGTCTCCAACATTCCCGGCGAGACCCAGACGATCTCCTCGGCGATCTACTCGCTGATCCAGACCCCGGACGGCGATGCCGCGGCGCTGCGGCTGGTCATGGTGTCCGTCATCATGGCCGTTGCCGCGCTGATCGGCTCGGAATGGTTCGCCCGCCGCGCCACCGCGCGGCTGCATGGGAATTGAGCCATGCTGCGCGTCGACGTTGAGAAGCAGCTGGGAGAGTTTACGCTCTCCGCGAGATTCGAGAGCCAGGGCCGCGTCACCGGGCTGTTCGGCGCATCGGGCGCGGGCAAGACGTCGCTGGTCAACATGATCGCGGGCCTGTTGCGGCCGGACCGAGGCACCATCTCGCTCGACGGCGACGTCCTCGACGATACGGCGAAGGGCTTCCACCTGCCCGCCTGGCAGCGGCGCATTGGCTATGTATTCCAGGACGCGCGGCTGTTTCCGCATCTCGATGTCGCGCAGAATCTCGACTATGGCCGGCGCATGAACCACCTCGCCGACGATCACGCCCAGCGCACGCGCGTCACCGAGTTGCTCGACATCGGCCACCTGCTCGACCGCCGGCCCGGCAAGCTGTCCGGCGGCGAACGCCAGCGCGTCGCACTGGGGCGGGCACTGCTGGCCAAGCCGCGTCTTCTCTTGCTCGACGAGCCGCTGGGCGCGCTGGACGAGGGACGCCGCGCGGAGATCCTGCCCTACCTCGTGCGCCTGCGCGACGAGGCGCGCATCCCCATGGTCTATGTCAGTCACGACCCTGCCGAATTGCGTCAACTTGCGACCCAGATCGTGTTGCTCAAGGACGGGCGCGTGACATCGTTCGGCGGCGTCAAGGTGCTTCAGGGCTAGAGCACGATGCTATGACGTTGGTTCATTTCGAGCCGCAAGCTCGGTTCACCTCTCCTGAAGGGAGAGGTGCAACCCGCGGCAACCAATCGAACCGTAACCTCATCGCGCTTCAGCCGTCTCAAATCACCTCCCGCGCCCGCAACTCCGCGATTGCCGCCGCGTCATAACCGAGCGATTCAAGCACCTCGTCGGTGTGGGCGCCGAGTTCAGGGGCCATGCGGTCGAGTCGGCCGCCGCCATGGGCGAGGCGGAAGCCGCTTCCGGCAAAGCGCAGGCGACCATAGGGCGTGTCGATCTCCTGAATGGCGCCGCGCTCGACAATCTGCGGATGGTCGATCACTTCCTCGATCTTCCAGATCGACGAACACGGCGCCCCCGCCGCTTCGAGGATCTTTTCCCATTCGCGCGCGCTCTTGTTCGACAGCGCCTCCTCGATGATGGCGCGCAGCGCCGGCTCGTTCTCCTGCCGCGCGAACCAATCGGCGAAGCGCGGATCCTTCAGCGTATCTTCACGACTAAGCGCCGCCATCAGCGCGCGATATTGCTTCTCGTTGTTCACCGCGAGCAGCAGATAGCCCTCACCCGCCTTGAACAGGTTCGCGGTCGGCTTGCGACTGACGGCCTGGTTGCCGGAGAGTTGCTGGCGATGGCCGGCCACCGAATAATCCGCGATCTGGCCCGACAGGAAGGCCAGCGTCGCTTCCAGCATGGAGACGTCGACCAGCTGCCCCTTGCCGGTTTGGTTGCGCTGGAACAGCGCGCTGGACACACCGAAAGCAGCCGTGGCACCGGACAGCACATCGCAGACGGCAAAGCCCGCGCGCGTCGGCCCGGTTTCCTCGTGTCCGGTGATCGCCATGATCCCGCTCATCGCCTGGATCTTGCCGTCATAGCCGGCGCTGAGCCGCTCCGGGCCGGTCTGGCCGAAGCCGGACACCGCGCAATAGATCAGCCGCGGATTGATCGCCGACAGCGCCTGATAGCCGATACCGAGCTTGTCCATCACGCCGGGGCGAAAATTCTCCATCACAACGTCGGCGGTCGCGGCGAGCTTCCTCACGATCTCGATCGCCTCCGGCTTGGACAGATCGAGCGTCAGGCTGCGCTTGTTGCCGTTGATCGCTTGCCACCCCGGCGCCAGGCCGCGCTCGGCCCATTCGCGGCTGAGCGGGGTGCGGCGCATGTCCTCGCCCTCGCGCCGCTCGACCTTGATGACATCGGCGCCCAGCAAAGCAAGCTGGTAGCTCGCATAGGGGCCGGCCAGCACCTGCGTGAAATCGAGGATCTTCACGCCCTCGAAAGGTCGGGTCACCGCGATGTCCTCCTGCTGGGCATTGTTCTTGTTGTCGGCATAGGCGCGTTGTTGAAGGCCGTCGTGTTGCGGCCTGCGAGATCACGCGGCGCGATTGCCGCGGGCGATCTCCTTCTGCCGGTCGAACTCGGCGCGGCGGCGGGCAAGCTCCTCGGGGCTCATCTGCGCGACATTGTTGTAGTCGAGCTTCCAGGAGGCATCCTCGCTCCAGCGCAGCGGCGACTGCATGGTGGTGCGCGCGCCGACCGCGCTTTCGAGCAGGCGCAGCGCGAGCTCCAGGGTCAGCGCCTGCGAGGCCTCGTCATGCGGCTTGCCGGCGGAATTGCCGAGCGGGAAATCGCTGAACAGGAAGCGCGGCACGGCGGCGTGCTCCACAATGTCCTTGGCGCAGCCCATCACCACGGTCGGAATGCCGTTCGCTTCAAGGTGACGCGCGACGAGCGCGGTGGTCTGGTGACAGACCGGGCAGTTCGGCACCAGCACGGCGACGTCGACCTTGTCCTCGCGGCAGCGCGCCAGAATCTCGGGCGCATCGGTCTCGATGGTGACGCGGTGGCTGCGGTTGGTCGGCGCGCCGAAGAAGCGCGGGGCGACCTCGCCGATCCGCCCCGCTTGCTTGGCCTTCAAGAGCTGCGGCAGCGGAAACCAGGTGCCGCTGTCGGTTGCGCTGGTGTGCTTGCGGTCATAGCCGATATGCGAGATGCGCAAATCGTGCGGCTTCGAGGTGTCGCCGTCATAGACCTGGTAGAACTTGGCGCTGCCATTGTAGGCCGCCCCCGGCCCCTGGTCGCCCTTGGCGGGATCATAGGGCGCGGCCGTGGTGATGATGGTGACGCGGCTCTGCGACAACGGCCTGGTCAGCGGCTGGAACGGCGCATCGACATAATGCGCCCAGCGATAGGGCGTGGTGTAGCCGATTGCGGCGTAATAGTCGCGGGTCCGCTGCATATAGGGAACGGGTGAATCATAGTCGGGCGCAAAGCCGAACTGGTCATCTTGCGGTGCGGACATGGCGTCTGGCTCCTTGCGTTTCCGTCGCGAGCTTATGGTTGGTGGGTCGAGACTAGGGTGAGTTGGCGTGACGCTCAACAGCGGAGATGGCGGTCTGCATTGCGTTGCCGGCGAGAGCCACTCGCTCCGCCGTCGTCCCGGCGATGGCCGGGACCCTGACCGGAGGAATCTCTCGGCGGCGCTCTGTGCCGGACGATCTTCGCGACAACGTTGTCCTGGGGTTATAGGTCCCGGCCTTCGCCGGGACGACATGCGGAGGGTGCTGACGCGAGTTCGCATTCTCGCGGCGCGTTTCGCCCGAGTCTTGCCCATCACCACCCTCCGGACAAATGCCGAGGGCGCAGGGAAGGCCGGGTGGCCGCTGCACCCGGGGCTCTCGCGCAGAAAAAACTGCGCAAGCGCAAGAACCTAGGGTACGGCGGTGATCACACCGGCCTTCCCTGCGCAGTGGTTTACGGGCTTATACGTGCTCTCCTCGGTGAACCCTCTCGTTTGCCACCGTCGTCGACGCGATGCGCTCACGCATCATCGCCAACTTGACGCCAGAGCTTTGGGGCGCCAGGACCACACGATTTCGCCGTCCGCCTCTGTGCCGCTCGTCAACAGGCACATCCGCGTCCACCGCATTCCGCTCCACGTTCGTGACGACGCGTACGCCCCTCGTGTCGGAGCGGAATGAATCGATCAGATCACATATTTCGGAAAAACGAAAGCAGAATATTTTTCCCGCGAGGGCTGGACAAGATCGAAAATCCGGAATCGGAAAACACGAACTGATTTGCCCGGCGGGCAATCCACCGCTTGTCGGCACCGCCCGCAAAGCGTCTTGGCATGGCCGCTCCGCCGCGTTAGCCTCTTGGTTAAGGGGGAACTCGAATCGATGAAACTCGCCACCAAGGCGCCATCGGGCTCGATCGGCGTTCACATTGTGCGCTACGCTGTCGCCGCCATTGCATGCATGTGGCTCTCCATCGCAGCAGGCGCCGCCGCAGCCGAACTGACGCCGGCGCAGGCCGCCCTCTACACCACGGTCTCGATCTATCCCCCGTCCGCGACATCGATGACCGTGTGCTACGGCTTCGTCTGCCGGCGCCGCCAGATCCTGGACTTCACGGCAGCCGATCGCAGCGCCTTGACCAGGATCATCGCTGCGGGACGCGGCTCCGCCGCCGCCGAGCGCGCCGCCGTGCAGAAGGCCGTGATCTGGTTCGATCGCCGCATCGGGCCGGTGATCGGCACCGACAAGCGCGTCGCCAACGCCGACGTCCGCGCGCTCGACGACAAGCACAATTTCGATTGCTGGGACACCACGCGCAACGTCACCAGCCTGTTGCTGGTCATGCAGGACTGGGGCCTGTTCAAATACCACACCGTCGGCGATCCGCATTATCGCGGCAATCCGCTGGTGCTGCAGCTGCCGCACAACACGGCGGTGCTGGTCGACCGCGCCACCAAGGTCGAATGGGTGGTCGACATGTGGACCCGCGGCTATGGCGAGCCGCCGGACGTGAAGCTGCTGGCGGAATGGGTCAAGGAGGATTGAGCCCCTTTCCCCAAGCGTCGCTTCACCCGCCCCTGGAGAGGGCGGGTCGATCGCGCATGAAATGCGCGAGCGGGGTGGGGTGACAGTATCTCCACCTCAACAGTGTCCGTGTTGAGAGACTGTCACCCCACCCCGTTTCGCATTTCGCTTCGCTTCATGCGAAACGACCCGCCCCCTCCAGGGGCGGGTGATGCGATGCCTAACGCCGTGGGCCGCTAAGATCGCCAAGACTGATTTGGCCGGCTGATTAGGCGATTGTTAACCCGAAGTTGCGGGTTATGCCTTTTTCCCTCCTTACATGCGGCGTACCCTTGGCAGCTGCCGCTGCGTCAAGGCGGAGAAAAATACATTGCGAGGAGACGTCTCATGAACAGCGACAAACTCGCGGCTGAAGCGATCGGGACCTTCTGGTTGACCTTTGGCGGCTGCGGCAGCGCGGTGATCTCGGCCGGTTTTCCCCATGTCGGGATCGGACTGCTTGGCGTGGCGCTGGCGTTCGGCCTGACCGTGCTCACCATGGCCTATACGATCGGCCATATCTCGGGCTGTCATCTCAATCCGGCTGTGACGGTCGGCCTCGCCTGCGGCGGGCGGTTCCCGACCGGCGACGTCATTCCCTACATCATCGCTCAGGTGATCGGCGCCGTCGCCGCCGCCGCGGTGCTCTATTTCATCGCGAGCGGCGCGCCGGATTTCAGCCTCGCCAACGGCTTTGCGGCGAACGGCTTTGGCGAGCACTCGCCCGGCAAATACGGGCTCGGCTCGTGCCTGGTCAGCGAGGTCGTGCTGACCATGATGTTCCTGTTCGTCATCATGGGTTCGACCCATGGCAAGGCCCCGGCGGGCTTTGCGCCAATCGCCATTGGGCTCGCACTGACACTGATCCACCTGATCAGCATTCCCGTGACCAACACCTCGGTGAACCCGGCGCGCAGTACGGGACCGGCGCTGTTCGTCGGCGGCTGGGCGCTGGCGCAGCTCTGGCTGTTCTGGGTGGCGCCATTGATCGGCGGCGCGCTGGGCGGGTTCCTGTATCGGTGGCTGAGCCCCGAGCCGGCGGGCGAAGTGGCAGGCAAGCCGGCGGGCTAAGGGCGCGTGGTGTGACGGGCCTACAATCGAGATGAAAGTGCGCCGCGGGCGTTACGGCGGCGCAGGAGCCGCCTTGCAAGTAAGGTAATTCAGCCTTACTTTGCAACGAGAGGGCCCGGAACGCATGACCACGCTCACAATCACCGCAAAAGGCCAGATCACACTGCGCAAGGATCTGTTGAAACATCTGGGCGTTCAGCCCGGCGAGAGGATCGTCGTGGACAAGCTTCCCGGCGGCGGAATCGAGATCAAGGCCGCGCGGCCGACCGGCAAGATCTCCGATGTGTTCGATTTCCTGAAGAAGAAGGGTCGCCCGTCGCTGTCGATTGAGCAAATCAACGACATCGCAGCCCGGGGCTGGGCTGGCAAGAAATGAAGATCACCGCCGACACCAATATGCTGGTCCGTGCCATTGCAGGTGACGATGCGCGACAGAGCAAATTGGCCCAGGCGGAATTGACGAAAGCCGATCTCGTCGCAGTGGCATTACCCGCATTGTGCGAGCTCGTTTGGGTGCTGTCGCAGGGTTACAGGATCTCGGCACCAGATATCGGCGAAGCGATCCGACGCCTGATCGATGCGGGAAACGTGGTGGTCAACCGTCCCGCCGTCGAAGCCGGTTTGGCCATGCTGGACGCGGGCGGCGACTTCGCCGATGGCGTGATCGCATATGAAGGAAGCTGGCTCGGCGCCGACATCTTTGTCTCTTTCGACAAGAAAGCCGTGAAGCTGCTGGAGATGCGGGGAGAGGCGGCGCGGCTGTTATCCTGAGCGCAGCTCTAGATCCCCGCGACCTGCGCCCAGACGTCCGCGAGCTTTCGCTTGACGCTGTCCCAGCGCGTCGGTGGCAGCTTTTCGTCTTCCTCCTCGGGCAGGCGCAGGCCTACCACATTGACGCGCCCGCCGGAGATGCTGCGGGCGACCAGCACGATCGCGTCCAGCGGGAGTGTTGCGCCCTCTTTCGGCGCATGATCGAGATGGATGTCGAAATAATCCGACAGCGTCAGCTTCTTGTCGTCCTCATTGACCTGGATGCCGTAGATCTCCGCGACCTCGCCCAGCGTATGCTCGGCCGACACCATGAAATCGCCGAGCAGATGCGGATCGGGGACCGAGCTCGGCTGCATGTCAACGAAGAAGCGGTCCAGCGCCTCGGCCCTTTCCGGCGGCGCCAGCAGATAGATGTAATCGCCGGGCGCGATCGGATCGGCCTCGACGGGCGAGAGAATGGTCTGGTTGCGGATGACGAGCGTCGGCTTGGACCAGGACGGGATCAGGCCGCGGCGGAAGAACAGGCTTTTTGGCCGCACGGAATAGCCGACCAGCTCCTGCTCGAGCTGGCCGGGCAGATCCAATTCGACGCGGCGCGGACCGCGGTCGGTGCGCGGCAGCGCCACGTGCAGTTTTCGCGCGGCGACCGCCAGGGTCCAGCCCTGCGCGAGCAGCGAGATGATGACGACGACAAAGGCGACATCGAAATAGAGATAGGCCTTGGAGAGGCCGACCAGCATCGGAATCGACGCCAGGAAGATTGCGACCGCGCCGCGCAGGCCGGTCCAGGCGATGAAGGTCTTTTCCCGCCAGTTGAAGCGGAATGGCGCAAGGCACAGGAACACGGCAACCGGCCGCGCCACGAACATCAACACCAGTGCCACCACCACCGCAGGAAGGGCGCTCGAGGTGAGCCGGTGCGGCTCGACCAACAGGCCCAGCAGCACGAACATCACGATCTGCGCCAGCCAGGTCGCGGCATCGAGGAAGGTGACGACCGAATTATGCGCGCGCGTTGGGCGATTGCCGACGATGATGCCGGCGAGATAGACCGCGAGATAGCCGGAGGCATGGCCGATCTGCGCCGCGCCGAAGATCACCAGGGCCGCCGTGGTGACGAACGGCGCGTGCAGCCCCTGCGGCAGCGCCACGCGGTTGAGCGCGAGCACCACGAGCCGGCCGCCGATGACGCCGACGACGGCGCCGAGCACCGCCTCGCGCAGGAACTCCATCGCGACATGGCCGGCCGTGCTCTGGCCGACCGAGATGAACTCGACCAGCATCAGCGTCAGAAACACCGCAAAGGGATCGTTGCTGCCGGACTCCGCCTCCAGCGTCGCGCCGACGCGCGGCCGCAGGCGCAGGCCTTGCGCATGGACCAGCAGGAACACCGCCGCAGCATCCGTGGAGGCGACCACCGCACCGACCAGGAGCGACTCCGTCCAGTTCAGGTCGAGCGCAAACCGCGCGACGGGCGCGGTGATCAGGGCGGTCAGCAGCACGCCGGCGGTTGCCAGCACCATCGATGGCACCAGCACCGCCTGAATGGTCTGGAAGCGGGTGCGCAAGCCGCCGTCGAACAGGATCAGGGCCAGCGCGACCGATCCGACCAGATAGGTGGTGCGCACGTCGCTGAACTCGATCTGGCCGGGTCCGGAGTCGCCGGCCAGCATGCCGATCAGCAGGAACACCAGCAGCAGCGGCGCGCCGAAGCGCAGCGCCAGCAGGCTCGACAGGATGCCCGCCATGACCAGCACAGCACCGAGCAGAATGGCAATGCTCACCGAGTCGAGGGAGGCCATGGGTTCTCGCGGGAATCCGTGCAAATGGCTGGATTCTCATCCTTATCGCCGCCACACTTCGGCGCCAACCCGGTTTTGCAAAATCGCGGCCATATGTCCTTTTCTTCGAGGCAAATTCAGGTAACACCGGCTTCGTCGCGCCCTTCAAGAGACCCCGACCATGGATATGGATCTCAAGGACACCATTGACTTCCTGCTGACGAGCGCGCGCTCGCTTGGCGCGGAGCTGACATCGCCCTGGTTCTATCTGCAGTTCGGGCTGATCCTGGCAGCGGCAGGACTTGGGCTCGCCGCCGGCGCCGCCATCCGCTCGCGCGTCGACATGAACAAGCTCGGCAATGGCCGGCCGATGCCGCTGCGGCTGTTCATGCAGGTGATGATCCGCAGTGCGCCGACGGCGGTGTTCGCCATCGTGGTGATCATCGCCCGCGTGATCATGTGGCACACGACCTGGCCGAGCCGCAGTTATCTCCTGATGGTCAGCGCCAAGCTCGCGCTGGCGTGGCTTGCGATCCGGCTCGTCACATCAAGCCTGCGCAATCCGTTCATCGTGCGCGTGGTATCGATCTCGGCCTGGCTCGTCGCCGCGCTCAGCATCATCGGCGAGCTCGAGCCGACCATCGAGGCGCTCGATTCGGTCGAGGTGGTGCTCGGCGGCTTCCGCCTGACGCCGCTGATCCTGATCAAGCTCGGCGTGCTGCTGATCGTTGCGCTCTGGCTGACCAATCTCGCGAGCAATATCGCGGAAGGCTGGATCGCGCGCTCCAGCGACCTCACGCCTTCGGTGCAGGTGCTGCTGGTCAAGATGATCCGCATGGGGCTGATGATCACCGCGATCGCGGTCGCCGTGAGCGCGGTCGGCATCAACCTGTCGGCGCTGGCGATCTTCTCGGGCGCCGCCGGCGTCGGCATCGGCTTCGGCCTGCAGAAGATCATCGCCAACTTCATCAGCGGAATTATCCTCTTGGTCGACAAGTCCGTGAAGCCCGGCGATCTCGTCACCATCGGCGACAATTCGGGCCGCATCAGCGCCATGAAGACGCGCTACATTTCGGTCGCCGCCGGCGACGGGCGCGAGTTCCTGATTCCCAACGAGGACCTCGTCACCCAGAAGGTGACCAACTGGACCTATACCGACAAGAACACGCTGGTGAAGGTGACCTTCGGCGCCAATTACGAGGCCGATCCGCACCAGGTCTGCAAGCTCGCCATTGACATCGCGGCCGCCGCGCCCCGCGCACTGAAATCCAAGCCGCCGAACTGCATCCTGACCGATTTCACCGATGCCGGCATGCGGTTTTCATTGACCTTCTGGATCGCCGATCCCGACGGCATGGACGGGGTCAAGAGCGATGTGATGCTGGCGCTGTGGGATGCCTTCAAGCGCGAGGACATCCATGTTCCCTATCCGGTGCGTGTGATCCGGGTCCGCGACGGCGCGCTGCCGGTGCAAACGGCCACGGATTTGACAACTTGAGCGTGGGCCACACCCCAAAGCTCAGCTTGCGAAAGCGCCCGCAATCACTAAATTGGGAGGCTTAGCCGAACCGCTGCCGCGGTTCACCTCTCCCGGAGGGAGAGGTCGATTTGCGCAGCAAATCGGGTGAGGGGTTCAGGTCCCTCGCGAGAGCAAGACCCCTCACCCGGATAGCTGCCGGACGATGCTCTGCATCGCCGGGCGCAATCCGACCTCTCCCCGTTGGGGAGAGGTAAGTTCCTCCCCGTAAAGATACGATCGCCACATGAGTTACGTCGAAGCCAACGATACCTCCTTACGCAAAACCGGGCAGATCAAGCTGCACGGGCCGAATGGCTTTGCCGGCATGCGCAAGGCTGGCAGCCTGGTTGCCAAATGCCTCGACGAGCTCACCGACATTGTCAGGGCGGGGGTTCCGACCTCCGACATCGACACGTTCGTGCGCGAGTTTGCCTTCAGCCATGGCGCCTACCCCGCGACATTGATGTATCGCGGCTACCGCTATTCGACCTGCACCTCGATCAACCATGTGGTCTGCCATGGCATGCCCGGCGACCGCGCGCTGAAGGAAGGCGACATCGTCAATGTCGACGTCACCTTCATCGTCGACGGCTGGTATGGCGATTCCAGCCGGATGTATGCGATCGTGCCGATCGCGCGCAAGGCCGAGCGGCTGATCGAGGTCACCTATGAAGCCATGATGCGCGGCATCGCCGCGGTGAAGCCCGGCGCGACCACCGGCGATATCGGCCACGCCATCCAGAGCTTTGTCGAGCCGCAGGGCATGAGCGTGGTGCGCGATTTCTGCGGCCACGGCCTGGGGCGCATGTTCCACGACGAGCCCAACATCATCCATATCGGCCGGCCCGGCGAGGGCGTGCCGCTCAAGCCCGGCATGTTCTTCACCATCGAGCCGATGATCAATCTCGGCAAGCCGCATGTGAAGATCCTCTCCGACGGCTGGACCGCGGTGACGCGTGACCGGTCCCTGTCGGCGCAGTTCGAGCATTCGGTCGGCGTGACCGCCGACGGCGTCGAGATCTTCACGCTGTCGCAGCGGAACAATGAGAAGCCCTGGACGCAAGTGTGATTTGGCACGTCTGATTTTGCAGGCCTGATCTTGCAAGTCTGATTTTATCTGACGTTTTGCGTCCCACGTTGCGGATTGGTTTCCGACCATATCGAGGTCCTGATGTCGCCATTCCCGGCTGGTTGAGTGCAAGGATCTCAATCAGGCGACGGGAGACATCCTTGGACAACACCACGCGCCGCGGCTTCCTCGGATTCGTTCCTCTGGGTGCTGCGACTCTGCTGCCCGCGACACGTGCACTCGCTGCGCCCGAGGCCGTCGCGACGGGCCTCGACGATGCCTGCATCCTGACGCCGCAATCGGAGGAAGGGCCGTACTACATCGATCCCAAGCTTGATCGCGCCGACATCACCGAGGGCAGGCCCGGCGTGCCGCTGGCGTTGCGGTTGCGCGTGATCGAGGCGGGATCGTGCACGGCAATCGCAGGCGCAAGGGTCGACATCTGGCATTGCGATGCCCGCGGCCTCTATTCGGCCTTTCCCGGCCAGGGCGACAGCCGCAACATCGACCAGTCGAACAGGACATTTCTGCGCGGCACCCGGCTTGCCGGCGCAAGCGGCTGGACCGAATTCAAGACCATCTATCCCGGCTGGTACGACGGCCGCGCCACCCACATCCATTTCAAGGTGTTCCTGGACCAGCGCACGGTCCTGACCGGCCAGACCTTCTTCCCCGACGCGCTGAACGAGTTCATCTACAGCAACGTCCCCGACTACACCGGACGGCCGCGGCAGCGCATGATCATGAATGTCAACGATCGCATCGCGACCGACCTCGATCCCGCATGCATTGCCTATTGCGCGGTGAAGGAGGAGCGCGAGCGCTACGTGGCATCGCTCACGGTTGCGGTCGATCGCAATGCGCAGGTCGCCGAAGCCCATCACATGCCGCCGCCGGCGCCAGGAACGCACCCGCCTGGCCCGCCGCCGGAAGGATTCCCCGGCAGACCGCCGCGGCGAGCGCATGTGATCAAGGACCGGCTGGCGGCCCTGGTGCCGGGCTTGAAGCGCTAGTTTGCAGTGCGCTTCGGCGGGCCCGCCGGCGGCATGGTGCGGATAAAGCTCGCCCGCTCGGCGTGACGCGCGTAATAGCGCCCGAGATGCGTGCCGGGCGACATCGCCGCGGCCCCCTGCTCATGGCGGCCAAGGAAGAGAACATTCCCTAACTCAAGTCACAGATCCGTAGATTTCATTATTGGATTTCGCGTCACCCGGCCCTTTGAACGGCCGCGCACTTCGTGGTTGCAAAATCGGGTTTGATCACGGCACATTGCGCACATGAGCAGCGAGACCCGCGAAGGCCCCGATCAGAAGCCGTCCAAACCCGCTTATGCGGAGCCGCCGCATTATCACGGCCATCGGCAGCGGCTGCGCGAGCGGTTTCGCAGCGCCGGCCCAGCGGCGCTGAGCGATTATGAGCTCTTGGAGATGGTGCTGTTCGCAGCACAGCCGCGGCGGGACATGAAACCGCTGGCGAAAGCGCTGCTGAAGCGGTTTGGCTCCTTTGCCGAGGTGATCCATGCGCCGGAGACGCTGCTCCGCGAGGTGGAAGGCGTCGGGGATTCCTGCATCGACCAGCTCAAGCTGATCGCGGCCGCGGCGACCCGCGTTACGCGGGGCGAATTGAAGCAGCGCACCCTGCTCTCGTCATGGAACGAGGTGATCGACTATTGCCGCACCAGCATGGCCTTCGCCGACAAGGAGCAATTCCGCATCCTGTTCCTGGACAAGCGCAACCAGCTGATCTCGGACGAGGTGCAGCAGACCGGCACGGTGGACCACACCCCGGTCTACCCCCGCGAAGTGATCAAGCGCGCGCTTGAGCTGTCGGCGACCGCGATCATCCTGGTGCACAATCATCCGTCGGGCGATCCCACACCGTCGCAGGCCGACGTGCGGATGACCAAGGCGATCGTGGATATCGCGGGCCCGCTCGGCATTGCCGTGCATGATCACATCATCGTGGGCAGGAACGGGCATGCGAGCCTGAAGGGGATGAAGCTGATGTAGCGCCTCGCGTCAGATCCGCATCTAAGGAGCAGCCCCTCCTCCATCACCAAACGTCGCGCACCAACGCCGCATCTCGCCCACGAAGAAGCGGCCGAGCGCACGCGGGTCATAACCACCTTCCTCGCGGGCTTCGAGGCGGAGCTGCAATGACGCGGTCGATGCGCATCACGCACCTCGTCCCTCCGCGGCCGTTTACCATCTATTAACTCTCCGCTTCGCGATTCCGGCGATGCATGAGAGGATGGATCTGTCGAGTGAGAGGGGTAGCTCATCATCGAATACGAGGGAATCGATGATGATCAAGACTGCAATGCAAATGCGGGACGCGGCTCTCGCAACGAGGCCGGGATATCTGATCGACAAATTTCTTGATTGGGTAGAGCAATTGAGCAGCACGATCCCGTCTGCTCAACTTGACAGGCTAGCGCTGATCGAAATTCGAACCGAGCGCTTACGCGATCGCTGACACAAGAAGCAGCTCGCCGCCGGCCACATTGGCCCGGCGGCGAGGCTTTTGGCTCTCAATAGCAATAGCGCGGGTCGACGCGCACCCAGTAGCCGTCGGGACGCTGCAGATAGCAGCCGTCACGGTAATAATAGTAGCCGTTGCGGCGGCGGTCGCCTTCGCTGGCGATGGCTGCACCCGTGCCGGCGCCGAGGACCGCGCCGATGGCCGCACCACGGCCGCCGCCGAGCGCGCCACCGACAATGGCGCCGGCGGCGCCGCCGAAGATCGCACCGCCGAGCGTGTTGTTCTGGGCGGCGGCCTCGTGAGCCGGCATGGCGAACGCGAGCGCCAGCACTGCCGCAGTCCCTGTCTTCCTCAACATCCCTGCTCCTCCGTTTGGCTTGTCACCAAGACTTGTTCGCAATGGATTCGGCGGAAGTCAACCGGGATTCCCCCATCGCGCCGGCCGGCGTTCGAACCGACCATGCCGGCCGCGCTACTCATGACGGCATTCGAACCAAGGCGGCAAGCGGCTATGCGGACATGGACTATCAGGCTATTTTTGGGCGCCGTGATGGCAGCCGCGATCACGCCGGCGTCGGCCTATGACGCCTACGACCCCGCCAATTGCAACGGCGCCCAACAGGACAAGGCGCTCACCATCCTGGTCGCGAAGGTCACGGCCGCGCCGCGCGTCAACTTCGTCAAGAGCCCCTATGACGACGATTTCACCGCCGCGTCCTGCCCCGCGGCGACCGACGCCTGCCGCAAGACATCCTATCTCGTCACCGGCGATCTCGTGCTGGTCGGCAAGACGCGGGGCGCATTCACTTGCGTGACCTACCAGTCGGCATCGGGCCGAAAGCCGATCTTCACCTCGGGCTGGCTGCCGAGTGAGGCGCTCGCGCCGGTCAAACCGATGGCCGAGCCGCGGACCGAGGACTGGCTCGGCAGCTGGGACCAGCACTATGCCGGTATCGAGATCACGCGCGGCGGCGGCGGACGGTTGAAGATCGAGGGCGAAGCGGCGTTCAAGGGCGCGCAGGACGTCCACACCGGCGTGCTCGAGGCGCAGGTGATTCCAGGCAAGGACAGCATCGCATTTGTCGACGACGGATCACAGCCGTTCGAGACCACATCCGACTCCGGGTGCCGGGTCAGGATGCAGCGCATCGGACCGTCGCTCGTGGTCGTCGACAATGGCGAATGCGGCGGCGCCGGCGTGACCTTCCAGGGCTTCTATCGGCGCAAATAGGCGCGCTCGACCGCGCATGCACAGATGTGCAAGCGGCGGTGATCCCGGCTGCAATGGGCGCGGCGACAACAACACGTACCGCATCGCCCCGCCTAAGATGATGCCGCAGCCGCTTCGGCCGCACGCCGCAGCAGGAATTCCGCCTCACGCCTGTTGCCGGCGAGCTTTGCGGCCTGCTCGAACGCGGCGCACGCCTCAAGATGGCGGCCTAGCTTAAACAGGAGGTCGCCGCGCACGCTGTCGAGGAGATGATAGCTCTTGAGCACGCCGGACTCGACGATCCGCTCGACAATGACAAGCGCCGCCAGAGGCCCTTCGGCCATGCCGATCGCGACCGCGCGGTTGAGCTCGATGACGGGCGAAGAAACCAGGCTTGCGAGCTCGTCATAAAACCCCGCGATGGCTCGCCAGTCGGTGTCTTCGCGTCCACTCGCCCGCGCATGAGCGGCCACGATCGCGGCTTGCAGCGTGTAATAGCCGGCCCCGCCCAGGGCGCGCGCATGACCGAGCGCACGCAAGCCGCGGCTGATCTGGAGCTGATCCCATAATGCGCGGTTCTGGTCCATCAGCAGCACCGGCTCCCCGCGTGCATTTACGCGCGCCGCCAGACGCGCGGCATTGAGCTCCATCAGCGCCAGCAAGCCGTGCGTCTCCGGCTCCCGCGGCGCCACCGCGGTCAGCACGCGGCCCATCCGCAGCGCCTCGTTGCACAGCTGCGGCCGCTGCCATTCCTCGCCGCTGGCCGCAACATAGCCCTCATTGAAAACGAGGTAGACGACCTCGCAGACCGAGGCGAGCCGCACCGACAGCTCCTCGCCGCGCGGCGTTTCGTAAGCAAGGCCAGCCTCCGACAGCGTGCGCTTGGCGCGCACGATGCGCTGCGCGACGGTCGGCTCCGGCAGCAGGAAGGCGCGGGCGATCTCGGCCGTTGTCAGGCCACAGATCATGCGCAGCGCCAGCGCCGCGCGCGCCTCCCGCGACAGCACCGGATGGCAGGCGGTGAACACCAGGCGCAGCATTTCATCACCGATCTCGTCATCGAGCGCCGCATCCGGATCCGGCATCAGCTGCTGCTCCCGCTCCATGTCGCTGACGATGAGGCCGTGCTTGCGCGCGATCATCTGCCGCTGGCGCAGATGATCCAGCGCCCGGCGCTTCGCGGTGGCCATCAGCCAAGCGCCGGGATTGTCGGGCACGCCCGTTTCCGGCCAGCGCGCAAGCGCGGCCAGCAGGGCGTCCTGCGTCAAATCCTCGGCGAGCGGCACGTCGCGCAGCATGCGCGAGAGCGAGGTGATCAGCCGCGGCTGCTCGACGCGCCAGGTCGCGATGATGATGCGTTCGATCTCAACCTGCGGCGGCATTGCAGTGCAGGTCATGCGCCTGCGGAGGACCCTGGGTCGCGAACGCGCGCACTTCGCAGGTCCCATTCCAGCCCGGCAAGTGCTCGACATGGAGCTGCATGAACTCCCTGGCCATCGCCAGCGCCTCTTCCTTGTCGCGCATCTCGAAGATCGCATAGCCGCCGACGACTTCCTTGGCTTCCACAAAGGGCCCATCGGTAACGGAGAGTTTGCCATCGGTAATGCGGACCTGCGCGCCGGTCGCAAGCGGCATCAGGCCGCCGGTATCAAGCATTCGTCCGGCCTTGATTTCGCGGTCAGCGAGCTTGCCGACCGCCGCCAACAAGGCCGGCGTCGGCCCCATCTGGGGCTGCGGGGATGTCACGATATACATGAAGCGCATCAACAAGGCTCCTTGGTCGGCAAGCTGCGGCCGGAATGGCCGCCGCTGATGGGACGACGAAGGAAGCCGCGCCGAATCGACACGACGCAGGGAAAAATTTGGGCTGGACGCGCGAGCCCGCGCGGCTACTGCCGGAGCAGGATCAAGGGATCGGCGCTGTCGGGCACCAGGCGCCATTGCGCGTTGTCGTCGGCCTCGAAATGCCAGGTTTCGCCGCGGTCGGACATCAGCAGGATCTGGCCGTGCTCCAGCCGCCATTGGGTCGGCGCGAAAGCAGCGACCGTGGGATCGCATTTCGGTTTCAGGAACACCTGGAAATTATCATTGCCGGCATCGTTGTTGGTCAGCGTCAGGCCGCAGATGGTGTTGCCGTTGCCGCGCACCATGGCCCAATCGCCGATCATCTGATCCTGCGACTTGGCGAGCGACCGGGCGGCAACGAGGTTCTGCAGGATGTAGACGCCCTCATTGGGGCGCACGCCCTCGAAAATGCCCTTCTCGACCTCGGTGAAGTCGAGCACCGCCTCGCCGGATGCGTCCTGCAGGCGCACGATATCGAGCCCCTTGATGCTCCAGGCCTTGATGTCCTTGGAAAACGGCAGCGCCGCCGCGCAGCCAGGCTCGAGCTCGAGCTTCAGGCCTTGCGGCGTCGCGTCGTCCTTCATGGTCACGACGCAGGTCTTGCTGCGATCGGTGGTGGCGAGCTCCCACTGGCCGATCATCTCCTTTTTCAGGCTCGCCGCATCCTGCGCCCGCGCCGGCATAGCCGCCGCAAACGCAACACAGGCCGTCAAGGCAATGGAGATGCAGGATTTCATCGGCGTATGCCCTGGAGTTAGCGAGCTTTGGCCGGCGTCTCCGCGACCGGGGTCAGCGGCGGCTTGCCGGCGAACCAGGCCTTGAGATTGTTGACCACGAGCTGGTCCATCGCGTTGCGCGTTACCACGGAGGCCGAGCCGATATGTGGCAGCAACACGACGTTCTGCATCGCCTTGAGCTCTTCCGGCACATGGGGCTCGCGCTCGAACACGTCGAGCCCGGCCGCGAGTATCGTGCCGGACTTCAGCGCCTGGACCAGCGCCTGCTCATCGACCACCGTGCCACGCGCGACATTGATGATGACACCGCGCGGGCCCAGCGCCTTCATCACCTCGGCATTGACCATCTTGGCGGTGCCCGCCCCTCCCGGGACGATCACGACCAGCGTATCGACGTCCTTGGCCATCTGCAGCAGGTCGGGATAGTGCTGGTTGGGCAATTCCCTGATCGGATTGCGGGTGTGATAGACCACCGGCACCCTGGAGGCTTCCAGCCGCCGCGCGATCGCTTGTCCAATGCGGCCCATGCCGACCATGCCGACCTTGCGGTCGCGCAACGAGCCGACGCTGAGCGGATATTGCTGGTTCTGCCATAAGCCGGAGCGCAGATACCTGTCGGCCTTGATGAACTCGCGCAGCGTCGCGATCAGAAGCCCCATCGCGATATCAGCGACCTCCTCCGTCAGCACGTCGGGCGTGTTGGTGACCATGATGTTGTGGTCGCGCGCATAGGCCGCGTCGACGTGATCATAGCCGACGCCGAAGGACGCCACGATCTCGAGCCTGGGGAAACGAGCCAGCGTCTTGGCGTCGCCGCGCACGGTGTTGTAGGTGATGGCGATGCCGCGCACTTTTTCGGCGACCTCGGGCGTCAGACGCTCCAGATCGCCTGTCGTCTCGAACTGATGCAGCACGAACTGGTCGGGAAAGCCGTTATCGACGATCGGCTTGCGCGGCCCGTGAACCAGCAGGTGAATCTTGTCCGACGAAATCGTTCCGGCCGCCATCAGTTGTCCTTTCCAAGCGCGCTTTCATGCCAGCGTCTTAATGCGAGGTGGGAAATTAGCGCCAGCAGCCCATAGATGACAATCCCGGCAAGCGAGAGGAGCAGCAGGGCTGCAAACATGCGCGGAATGTTGAGCCGATAGCCGGATTCGGCGATCCGGTAGGCGAGCCCCGAGCCCGCGCCCGCCGTGCCCGCGGCGATTTCCGCGACCACCGCGCCGATCAGCGACAAGCCGCCGGAAATGCGCAGGCCGCCGAGGATGTAGGGCAAAGCCGAGGGCAGTTTTAAAAGCTGCAAGGTCTGCAGCCGCGAGGCGCCGTAGAGCTGGAACAATCCGGCCAGATTGCGATCGACCGAACTGAGGCCGAGTGTGGTGTTGGCGAGAACCGGAAAAAAGCCGACGATCCAGGCGCAGACCACGACTGCAGTCTGCTGCGGCAGATAGATCAGAAGCAGCGGCGCGATCGCGATGACGGGGGTGACCTGCAGGATCACGGCATAGGGAAACAGCGAATATTCGATCAGCTTCGACTGGTTGAACAGCAGCGCCAGCGCGATGCCGCCGATGGCAGCGGCGATGAAGCCCTCCAGTGTCGTCAGCAGCGTGGTCAAGAGCGATTGGAACAGCACGCTCCAATCGCTGACCAGCGTCTGCAGCACCAGCACCGGACCGGGCAGCACATAAGGCGGGATGTTGTTGAGGCGCACCACGAGCTCCCAGGCGAGAAGCCCGAGCGCCAGCACGATGGCCGGCAACACGATGCGAAGCCAGCGCAGAGCGCGGCCGTTTTCGGCGACTGCAGGATTTGGCTGCGCGCTCATAGCGCCGACCGCCCGGAATAAGAGGGCGCCAGCGCAGCGGACACCTTGCGGCAATAATCCGCATAGGCAGCGGAGGTGCGGAACTCGTCGCCGCGCGGCTCCATGGTGGCGACGTGGATTTCGGCAGCGATGCGGCCGGGGCGCGATGTCATCACCACCACGCGCTGCGACAGATAGACGGATTCGAACACCGAATGAGTGACGAAGATGACGGTCTTGCGCAAGTTTCGCCACAACGCCAGGAGATCGTTGTTGAGGCGGAAGCGGGTGATCTCGTCGAGCGCAGCGAACGGCTCATCCATCAACAGGATCTCCGGATCGGTGACGAGCGCGCGCGCCAATGACACCCGCATCTTCATGCCGCCGGAGAGCTCGCGCGGATAGTTTTTTGCGAACTCCGAAAGGCCGACGCGCTGCAGCGCCTCGTCGATGCGCGCGTCAGCTTGCGCTGCCGGAACGCGCGCAAGCTTCAAAGGCAGCCGCACATTCTCGCGCACGCTGGTCCACGGCATCAGGGTCGGCTCCTGGAACACAAAGCCGATACCCTGTCCGGGCCGTCCCTCCTCGCCGTGATAGGAGACGCGCACGTCGCCTGAGGTCGGCGGGCTGAGGCCCGCGATGATGCGGAGCGCCGTCGACTTGCCGCAGCCCGACGGCCCGACCAGCGCGACAAACTCGCCCTTGCGGACCTTGAGGTCCAGCGGGCCGAGCGCGGCGACGCCGCTGTCATAGGTCTTGGTGACGCCCTGCAGGCTGACCGAGAGACCCGCGATATCGGCCTGGCTGCCGGACAAGGCCATGTCCTCACCCGTCAATGTCCTCACCCGTCAATTTTTGGGCCGCAGGTCGAGGCCGACACCCTTGTTGACGAAGCGCAGCGTATAGGACTTGCGGTAATCGATGTCCGAGCGCACCACGCCCGCCCGCACCATCTTTTCAAAGAAACTCGCGACGCGTTCGTCGGTCATGGTGCCAAGACCGTTCTTCAGCGAATCCCCGGAGTCGACGATGCCGTAGTCCTTCATTGTCTTGATGGAATAGGCGAGCAGCTCGTCGGTCATTTCCGGATTAAGCTTCTTGATCATGGCATTCGCCGCGGCATTGTCGCCGTAGAGATAATTGTACCAGCCGATCATGGAGGCATCGACAAAGCGCTGCACGAGATCCGGCTTCTTGTCGATCATGTCCTGGCGTGTCTCGATCAGGGTCGAATAGGAATTGTAGCCGTAATCGGACAGCAGGAAGACGGTCGGCTTCCAGCCGGCGCTCTTCTCGACCGAAAAAGGCTCGGAGGTGACATAGCCCTGCATCGCGCTCTTTGGCGTGGCAATGAACGGCTGCGGGTTGAAGTTATACGGCCTCACATTCTTTTCGTTGAAGCCGTATTCGGATCTCAGCCACTGGAAATAGGTGGTGATGCCCTCCTTGGACACGAACAGGGTCAGCGGCTTCAGATCCTCGAGCTTGGTCGCATTCAGCTCGGGATGGGTGAGCAGCACCTGCGGGTCCTTCTGGAACACGGCCGCAACCGAGACGACCGGCACGTTGTTGGTGACGGCATCGAACGACATCAGCGTGTTCGCGGCCATGAAGAAATCGAGCTTGCCAGCGATCAGCAGCATGCGGTTGTTGACGTTCGGGCCGCCCGGCACGATCGTGACGTCGAGGCCGAATTTCTTGTAGGTGCCGTCGGCGACAGCCTGGAAGAAGCCGCCATGCTCGGCTTCCGCAACCCAGTTGGTTCCGAATGAGACCTTGTCCAGCTGTCCGCCCGCGGTTGATTGGGCCGCGGATTGAGCAAAAGCCGGCGAAGCCAGCAGCCATGCCGCGACAAGTCCGGTCAGCGCTCGCCCAATCAACGCCTGGGCGGTTAACGCTCGCAGCAAAAGAGCCGGGTTCATGGTTGGACTCCGTCGGTCATTCTGGCCCATGATAGGGAAGGTTGGGACGCTTATAGCGTACCTGAACCACGGCGAAAGCCTGCAATTCCGCTTCAATAGAACCCTTTTGATCAATGACCGGCAATCCGCCCCGCGACTGGACCGATATTCACTGGCCCGACATTGATGCCACTGTGGCCAGCCGCTGGATCGCGGTGCTGCCGCTGGCGGCAACCGAGCAGCACGGTCCGCATCTGCCGCTCGCAACCGACGTGATGATCGCAGAGGCCTATCTGGCAAAGGTGCGCGAGTTGCTGGCGGCCGATCTGCCGGCGACATTCCTGCCGGTGCAGCAGGTCGGCATCTCGACCGAGCATATCAACTTTCCGGGAACGCTGACGCTCGCCCCGGCGACGGCAATCGCGCAATGGATGGCACTCGGGGAGAGCGTGGCGCGGGCCGGCGTGACGAAGCTCGTGATCGTCACCAGCCATGGCGGCAACAGCGCTGCGATGTCGCTGGTCGCGCAGGAGCTGCGCGCGCATCACGGATTGTTTGTTGTCACCACCTCGTGGTCGCGGTTCGGTGTGCCGCCGGGACTGTTTCCGGACGAGGAGCTGCGCCACGGCATCCATGGCGGCGCGGTGGAGACGTCGATCATGCTGGCGCGCTTTGCCGAGCATGTGCGCAACGAGAGCATCGCCGACTTCCGCCCGGCGAGCATCGATATGGCGAGGCGTTATCGTTGGCTGTCGACGCAACGGCCAGCGCCCTTTGCCTGGCAGGCGCAGGACCTGCATCCAAGTGGCGCCGTTGGCAACGCAACGCTTGCCACCGCCGAAGAGGGCGAGCTGCTGATCGAACACGGCGCGCGGGCGTTCTGTGAGCTGCTCGCCGAGGTCGATAACTTTGATGTGAGGCAGCTTGGCCAGGGTCCCGCAAGCTAGCCGGCTGGCAGCCTAAGCCTCTGGAGTTACGACACAAAAACTCAAACTCCCGGCCGCCTGGGCGGTCTTCGAACCCGATGCGCGAACGCTCCGTCCAACGGGCATGCGGACCACAACGCCCGCGTTAGCCCCCAACGGAGTTTGATTATGTCATTGAAAACCAAGATTGCCGCTCTCGCCGTCGCTGCCCTCGCCGTCACCGGCAGCGTTGCCTCCACCGTCACGCCTGCGGAAGCTCATGGTTTCCACCCGGGCTGGGGCATCGGCGCCGGGCTGGTCGGCGCCGCCGTGGTCGGCAGCGCGATCGCTGCAAGCAATCCCTACTATTACGGCTATCACCGCTGCGGCTTCGTGCGTCAGTACGATGCGTTCGGCAATTACATCGGCACGATCCGCACCTGCTACTGATCTGAGCCTCCTGCCCGTTGTGGATTTTCGCGTCCGACACGGGCGCCTCATCCACCCCGTGTCGACCTCGACCCGCCCGGCCGTCCCCCCGGGCGGGTCACCTTTTTGACCTGGGTCCATCTCTGCTTGACATAGCATAGGGGGGTACCCTATGAGCGCGGCATGAGCCACACCATCAAAGAGAAGAAGAAGCTGCTCGCCCGGGTCGGCCGCATCCGCGGCCAGGTCGAAGCGCTGGAGCGGGCGCTCGCCGAGGAGACCGAGTGCGGGCGCGTCATGCACATGATCGCAGGCATCCGCGGCAGCGTCGCGGGGCTGATGGCCGAGGTGGTCGAGGACCACGTCCGCACCCATCTGGTCGATCCCGAGAGGAACCCGGGCGCCCTCAATGCAGACGCGGCCGAGCAGCTCATCGACGTTGTCCATAGCTATCTGAGGTGAGCCGCCATGGCTGGGACCGACATGGCTGAGACCGACATGGCTGAGACCAACAAGGCCGAAATCGGAATGGCTGCGACCGAAGGCACTCTTCCACTCGGCACGCATGATCACGTTTTTCTCGGCAAGGATCACGAGCGGGCCGAACGCCGCACCCGGGCGGTGATCGTGCTCTGCAGCATCATGATGGTCGCCGAGATCGTCGGCGGCGCGCTGTTTGGCTCGCTGGCGCTGATTGCCGATGGCCTGCACATGTCGACCCATGCCGGCGCGCTCCTGCTCGCCGCGCTCGCCTACACCTATGCGCGCAAATATGCATATGACCGCAGCTTCAGCTTCGGCACCGGCAAGTTCGGCGACCTTGCCGGCTACACCAGTGCCATCGTGCTGGCGATGATCGCGCTGCTGATCGGTTATGAGGCAGTCGAGCGCCTGCTGCACCCCGTCGCCATCTCTTTCAACGAGGCGATCCCGATCGCGGTGCTTGGGCTCGCCGTGAATATCGCCAGTGCCTGGCTGTTGTCGGGTGGGCATGATCATGGCCATGATCATGGGCACGACCATCATCATCATGGCCACGATCACGGGCACGATCATCCACACCACCACCACCATGATGACCGCGCCGCCCATCACCGCGACAACAATATGCGCGCAGCGATCGTCCATGTGATGGCGGACGCCGCCGTCTCGGTGCTGGTGATCACCGGGCTGTTGCTTGCACGCGCCTTCGGCTGGCTCTGGATGGATCCGCTCGCGGGGCTCGTCGGCGCGGCGGTCATTGCCAACTGGTCGGTCGGGCTGATCCGTGACACCGGCGGCATCCTGCTCGACCGCACGCCGGATGGCCGCATCGCCGAGAAGGTCCGCGCGGCCGTGGAAAACGAGGGTGATCGCGTCACCGACCTGCATCTATGGCGGCTCGGCCCCGGCCATCTCGGCGCCATCGTCTGCGTGGCCACGGCGACTGCGCGCGAGGCCTCCCACTACCGCCAGCGCCTCGCCTGCTTCGCCGACCTCTCGCATGTCACGGTAGAGGTGCAGCATGCACGGGGCGTGGGCGGGTGAGCTGATACCGATGTCGGCGGTCTAATCTGTTACCTATGTAGCCGGTCAGGACCGGCGACGTCTCGACCTTCTCACAAATACTTTGCGATCTGCTTGAAATCCTTCAGCGCGGACTGCCCCCTCGAGCCGGCGGCCTTGAGCGAACGCTCGAGGCTGTGGCTGATGTGATCGTGGATCAGCGCCTTCTTGGCGTTTTCGATCGCGCCCTCCACCGCCTGCAATTGCTGAGCGATCTGGGTGCAGGGCTTGCCCTTCTCGATCATCTCGATGATGGCCTCGAGGTGGCCCGCGGCACGCTTCAGGCGGCTCGCAATTGCAGCATGGTCCGGCATCCTGGTCTCCTATCCTCCCGCCAGTATAGCAGCGATCCACCCCGGAGGATACCGGATATAGCTTGACTTCGGGCGGGGTCGGGACTATGTGCGCAAACAGCGGTTAGCTCGGCTGGTGTCGAGCCACCGCAGATCAACCCCGAGCAGCTACCCAAACGAAGAGTCCGATGGGCAGTACCCCCTCAGGCATCGCGAAACCGATCACCGGCGCCGCGTTGCCGCACCATCAAAGATCGACCGCGACGGCGGCAGCCGCGCGAGCGTCGGTGGCCGCTTCTAGCTGACCGCCGTTTCCGCTCACTCCCTGCCGCCCGATGTGCGGAGAAGGAGTAGAGCGATGTTCAACAAGGTGGTCGCATTCAGGATGCTTCCGTCCGGGCGCCCGGCCCGGAGCGGGATCGCGCCCGCCAACGACAACCGCCGCGACGCCCGGCCCTGCATCGTGCAGCGGAACCGCATGCCGCGGCTGATCTGTCGCTGGTCGCTGTCGCCGGACACCGGCCGGCCGGTGTCGCGCTGGGAGCTGGAGAGGTCGGACGAGCCCAGTCCGCGCTTGCGGGCTGCGCCGTCGCCGGCCGCGCCTTCACGGCTGTCCCTAATGCCGTATGGCAAAGCCCACACCGGCCAGCACATCGTTTGACCGGTGGTTGAGGCCGACGCCGGCACGGGCGTCGACGGCGAGGTTCGGCGTGATGAAATAGACGAGACCGCCGACCGCATAGTGCTCCGGAAGCGTCGAGGCGAGCCCGCCGCGCACGTAATAGGCATCCCATTCGGCGAACAGCTCGAGCTGCCTGCTCGCCTGGAACACGCCGGTGAGGCCGGTGGCGAGCTGATACTGGATCCCGCCGAGTTCGTCCCTGATCTGGTTGTTGGCGATGAGAAGCTCGATGCCGAAGCGGTCCTTGACGATGTCCCAGGAGAAATCGGCGTTGAGCCCAGCCAGGACGCGATGCGCGGTCTCGTCGCTCGAGCCGGTCGGGACCGTCATTTGCGGGATCAGCGCGGTCGTCGGAATGAGACCGTTCTGCTCGGTGAGCGCGATCTTGGCGCCGAGATAGAGGTCCTGAAAGCCCCCGGACGTGCGGGTCAATCCTCCCATCGTCCGCTGCTCGCTGGCGAGGTTCTGTCCAACGCGGAGCTCAAACCAGTCCGCGAAGGCGCCGACACGGATCAGCGACTCCGGATAGGAGTGGGACAGCTGCTCGCCCGTCTTCTGGCTGAATGTATAGCCGGACTCGAGCACGGCGCGGCCCAGGCCAACTGTCGTGGCAGCTTCCGGAAAATGCGGCCGGTCCGGATCGATCCGGTTGTCGTCCGTGCTCTCGGCGCTGCTTGCGGCCGTGCCACCCTGCAATGCCTGCAGCAAGGTCTTTGCAGCAGCAGGCGCGGACGTCGCCTCGGTCTGGGCATCTGCCGGACTCATCGACGCGACCGCGATCGACGCAACGATCACGGCCAACTGCAATGCCCAATGCTTCACGATCAGCCCCAAACACGCTTGCGCCGGCCATGCCCATCGGTGCTTATATGGCGGACGAACGGAACCGAACAGTCGGGGATGGCCGATCCCGCGCTTAGTGAGGTTTGCGCGCAACACGCATTCGAGCGTGCGAAAGTCGCGCACGATGGACGGGCTTACCTGATATCGGCCGGCCCGCGGCAGGCATGGGTCTGAGGATCGCGGACGCGTCCCCTGCCGCAACCGAGCTCAATGGTCGGGCCAGTGGACCCTGTCGACGTCGGCGACGCCACGCCAGTCGTCTGCGCACTCTGGAAGGCTGGCCTGGTCTGAAACGATCCCGCCGCCTTGCCATCCGACCCGGTCGCCACCGTGGCAACCACGATCAACAGCCAAAAGCTGATGCGGCACATGGAATTGCAGGTCCTGCAAGAAAGTTTAAAATCATTCTAAGCCTGAATGCGGCAAAAGTACAGGATCGCGGGCCCTTCCGAGTTGACAGCGCCTCGCAACAGGCACGAGCGAGCCGCGTGTTCTGCGCGTCGGTCTTGTATCCTCCCGGGAGGATGGGCGGCTTTTGCTTGACTTCGATTCCGGGCGAGCCTACGGGACGCTGGCGCTTCCAATCGCACGATCGTGCGACGGCGAAGTGCATTCCAACTTTGATGAAAGAGCCATGGGCAGTACCGCCTTTGGCGGCACCGCTCCCCTCCATACGATTGGAATACGATTGGACCGGTGTTGCCAGCAGACATTGAGAACAACCGCGACGGCGGCAGCCGTGCAGGCGTTGGTGGTCAGTAGCTGACCGCGTTTCCGCTCACGCCCTGCCGCCCCGCGACAGGAAGGTGAGCGATGGTTTCGAGCCTCGCAAAATCTCGGCCGATTGTTTTCGCGCCCCGGCGGCGGGGCCCGGCATTTCACAAAACCTTCGCCGAATTGTCGTATTCGAACCTCGGCGGGCCGACGCGGCTGCCTCACAGCCTGCGGTCCCTCCGACAGCCAGCCCCGGTCCCAAAACTGACGGCGGGCGCAACCTGTCCTCTCGCTGTGTTGCACGCGCGTCACTTGCCGATGCCATCTCACAATGGCGCGGG
>Ga0209062_1002078_pt1 | contig 28958 bp, 23 predicted proteins | sample Coa_R2_2_FD_187158 | JGI IMG/M metagenome (GOLD analysis project Ga0209062, IMG submission 187158) | Surface soil microbial communities from Centralia Pennsylvania, which are recovering from an underground coalmine fire - Coalmine... | ecosystem: Environmental > Terrestrial > Soil > Unclassified... | reverse complement strand
CTTCCTTAAAAGCGTCCGGCAACGGTTCCTTGAACGACGGCGGCGCCGGCGCCGAGGGTTTCACGTAATTGGGACCCACCAGACAGGCAGATGTTCCGAGCGCGAGCCCGACCACCACCAGCACCCGCATCAGGCGCTCTCCCGCGAGATCCACGGCTCGATGTACTCCGGACAATTGATCAGTTTGACGTCGTCCCGCATCTGCGCCGCCAGAAACTGAAGGCTGGGGCGGTCCACCAGTGTCACTTCACTCATGTCGATCACGATCTGTTTCTGCATTCGTTTTGCTTTGTCGATGGCCCGGCGCAATTCGCCAAGAGAGCCCCCGCTGCACTTGCCCGCAAGCGCCAGCGTTATCGGCCCCGATGGATCGATTTGTTTGGCAAATTTCAGCATTCTGAATCCTGAATCCACGCGTTTGTGTCCGTTATCGGACCGAACCCCGAATCCTTTCTTCTCAAATTCCCTGCGCAATGGCCGGCCTCTTCCCACTGAATCTCCGCGAAATGCGGTCGAAGAAAAGGTAGATCACCGGCGTTGTATACAGCGTCAACAACTGGCTGAAGATCAGGCCGCCGATAATGGCGATGCCCAGCGGCCGCCGCAGCTCCGATCCGGTGCCGGTTCCCAGCGCCAGGGGCACGCCGCCGCCCATCGCCGCGAGCGTCGTCATCAGAATCGGCCGGAAGCGCAGCAGGCAAGCCTGATAGATCGCTTCCCGCGGCGGTTTTCCTTCCTTGCGCTCCGCCTCCAGTGCGAAGTCGATCATCATGATCGCGTTCTTTTCCACGATGCCGATCAGCAGTACGATGCCGATCAGCGCGATGATGCTGAAGTCGGTCTTGCACAGCATCAGTGCCAGCAGCGCGCCGACGCCCGCCGAGGGCAGCGTCGAAAGAATCGTGATCGGATGGATGTAGCTTTCATACAGCACGCCCAGCACGATATACACGGTCACCAGCGCCGCCAGGATCAGCACCGGCTCGTTGCTCAACGACGATAAGAACGCCGCCGCCGTGCCCTGAAATTCCGCCTGGATGCTGGCCGGCATGTTCAGCTCTTTTTTCACCTGGTCGATCGCCTTCACCGCGTCGCCCAGCGATGCGCCCGGCGCCAGATTGAAGGATGCGGTCACCACCGGGAACTGCCCCTGATGATTAACCACCAGCGGCGTCGTGCCCGGACGGAACTGCGTGAACGCGCTCAGCGGGACTTCCCCGCCCTGTTGCGAGCGAATATAGATGTCCTTGAGCTCGGCCGGATTCTGCTGCAAATCGGGCTTGAGCTCCAGCACCACCCGGTACTGGTTCAACTGCGTGAACATGATCGAGATCTGGCGCTGGCCGTAGGCGTCATATAGTGTGTCGTCGATCATCTGCGGCGTAATTCCGAAACGCGATGCGGTGGAGCGATCGATCACCAGCTCCGCCTGGAGGCCGCCATTCAACTGATCGCTCGCCACGTCGCGCAGCACGGGAATCTGCTGCAACTTTTCCAGGAAGCGCGGAACCCACACGGCCAGCTCGCGCGCGTCGGCGTCCTCCAGACTGTATTGAAACTGCGTGCGGCTCACGCGATCTTCCACCGTTAGGTCCTGCACCGGCTGCATGAACAGCGTAATGCCGGGCACCTGCTGTGCAAGCTGCGGCTGGAGCCGCCGGATTACGTCGCTTGCGCTGATTTTGCGCTCTTCCAGAGGCTTTAAATTGATCTGGATGCGCCCGCTGTTCAGCGTGGTGTTGGTCCCATCGATGCCAATGAAGCTGGAAAGGCTGTCCACCGCAGGGTCCTGCAAAATCACCCTGGCAAGCGCCTGCTGCCGCTGCGACATCGCCGGGAAAGAAATGGTCTGTGGAGCTTCGGAGACGCCCAGAATCACGCCGGTATCCTGCACCGGGAAAAATCCCTTGGGGATGATGATGAACAGATAAATCGTCGCGGCGAGCGTCCCGGCCGCCACCAGCAGCGTCGCCGGCTGGGCCTTTAAAACCAATGTCAGCGTCTTGCCGTAAAAGCGGATAATCGCCTGGAACATGTGTTCGGAGGCGCGATAAAACCAGCCCTGCTCGGATTCGGGTTTGTGATGCAGCAGGCGCGCGCACATCATCGGCGTCAATGTCAGCGACACCATCGCCGAAATTAAAATCGTCACCGCCAGCGTGATCGCGAACTCGCGGAAGAGCCGCCCAACGATGTCGCCCATGAACAGCAGCGGAATCAGCACCGCGATCAGGGAAACCGTCAGCGACAGAATCGTGAATCCGATCTGCTCGGAGCCCTTGAGCGCGGCCTGCATCGGCGACTCGCCCTCTTCGATGTAACGCGCGATATTCTCGATCATCACGATCGCGTCATCGACCACGAAACCGGTCGAAATCGTCAGCGCCATCAGCGTCAGATTGTTCAGGCTGTAGCCGAGCAGATACATCGCGCCGAACGTGCCCACCAGCGACAGCGGCACAGCCACGCTCGGAATGATGGTGGCGGAAAGCGTTCTCAGGAACAGAAAGATCACCATCACCACCAGCGCGATGGTGAGCATCAGCTCGAACTGCACATCCTCCACCGAGGCCCGAATCGTCACTGTGCGATCCGTCAGGATGTGAACATGAATCGAGGTCGGCAGCGACGCCTGCAAGGTGGGCAGCAGGCGCTTCACACGATCCACCACTTCGATGATGTTGGCGCCCGGCTGCCGCTGGATGTTGACGATCACCGCCGGATCGCTGTTCATCCACGCCGCCAGCCGCACATTTTCCGCGTCATCGATGACGTTCGCCACATCGGAAAGCGTCACCGGCGCGCCGTTTCGATAGGCGATCACCAGCGGCTTGTAATCGTCGGCCTTGAGCAACTGGTCGTTGGCGCCGATGGTGTAGGAGTTTCGCAGCCCGTCGAAGTTGCCCTTCGCCTGGTTGACGTTGGCCGTCATGATCGCGGCGCGGAGATCTTCCAGGTTGATGTGATACGCCGAAAGCGCCATCGGATTGGCCTGAATGCGCACCGCCGGCTTCTGCCCGCCGCTGATGCTGACCAGGCCAACGCCCGGCAACTGCGAGATTTTCTGCGCGAATCGCGTATCGGCGTAATCCTCCACTTGCGACAGCGCCATCGTTTCCGAAGTAAGCGCCAGGGTGATGATCGGCGCGTCGGCCGGATTCGTCTTGTTGTAAATCGGCGGATTCGGAAGATTCGCCGGCAGGAACGTGCCCGCGGCGTTGATGGCGGCCTGCACCTGCTGCTCCGCCACGTCGATGTTCAGATCGAGCGTGAACTGTAGAGTGATGACGCTCGAACCGGAAGAGCTGGTCGAGGTCATCTGATTCAATCCGGGCACCTGCCCGAACTGCCGTTCGAGCGGCGCCGTCACCGACGAGGCCATCACATCCGGACTCGCGCCCGGGTAATACGTCACCACCTGGATGGTCGGATAATCCACCTGCGGCAGCGCCGATACCGGCAGTTGCTTGTAGGCCACCGCGCCCACCAGCAGCAACCCCGCCATCAGCAGACTGGTTGCGACGGGGCGAAGAATAAAAGGTCGTGATGGACTCATGGACTGCGCTACGTGGTCTTCTGCGGCTTCTCCCCGGCCATCCGCACGCTGACCTTGGAACCCTGCTGGAGCTTGTCGATCCCGTCGATCACCACTTTGTCGCCCGGTTCGACGCCGGAATCGATGGAAGCTTCGTCGCCTTCGGTGACGCCCTGCTTGATATTGCGGATCTCCACCGTGTTATCGTCCTTCACCACATAAACGAAGGTCGAATCCGGGCTGCGCTGGATGGCCGCCGTCGGAATGATCGTCGCGCCGTGTTTGGTGTCGATCAGCAGGCGCGCGTTCACGAACTGGTTGGGGAACAGCGCCAGATCTTTATTCTCGAAAACGCCTTTGAATTTCAGCGTACCCGTGGTCTGGTCGATCGTATTGTCGATGGTCGCCAGCGTCCCCGTCGCCAGCTTCGTCTTCACGTTGCGATCGTATGCATATACCGGCAGCTTCACGCCCGCCGCCAGCTTTTTGTTCACTTGCGGCAGATTATCCTCGGCAATGTTGAAGACCACGGCGATGGGCTGCAATTGCGTGATCACCGCCAGGCCGGTCGAATCGCTGGCATGCACGATGTTGCCCGGATCGACCAGACGCAATCCGATCCTGCCCGTAATCGGCGAGGTGATGTGCGCGTACGTCAGTTGCAGCTTGGCGTTATCGATGGCCGCCTGATCGCTCTTGATCACCGCCTGATCCTGATTCACCGTCGCTATTTGCGTATCGAGCGTCTGTTTGGGAATCGCTTCCTGTTTAAAAAGGACCTGGTAACGCTCCAAATCGAGCTTGGCATTGGCAAGCAGCGCCTGATCGCGGGCCAGTTGCGCTTCGGCCTGCTCCTTTTGCACCTCGAACGGCCGCGGGTCGATCTCGATCAGCGGATCGCCCTCTTTTACGAACTGCCCCTCTTCGAAGTACACCTTCATGATCTGGCCATCCACCCGGGTCTTCAACGTCACCGTATAGAACGCCTGCACGGACCCGAGCCCGTCCAGATACACCGGCATATCGCCGCGTTTCGCCACCGCCGCGACCACCGGAACGGGCCGGCCCGCGTCGGCTCCCTTGCCTTTTTTTGGACCCGCGGCCTGCGGCGACATCTGCGTGATTTTCGGGAACAGATACGTCGCCCCGCCGGCGATCGCCAGCAGTACCAGCCAAGGCACGATCCGGAACTTTTTTTCCTTCTTCACCGGAAGCTCCGGCTCATGGACAGGCGGCCGCTCAATCGTATTAGGAGTCATCGGGTTTAACAATCCATGATCGGAGAATTCTCCGCGTATTGGCAGTGCTGAATGGCGGCGCTCGAAATGTGCTGGACGGCATACGCGCGGCAGCGTTTAAACCGGGACCTGGTCGATGATCTCGATGCCGAACGCGTCGAGTCCCATCACTTTTCGCGGATGATTGGTCAGCAGACGGATGGTCGAAAGACCCAGGTCAGCCAGGATTTGCGCGCCGATTCCCGTTTCATGCTGCGCCGGCGCTTGCCGCGGATCGGCGGGATGATGGTGCCGGCGCTCCGATCCGGTCTGGTGCAGATAGACCAGCACGCCCGAGCCTTCCTCCGCGATCCGCCGCATCGATTCGCGGATGGTGCGCCCGCAACTGCATTGCGTCGAACCGAAGACATCGCCGTAAATGCAGCGGGAATGCATCCGCACCAGAACGTCTTTTTTCCCGCTCACCTCGCCCACAACCAGCGCCAGATGCGATTCGCCATTGAACGTGCTCACATAGCGGACCGTGCGGAAGGACCCGAATTCCGTGTCGATGCAGCCGGATTCGCGGCGCTCCAGGAAATTTTCCGTCGCCAGGCGGTAGCGGATCAGCTCCGCCACCGAAATCATCTTCAACGAATGAATCCGGCAGAATTCCGTAAGCTGCGGCACGCGCGCCATCGAGCCGTCGGCATTCATAATTTCGCAGATCACGCCGCCCGGTTGGAGCCCGGCAAGCCGGGCCAGATCAACCGCCGCTTCGGTCTGCCCGGCGCGCACCAGCACGCCGCCTTCGCGCGCGCGCAAGGGAAAAATATGCCCCGGACGCGCCAGATCGCGCGGCGCCGTATTAGGATCGATCGCCTTAAGAATCGTTCGCGCGCGATCGCTGGCGGAAATTCCCGTGGTCACGCCCTCCACCGCGTCGATCGACTCGCAAAACGCGGTGCCGAAGCGCGACGTATTCATCGGCGAAATCAGAGGCAGGTGCAGCGCATCGCAGCGCTCGGCGGCCAGCGCCAGGCAGATCAGTCCGCGGCCATGAGTCGCCATAAAATTGATGGCTTCCGGCGTGACGCACTGCGCCGCCATCGTGAGATCGCCTTCGTTTTCGCGATCCTCGTCATCGACGACGATCAGCATCCGCCCGGCGCGAAAATCCTCGAGCGCCTCCGGAATCGTGGCGAACGACATCTCCTTCAGAATACTGAACTCAGGAGCCGGAAGGCAGAGCCGATTCGGACTCCCCCGCTCCGGAGTTCTGTATCCTGGATTTTGGCACTCCGGCCACCAGCGATCGCGGGCGCCTCGCTGCCCGAACTTCATTCGAGCGTGGCCCCTTCCCGCGCAAGCTTATGGCGGCGAATGTTTGCCTTCTCCGGCCCGGCCTATCTGGTCAGCGTCGGCTACATGGACCCCGGCAACTGGGCCACCGATCTCGCCGGCGGCTCCGCCTTCGGCTACCGCCTTCTATGGATTCTCGTCCTCTCGAACCTGATGGCGATTCTGCTGCAAACCCTGGCCGCGCGACTGGGAATCGTTTCCGGGCGCGATCTGGCGCAGGCCTGCCGCGAAGCCTATTCGCGGCCGGTCTGCAACGCGCTTTGGATCCTGTGTGAAATCGCAATCGCCGCCTGCGATCTGGCCGAAGTGCTCGGCGCGGCCATCGCCCTGCATCTTTTGTTCCGGCTCCCGCTGCTTGCCGGCGTGCTGTTGACCGCCTGCGACACGATTCTGGTTCTGTGGCTTTCGCGCTACGGCATCCGCCTGATTGAAGCCGTCATTCTTGCGCTGATCACCATCATCACCGGATGCTTCCTGGTTGAGCTGGCCTTCGCTCATCCAGTGATGCGCGAAGTGATTTCCGGGATCGTTCCGCGCATCGATAGCGCGAGCCTGTACATCGCCGTCAGCATCATCGGCGCGACCGTGATGCCCCACAACTTCTATCTCCATTCGGCGCTGGTGCAAACGCGCCGCATCGGACGCACCGATGCCGACCGCCGCGAAGCCTGCCGCTTTAACCTGATCGATTCCTGCGTCGCCCTGAACGGCGCGCTGATCGTCAACGGAGCGATCCTGGTGCTCGCCGCAGCCGTGTTTTTCAAGCAGCACATCGCCGTTACCGAAATCGAGCAGGCGCACGAGCTGCTCACGCCCCTGCTTGGAACCACCATGGCCAGCGTGCTGTTCGCCATAGCGCTGCTCGCCAGCGGTCAATCCTCGACGCTTACCGGCACCTTCGCCGGGCAGATCGTGATGGAAGGATTCTTGAATCTCCGCATGGTGCCCTGGCTGCGGCGCCTGCTGACGCGCGCCCTGGCCATCATTCCCGCCGTCCTCACCATCCTGATCGCGGGCGAGAAAGCCACGCTCAGCCTGATCATCCTGAGCCAGGTGGTGCTTAGCATGCAGCTCCCGTTCGCGGTGATCCCGCTGGTCCGCTTCACCGGCGATCGAAGGCGCATGGGCGATTTCGCCAACCGGCCGTGGGTCGCGATTTTATCGTGGGCGGCTTCGGGCCTCATTCTCGCACTGAACTTTTGGCTCGCCTGGAATATGTCGCGCGATTGGATTGCCGCGTCGCCGTGGCGGATCGCCGTCGTCGCGCCGGTGATGCTCGCTCTCACCGGCCTTCTCGCCTGGATCTCGCTGGCGAAGCTGCGCGCGCCGCATGAACATGCGCCGGCCAGCCCGCTTTTAGGAGACCTGCGCGAGCCCGTCTATCGCCGCATTCTGGTTCCGCTCGATCACAGCGAACATGATCGGGCCGCGATCGCCCATGCCGCCGCCATGGCCCGCCGTCACGGCGCCGTTTTGCATTTCGTTCACGTCGAGGAGGGCGCCACCAGCCAGCTTTATGGCGCGCTTTCTTCAACCGCCGAGATTCAGGCCGGCGAAAAATATTTTCAGAGCATCGTCGAATCGCTCGCCGCGCAGGGCATTCAGGCCGAACTCAGCATCCTTCACGGGCGCACGCCGAAAGACGAAATCGTCAAGCTCGCCCGCGAGATTCGGCCCGATTTAGTGGTGATGGGCGCGCACGGCCATCGCGGGATCAAGGATTTGATCTTCGGCAATACCATCAACGCCCTTCGCCACGAAATCGCCACTCCCGTGCTGGTGGTGGGAGAGGAGGAGTGACCTTCATGGGCGGAATATCGCCGTTAAATCTTCCCGCCAGGCTCGAATCGGCCCAAAAACCGGTATAATGGGACGTTTCGTTGCGCTTAGCATCGAGAAGTTGCCCCGGATTTAGCCGTCCTCCGGCAACGACAGACCGATGACCGAACCCGACGCGACCTCGATGCTCGCCGGCTGTGAGCTGGCCCGCAAGGCCCCGGAGTTGTTTAAACCCGCCGTCGACGAATACGCCGCCATCGTGCAGTTGGCCGTTGAGGAGTCCATTTCCGTAACCGACCGGCACACTTTTTCGAGGGTGCGCAAGCTGGCGCGGAGATTGGGCCAGGCGGACTCGCTTCCCCAAGACCTGATCGCCATTCACCTCTCCGCTCTGGCCACTCTCGTCAGGAGCAAACCCCAGCCGATGGCGAGGGCTTGCGTTCGGCATTCCCGCCTGCTCCTGGTCAAGATGATCGGCGAGCTGGCGCTCTATTATCGCGAGCAGGCCAGGGGTAGAAAGGCGGTGCAGTAAATGGAATCAGCTCCACTCGCCGGCGGCACGCCTGACGTTCTCCTGCGGTTGTTCGTAACCGGCAGTTCGCAACGATCCCTGCGGGCGATTGAGGCCGTGGAGGGGATGTGCAAGGAATTCCTCGGCAACGGCGTGCGGCTGGAAGTCGTCGACGTCAGCGAGACGCCGGATCAGGCAGAACACGAGAAAATCCTCGCCACTCCCACGCTGATTCGCCAGGTTCCCTCCCCGCCGCGCCGCCTGGTCGGGGATATGTGCGAGCCGGAACGAGTCATTCAACTGTTAGGCCTAAAGGAGTATGTTCGCCCCAGGAGAGCGGAATGAGCGCTTCACGAGAACTGAAAAGACTGAAAACCTATATTCCGGGATTTGATCTCATCAGTAATGGCGGGCTTCCGGCCGGCCGGACGACGCTCGTCAGCGGCGGTCCGGGCAGCGCCAAGACTATTCTCGCCGGGCAGTTTCTGGCCGAAGGCATCAAACACGCCAACGAGGCCGGCTGCTTTGTCACCTTCGAGGAAAAACCGGAAGACATCCGCCGCAATCTGTCTTCGCTCGGATGGGAGATCGCAAAGTGGGAAGCGGAGGGCAAATGGGTTTTCGTCGACGGCTCGCTTCACCCCAAGGACGAACCGGTCACCATCGGCGATTACGATCTGGGAGGCCTGATGGCCAGGATCGACAACGCGGTCCGGAAAACCGGCGCGCGGCGGGTTTCGCTGGACTCGATCGGCGCCATGCTCATTCAATTCGGCAGACCCACCGTGATTCGACGCGAACTGTACCGCGTCGCCTGGCAGCTTCGCGATATGAACGTCACCTCCATCATTACGGCCGAGCATGCAGGCCACGCGGAAGCTCCCGTTGAGGAGTACGTCACCGACAACGTGATCATTCTTCGCAACACGCTCGAAGACGAGAAGCGGCGCCGCACTCTGGAAATTCTGAAGTTCAGAGGAGCTTCCCATTCAAGAGGAGAATTCCCGTTTACGATTTCCGAGGACAGCGGAATCATTCTGCTGCCCCTGTCCTCCATCGAGCTTCGTCAAAAATCCTCTGACAAACGGATTACCTCCGGCATCGCGGAGCTCGACAACATGTGCGGGGGCGGTTTTTATCGCGACTCCGTGGTCCTGATCTCGGGAGCAACGGGCACGGGCAAGACCCTCACCGCGACCGGATTTCTCGCCGCCCTGGGCGAGGATGAGCGTGGACTTCTGTTCGCCTTCGAAGAGAGCAGGGACCAGCTATATCGCAACGCCTTGGGTTGGGGCGTGGACTTTCCGAAGCTGGAAGGCGCCGGCCGGCTCAGGATCGTCTGCGAATATCCGGAAGTCGCCGCGCCCGAGGACCACCTGCTGCGGATCAAAAAACATATCGAGGAATTTCAGCCCACCCGCGTCGCCGTCGACAGCCTTTCGGCTCTGGAGCGGATCTCCACGCCGCGAACTTTCCGCGAGTTCGTTCTCGCCCTTACCTCGTATCTCAAAGACAAGCAAATCGCCGGCCTGTTCACATCGACCACGCCCTCCCTGCTGGGCGGATCGACCGTGACGGAAGCACACATTTCCAGCGTCACCGATTCGATCATCCTCCTGCGCTACGTGGAAGCCTTTGGCGAGATGCGCCGCGGAATCGCCGTTTTGAAAATGCGCGGATCACAACACGACCGCAGCATTCGGGAATACACCATCGATTCGCATGGAATGCATGTGGGAGAGCCCTTCCGGAGCATTTCAGGGATCCTGTCCGGCGCCTTCACCCACTCCACCACCTCTGAGTTGCAGACGCTGGAGCATCTTTTCGATCGCACCGACGCGGAAGATGTTTGAGCCTTCGCGGGAATTGCGTTAGCAGATTTTACGCGCCAGATCGCACGAATCTGAGCATCTTGCCGCTCGCGAAAGAATTTCCCGCTCAAACTGCGCAAAGTCGTTCAGAGCCAGGAAAAGCAGCTCTATCGTATTGATTATACGGAAATTTTCTGGTTTTATTTCGCGGTCTTCGCTAGTTGGCATCCCATCCTCTCCAGCATCGAAATTGCAACCGGCATGCCAAGATCCGGGGGGATTTAATGAGTGCCCGGGCTTGTTTTGATATTGTGGTTTGCCGCATGCTCGTTTGGCTTGCGCGTTCGGGGAATCCGCATTTTCGCTAAACTAAAACAATCCATGAGCATCGACATCCGCGAGACCGACCGCGAAGGCATCGCCATTCTGACCTTGAAAGGCCGCCTGACCGCCCATGAATCTCCGGCCCTTCGCGAAAAAGTCAGCGAGTTGATGGCTAAGGGACGTAATAATATAATTCTCGATCTCGGCCAGATCGAGTACATCGATTCCACCGGCCTCGGCGCCATGGTAATCTGCTTCACCACCGCGAAAAAATCGGGCGGCGCATTGAAACTGCTGAATCTGAACAAGCGCAACATCGAGCTGCTGCTTTTGACCAAGCTCCACACCATTTTTGAGGTTTTCTCGGACGAGCAGGACGCGGTCAACAGCTTTTTCCCCGATCGCGAGATCAAGCACTTCGATATTCTTCAGTTCGTGAAAAGCCAGGAAAAGGAGCAGGAATGATCGCCGCCGGTTCCGTCGCGCCGGAGTTCACGCTCGATCGCATGGGCGGCGGCCGGCAGTCTCTCAAGGAGATTCTGAAGCGCGGCCCGGTGCTGCTCGCGTTTTATAAAATCAGTTGCCCGGTTTGCCAGTTGACGCTGCCGTTTCTGGACCGCATCGCCGCCGGCTCGCTGCCGGTCATCGCCATATCGCAGGATGACGAGAACGGCACCGCGAAGTTCCAGGAGAGGTTCAAGGTCGCGCTTCCCACCCTGCTCGATCGCGAGCGCGACCATTATCCGGCCAGCAACGCCTTCGGGATTTCGCATGTGCCGTCGTTATTTTTGATCGAAAAGGACGGCCGGGTCTCGCTGGCGGTGGATGGTTTTTCCAAGCGCGACCTGGAAGCGCTCGGCGCCCGCGCCGGCGTCGCTCCCTTTCGCGGCGAAAACGTCCCGGAGTGGAAGGCCGGTTGAAGCTCGAAGAACTGAGCTTCGGTCGGAAGCTCTACAGGGAAAATAACAAGTCGGGTAGCTACTATCGACAGGCGCTTGAGACCACCGACAAATAATGCCGGCTACCGCGTGAGAACGCCGTCGACGATGCGGGAAACGCCCATCGGATTTTCGTCCCACAGCTCTTCCGGCAGCACGTCGCGTGGCGCGTCCTGAAAACAGATCGGGCGCGCGAAGCGCTGGATCGCCGCGGTCCCCACCGAGGTGAAGCGCGAATCCGTAGTCGCCGGATACGGGCCGCCATGCTGCATCGCGGCGCAAACCTCGACGCCGGTGGGATATCCATTGAAAATAATCCGGCCGGCGCGCTGCTCCAACAGCGCCACCAGTTTCCGGTGATTCAGAATATCCTCGCTGGTGCCGTGCAGCGTCGCGGTGAGGCTGCCCGGCATGCGGCGCGCGATCTCCTCCATCTCGGCCGCCGATGCGCAGCGGATCAGGATCGCCGATGGGCCGAAGACCTCCTCGAAAATCTCCTCATGGCGCAGCGCCGTCGCGGCGCGTGTTTCAAATAGCGCCGGCTGCGCGGCCGACCTGGTCACCTGCATTCCGCCAAGCTGCCGCAGTTTTTCGATACCCTCGTCGTAGGATTTTTGAATGCCGGGATAAAGCATCGTTCCGCCCGCCGCCGCCGCGAACAAGGCGTGCAGGCGGGAGGCGAACCGTTCAAAAACCTCGCCGTCAACGCCTATCATCAATCCGGGACAGGTGCAGAATTGGCCGACGCCCAAGTTGACCGACGCGCTTAATCCATCGGCGATCGCCTGCATGCGCTCGCGCATCGCGCCCGGCAAAACAAATACCGGATTCACGCTGCCCATCTCCGCAAAAAAAGGAATCGGCTGGTCGCGTTGCGAAGCGGCGTCGAAAAGCGCGCGGCCGGCGCGCAGCGATCCGGTAAAGGCCGCCGCCTTGAGCAGCGGATGCCGCACCAGCGCCAGACTCGTTTCCGGGCTCGCCCCCTGCACCATCGAAAAAACGCCGGCTTCGAATCCGCTGGATCGAATCGCCCGACCAATCGCGCCGGCCACCATTTCCGAAGTTTCCGGATGCGCCGGATGCGCCTTCAACACCACCGGATTTCCCGCCGCCAGAGCCGACGCCGTATCGCCCCCGGCCACCGAAAAAGCCAGCGGAAAATTGCTCGCCGCCCAGACGCCGACCGGTCCGATGGGAATTAAGATCCGCCGCAGATCGGGCCTGGGCGCGGGTTTGCGATCGGGAATCGCGTGATCGATTCGCGCGTCGCGCCAGGATCCTTCCCGGATGAGAGAGGCGAACATCCTGAGCTGATTCGTGGTCCGGGCGCGTTCGCCGGCCAGCCGCGCCGCGGGCAGCGCGGTCTCGCGGTTGGCGACTTCGATCAGCGCATCCCCCAGATTCTCGATCTCGCCGGCGATCGTTTCCAGAAATCTGGCCCGTTCCCCGGCCGGCGTTCGCGCGTAGCTCGCAAAGGCCGCATCCGCGGCGCGAACCGCGTGGTCGATGGTCGCTTCGGCAACGGTCATCTTTCACTCCACGGCATTCTCAAGAGTCCCAATACCGTCGATGCTGATCCGAATCTCATCTCCATGATCCAGCGTGAAGGAGTCCGGCGGAACGATTCCGGTGCCGGTCATCAAAAAACATCCGTTGGGAAAACTGTTTTCGCGAAAGAGATACTCCACCAGCAGCTTGAAATCGCGCTTCATCGAGGCGAGCGTCGTGGTTCCGCAAAACGCTTCAACGCCTCCGCGGCGGATCTGAAGCTTGATTTCCGTCGATGGCGCCAGCGGCTCGGAACAAACCAGAATCGCCGGACCGAGCGCGCAGCTTCCGTCATAAATCTTGGCCTGCGGAAGATACAACGGATTTTCGCCCTCAATGTCACGCGAGCTCATGTCATTGCCGATGGTATATCCGAGAATTTTTCCCCGCGGCGAGATGAGCAGCGTCAATTCCGGCTCCGGGACGTTCCAGTTCGAATCGCGCCGGATGCGCACCTTGGCACCCGGCCCGGCGACGCGACTCGGCGTCGCCTTGAAGAACAACTCCGGACGCTCGGCGCTATAAACGCGGTCGTAAAAATCGCCGCCTCCGGAGCTTTTCGATTCCTCCATCCGCGCCGTCCTGCTGCGAAAATAGGTCACGCCGGCGGCCCACACCTCCTGGCTGTCGATGGGAGCGATCACCGCCGGGATCGCGGCGCGCGACGGGGCCGCATGCGCCGCTTGCAATAAATAGTCGCCCAAATCCTCGCGGCTGGTCGGATTTCCGGCGATCGAAAAATGGCGCGAATCGTGTTCCAGCATCCAGCCGCTGGTGGTCTTATAAATTTTCAATTCAGTTGACCCGGTTCCCGGCGATGTACACCGCCTGAATTGTCTCTGTATTTTTGATATTTTCCACCGGATTTCGCTCCAGCACGATCATATCGGCCCACTTTGACGGCTCGAGCGTACCGAGATCCTTGGCCTGCAAGAATTCCGCGCCGCTCCGGGTCGCCGCCACGATCACCTGCATCGGCGTCAGGCCCGCTTCCACCATCAATTGCATCTCCCATTGCTCGAAATATCCGGGAAAACGCCCCGGAGGACCGGTGTCGGTGCCGAACCCATAGTGCACACCGGCGTCGGCCAATGTTTTCAGGTTTCTTTTCGCCATCTCGAAAATCGGGCGGTAGCGTTCAAACTCCGGATCGTCGCGGATGGATTTCTGATATTTCGGATCGCGCAGCGTATTCACCACGTTTTGCGAAACGCCGCGCGTGAAAAACGGCGCCGCCGCGAACGGGGGCTGGCTGGCGTAGATGAACTGCGAGGCTTCCCGCGAAAGGGTCGCGGCCTGAAGCCATGTTCCGTGCTTCTTCATACTGTCGATCAGCGCCTGATCCACTGGTTTATCGCGGATATTGTGCGCCAGGCCGTTCACGCCCGCTTCCACCACTTGCCGGGCGTCTTCAAGATAAAAAATGTGCGCCGTCGCGCGCAGCCCGCGCCGGTGCGCGCCTTCGATGATCGCGCGGGCGATGTTGTACGGCATTTTGGTCTTGAACGTGCTCATGTGATCATCGAGCCAGAGCTTCACCAGGTCGACCTTTTCCGCGGCAAGCTCATCGAGCCGCGCCTCCACCTCCGCCACGGTCGCCACGGGCCGGTTCACGCCAGCCAATCCGCCGTACGATCCTTTGTAAACGAATCCTTCCCCGGCGGTGTATACGCGAGCCATCAATGGGCGGCCGGTACCGCGCTGTTCCTCGCGAATTTTAAAAATGAGGTTCTGGTCCGTGCCCATGCTGACGACGGTGGTGACGCCGTACATTGCGTACGTTTTTAGATTCTTTTCGATGTTTTCACGCGTGAAATACTTCGCATCCTGTGTCAGATCGATGGTATTGCCGACGTGCCCGTGCAGGTTGATGATGCCGGGCATAACGAATTTCCCGCCCAGGTCGATCGATTCCGCGCCGGCCGGTTTCTTCAGTCGCGACTCGGGCCCGACCCAGCCAATGCGGCCGCCATCGACGATCATTGCCTGCCTGGCGGCGGGCCCGCGTCCGGTTCCGTCGATTAGCGTGAAATTCTCGAAGACTTTCACTTCAGCGAAAAGCGAGCCGCCGAAAAACAGCGCGAGCGTTGCAAAGTCGCGGCAGAATCCAAGCATTTTCATCCTGTTTGGGAAGTATATATCAATCGCGCTCTCCGTCCCGGGCTCTCTAAGGCATTGAAACCGCTCCGCCGATCTAATTTTTTTATGCGTGCCATGGGGCTATTCGCGCTGCTTGCCTGCCAGGCAGCCTTTGCGCAACGCTTTAATTTCAAGCTTTACGGCGAAGAAGAGGGCCTGGCCAATCTGGCGGTTCAGGCCGTATTGCAGGATCGCGCGGGATTTTTGTGGGTCGGCACGCAAAACGGTTTATATCGATATGACGGCAGCCACTTCGCCCCTTTCGGAAAGGACGAAGGACTTCCCGCCGCGCGGATCGAGGCGCTGCATGAATCGATCGACGGCACGCTGTGGGCCGGAACGCAGAACGGGCTGGCGCGGCGGCGCGGCGGCTCCTTCGAAATCGTTCCGTTGAAAGTCGCCCGCGGCATCAACGGACGCGAGGGGATCGCCTCCGACGCCGCCGGACATCTTTATCTCGCCACCGAGCGCGGCCTGGCGATCGGCTCCATCGGCGGCGATCAGCCGTTCAGGCTGGTAGATCTGGCCGATGGCGCGGCCAGCGTCTACGTCGATTCCGGCGGTGCCGTATGGTTCGGATGCGGAGCCAAGCTTTGCCGCCTGAAAAATGGATCGGCGGCCGCGCAGCAGGGCCTGCCGCCGGAGCGCTGGGAGGCGATCCTGGGCGACCTCGAAGGCAATCTCTGGGTCCGCAGTGAAAAATCCCTTTACCTGCGCGCCGCGGGCTCGCAAAAATTCGAGCCGCGGCGCGGATTGCCGGAGGCGACCAACACCTACCCGACTCTGGCCATCGACCCGGCAGGCCGGCTCCTGGTTCCGACCTATCGCGGTCTGGCCCGGCAAACCAACAGCGGGTGGGAACTGATCGACGCGCAGCAGGGTCTGACCACCAACGATGTTTCCGCGGTGATGCAGGATCGCGAGGGATCGATCTGGCTGGGCCTGCTCGGATCGGGGCTGGCGCGCTGGCTCGGCTACAACGAATGGCAGAGCTGGGGGGAGCGCGAAGGCTTGAGCCGCGAGTCGATCTGGTCGATCGCGCGCGATGCGTCCGGCAGGCTCTGGGTGGGTACGCAATTCGGCTTGAACTACGCCGAAAATCGCCAGGGCCGGCTCGTCTGGCGCAAGCAGCCGGTCGAAGGCATGGAGATGATCCGCGCGCTCGCGCCGGCCCCCGATGGCTCGCTCTGGATCGGCGGATCGCCGGGAGGCTTGAGGTGGTTGAATCCGCGAACGGGCGAGAGCAGGTTCTATGGCGAGGCGGATGGGCTGAAAAGCTCCAATGTCCGCCACGTCATGCTCGACCGGTCCGGCGGCGTCTGGGTTTCGACTCGTGATGGTCTGTTCGTCCGCGAGCCGGGCGAAAAAAAATTCCGCGCGGCGCTCTCCGGCGAAACGTTTTATATGACTATGATGGATCGCGGCGGCGCGCTGTGGGCGGCGGGCGCGCGCGGCCTGGCGCGATTCTCCGGCGGCCAGTGGAAAAGATTCACCACCGGCAACGGCCTCAAATCCGACGTGGTGGCGCACCTTGCCGAAAATCCCGACGGCTCCCTCTGGATCAGCTATTACGACGCGTTCGGGCTCACGCGGATGCGCTTCGATCAGGGCCGGCTTTCGCTTGATCATTTCACCGCATCGTCGGGTCTGCGATCGGATAAATCGCTGTTTCTCGGTTTCGATGCGCGGGGATGGCTGTGGGCCGGCTCCGATCATGGCGTGGATGTGTTCGATCATGCGCACTGGCGGCATTACAGCCGATCGAATGGCCTGATCTGGGACGATTGCAACACCAACGCGTTTCTCGCCGAACCCGGCGGAAACGTGTGGATCGGCACCAGCCGCGGCGTTTCGCGATTCCTTCCGCTCGCCATGCCCGGCGGAAGCGTTCCGCCGCCGGTCGTATTTACCTCCGTCAAATTCGGCGATCAGACGGCCGATCCCGCGGCCGCGGCGCGGATCCCCTATCGCCGCAATTCGCTCGAAGTGAAATTCGCGGCGCTCACCTTCGTGCAGGAATCCGAGGTTCTGTTTCGGTATCGCCTGGGCCGGAACTGGATCGACACTACGCAGCGCGAGCTGAATTTTCCGCAGCTTCCCGCCGGGCAATACGTCCTGGAAGTGATGGCGCGCAACGCGCAGGGCCAGTGGAGCGCGCAACCGGCGCGGCTAAGTTTCGAAATCGAGGAACCCTGGTGGCTCACCTGGTGGTTTCGCCTGGCCGCGGCGGTGTTTGTCCTGATCACCGGCCGGCTGCTCTGGCAGCGCCGGACATACCGGCTCGAACTGGAGCGGTACAGACTCGAGACGGCCGTGGCCGCGCGCACGCACGAGCTGCTTCAGGAAAAACAACGCGTCCTCGAGGAAAAAGCGCGCGTCGAGCAGCAGAATCTCGAAATCGAGCGCCTGCTCAAGGAGGCGCAGCAGGCCAGCCGGTCAAAAAGCGAGTTTCTGGCGAATATGAGCCACGAAATTCGCACTCCCATGAACGGCGTCATCGGCATGACCGACCTGGTGCTTGCGACGCCGCTCACCGCCGAGCAGCGCGAATATTTAAAAACGGCGCGGCTTTCGGCCACATCGCTGCTGACCGTCCTCAACGATGTTCTCGATTTTTCGAAAATCGAAGCCGGACGGATGGAGCTCAATCCCATCGAATTTTCGCTGCGGCTCCTGCTGGAGGAGACCGCGAAAATTTTCACCGTCGCACTCGCCGAAAAAAACTTGCGGCTCGATATCGATTTCGACTCCGGCCTGCCGGAGCGCGTCATCGGAGATCCCGACCGCCTGCGCCAGGTGCTGCTCAACCTGATCGGCAACGCCATCAAATTCAGCTTCGCGGGCGGCGTGACCGTGCGCGTAGAGCGCGTTTCTCAAACCGCCGATCAGATTGTCGCGCGCATCGCGGTGCGCGACACCGGAATCGGCATCCCGCGCGAAAAGCAGCAGCTCATCTTCGAAGCGTTCCGCCAGGCCGACGGATCGACCACGCGCAAATTCGGCGGCACCGGGCTCGGTTTGTCGATTTCCAGCCGCCTGGTGGAGATCATGGGCGGATCTCTGGCGGTCGAAAGCGAGCCGGGGCAAGGCAGCACATTCCACTTCACCATCCGCCTGGGCGTCGCCCCCGAGCCCAGGCGCCAGCCTGAGCCCTGCGGGACGACCGACCTGGTCAGCCTGCGCAACATGATCGCCGCCGTGGACGAGTCCGCGCGGCCGTCCAGTTTGCATGTGCTGCTTGCCGAAGACAACCCGATCAATCAACGGGTCGCGATGCGGCTCCTTGAAAAGCGCGGCCACCGCGTCGCCCTGGCGGCGACCGGACGCGAGGCCCTCGACTGGTTCGACCGCGCGCGCTTCGACCTCATCCTGATGGATGTGCAGATGCCCGATATGGACGGAATCGAAGCGACGGCGTTAATCCGGGAACGCGAAAAACAGTCTGGCGGTTACACGCCGATCGTGGCCTTGACCGCGCACACCATGGCGGGCGATCGCGAACGCTGCCTTGCCGCGGGAATGGATGGATATATTCACAAGCCTATCGACGCCGCGAGTTTCTTGGAGCAGGTGGAAGCCGCTGCAAGTGAGTCGCGCGTCCGTCCTTGACAATGGATCGTATTCGCGGCTCGGCGAGCGGCAACGCGGGCAAGATGCCGGTAAGTCGAAGGAAGAAACGTTAACTCCGCGCCAAAATGAAGCCGAAAACGACTTGCGCCTGCACCAGGAATCATGGCACACTGAGGGCGTAGTTTTGCGGAAAGAAGGCATCTTCTGTATCGTAACGTCTGGTGCGCTCGACGCTCCGGATAGGTCCGGACCTGCCCCGAATCACCGTTTCTCAAAACTCCAGAAGGATTGTAAATGAAGAATATTTTTGTTGGGAATTTGGCCTTCGGCACAACCGAAGACTCCGTTCGAGCTCTGTTTGAGCCGTACGGCACGATCGAACGCGTAAACATTATTACGGATCGCGACACCGGGCAGTCACGCGGTTTCGGATTCGTGGAGATGAGCGGAAACGCGGAGGCGCAACGCGCAATAGAAGAGCTCGACGGCAGGGAGTTTGAGGGACGGCCGCTGAAAGTCAACGAAGCTCGCCCGAAAGAGAGCCGTGGTGGAGGATTTGGCGGCGGCGGAAACCGCGGCGGCGGCCGCGGCGGCAAGCGCTGGTAACACGTATAAACTACAAGTAATTAATATCGGCCCTCCAGAACTTACCATGGATCTGGAGGGCCGTTTCTCCATCTGCTCAGCCACTTAAAGGAAGGTCCCGCACTTGCATTCCACAACTGCGAGGACCATGACCACCCAAAGCTTTGAGAACCTCGATTTCAGCATCCTGGTGGAGCAAGACAATCATCTGGCCTATCTCCAGCAGTGGGATGATGGCGTCTGGAGCGAGCCGCACCGTTTTACGCTTCCTCTTTCCCCCGAGAAATTGGCCCGGACGCCGATCCTGGCGCAGGCGCTGAAGAGTTTCCGCCGCGATCCGCAAATCCAAGAACTTCGCCAAGCCCTCACGCACGGCGCATGGAGCGACGACACCGCGGAAAAGGCGGGTCCTCTGGCGCGTTTCTGGGCCGCCATCCAGGCATCGTTCCGCCAGCGGGCAAGACAAATCGGCTGAAACTTGTTTTCAAGCCCCGCGCGGTGATATTCTCTCTTTGGCCTGCTTACCCCGGCATAAATGCCGGGGCTTGTTATAAATAATTGAAGGAGAGCCTCATGAAATTGTCACTGCTCGCGCTTGCTCTGGCCGGCGCTGCGGCCTTTGCTCAATCCAGGGAACCGCTGGTGGATTTCGAGATGATGACCGCCCAGGAGGTTAAAGCGGCCATCGATTCGGGCAAGACCACGGCGATCGTGTATAACGGCGGCACAGAGTATCGCGGTCCGCAAAACGTAAACGGCGGCCACACTTTGATCGCGCGCGAGACCGCGCATCGCATCGCCGAAAAATTAGGGAATGCGATTGTCGCTCCGACGCTCGCCTATTCGGTGAACGATCAGCGCGACAAAATGCTGCCGGGCACGATCGGATTGACGCCCGAACTTTTCGCCGCGATCAATGAGCGTATCGCCGAACAGCTTCTGGCGATCGGATTCAAGAATGTGGTGCTGATGGGCGATCATGGCGGCGGGCAGAAGGAACTGGCGGAAGTGGCCACGAAGCTGGATGCGAAATATTCGCCGCAAGGCATGCGGGTGGTGTTCTGCGATCAGGTGTACGCGGGCACGAAGGAGCATCCCGGCGCGCAGCCGACGTTTGAAAAATGGCTCGCCGACAACGGCTATCCTTCCGGCGGTCACGGCGCCATTTCCGATACCTCGGAGATGATTTATCTCGGCCAGGATAAGGGATGGGTGCGGATGGACAAGCTGCCGACGGCGGTCGGCGATCCGGTCGGCAAGCGTGATCCGAATACGCCGCGGGTGCACAACGGCATCACCGGCGACGCGCGCCGCGCCAGCGCCGAACTGGGCAAGAAGTTTATCGACATGAAGGTCGATTACGCGGTGCGGGAGATCAACGAGCTGCTGGCGTCTAAACCGGCTGGCGCCGCGAATTAAACGGGCGTCAGCCCTTGCTGATGTCGCGATGGGTTTCCTTGACGCGAAATCCCGCTCCGGCGAGCCTTTTGCGGATCTCGTTGGCGATCAGCACGCTGCGATGATGCCCTCCGGTGCAGCCGAAGGCGATCGTCAGATAGCTCTTGCCTTCCTCGATGTAATGCGGGATGAGATAAATCAATAGATCGGAAATTCTGGCGATAAATTCCATGGTCTGCGGAAAGGACCGGATATACCGGGCCACGCTCGGATGCTTTCCGCTTAATTTCTTAAACTCGGGAATGTAATTCGGATTCGGCAGAAAACGCACGTCGAAGACCAGGTCGCTATCGGCCGGCACGCCATAGCGATAACCGAAGCTGGTCACCTGCACCAGAACCTTGGCTTGCGGCGAATTTTCGCGGAAGGTTTTGTGGATGGTTTCCCGCAGTTCATGAACGTTGAATTTGCTGGTATTGATGATCGGATCGGCCAGCTTGCGGATGGGCGCCAGGCGCTCCCGCTCCCGCCGGATGCTCTGCGCCACGGTATCGTCGGTGCCGAGCGGATGCGGGCGGCGCGTTTCGCTAAACCGCCGGATCAGCGCCGCGTCGTCGGCTTCGAGGAATAAAAGACGCGTCGGCACGCGCTGCCGGATGCGCTTGTACAGCGCCGGAAAGCGGTCGAGCGACGCGCCTTCGCGAATATCCACCACCAGCGCCGCCCGCCGGATTTTGTGCGACTCCCGCGCCAGCTCGGCGAATTTCGGAATCAAATCCAGCGGAAGATTATCGACGGAGTAGTAGCCGAGATCTTCGAATGCCTTGAGTACCGTGCCTTTGCCCGAACCGCTCAAGCCGGTGATAATCACCAGCTCTGTCGACGGGCGCCGCGAAACCGGCGGTGCCGAGCCATTGCGGGCGGTGGAAGGACGCGGCATGTGGTCGATTCTATCAGGTCCGGCCTGGGCCAGCCGTTGATTCACACTGCGCGTCAAAGCGCGATTGTTTAGCTACACCCGCTCGTCCCGCCGCAGTTCTCGCACTTGTAGCAGGAGCCGTTGCGGGTCATCAGGCCGCCGCACTCCGAGCATGTCGGCGCATCGGCCGCTACCGGCGGGAACGGCAGCGCCTGCTGCGGGCTCGGCTCGGTGACCTGGAGCTTGGGCGCGTCGCCCGCTTCTCCCACCGCGTACTCCGGACCCAGGAATCGGACGCCGAGCCAGCGAAAAATGTAATCCATGATCGATTTTGCGTAAGGAACCGTGGGATTCCCGGTCCATCCGCTCGGCTCAAATCGTACATGGCTGAACTTATCCACCAGCAGCTTCAGCGGCACGCCATATTGCAGCGCCAAACTGATCGCGGTGGCGAAGGAATCCATCAGCCCCGAAATCGTGGAGCCTTCCTTGGCCATGCGGATGAACAACTCCCCCGGCGAGCCATCGTCATACAGGCCCACGGTAATGTAACCTTCATGTCCGGCGATCGAAAACTTGTGGGTGATCGAAGGCCGCTCATCGGGCAGCTTTCTTCGCACCGGCCGGTACACGATTTTTTCTTCCACCTTCGTCGCCGTCATGGACGCCGGCTCCTTGGCTCCCTTTGCCGTTCCACTTGAAAGCGGCTGCACGCGCTTTGAATTATCCCGATAAATCGCCACCGCCTTCAAGCCGAGCTTCCAGCTCTCGATGTAGGCGTTCATGACATCCTCGACCGTCGACTCTTCCGGCATGTTGATGGTCTTGGAAATCGCACCGGAAATGAACGGCTGCACGGCGGACATCATCCGCACGTGACCCATGTAGTGAATCGACCGGCTGCCGTTCTGCGGGCGGAAGCTGCAATCGAACACGGGCAGGTGCTCCTCGCGCAGGTACGGCGCGCCCTCAATCGTGCCGGTGGAATCGATGTGATCGACGATTTTATTGACCTGGTCCGGCGTGTAGCCGAGCTTGAGCAGCGCGGATGGGACCGTATTGTTCACGATCTTGATTACGCCGCCGCCGACCAGCTTTTTGTACTTCACCAGCGCCAGATCCGGCTCGATTCCGGTCGTATCGCAGTCCATCATGAAGCCGATGGTTCCGGTCGGCGCAATCACCGTCGTCTGCGCGTTGCGGAAACCGGCCCTGCGCCCGAGCTCGTAGGCTTCCTCCCAGCATTTGCGCGCGTTTTCATACAGCGCCTGCGGAACGCGCCGGCTGTCGATCCGCGAGGTGTGGTCGCGATGCATCCGGATCACGTCCAGGAATGGCTCCTCGTTCACGGCGTAGCCGGGGCACGGGCCGGTCGCTTCGTCGGCGATGCGAGCGCTGGTCAGATACGCCTGCCCGCACATGATGGCGGTCAGCGCCGCGGCCCAATCGCGGCCCTCGTCGCTGTCGTAGGGAATGCCCATCGACATCAGCAGCGCGCCCAGGTTCGCGTAGCCCAGGCCGAGCGGCCGGAAATCGTGCGAATTTTTCGCGATCTTTTCGGTCGGATACGCGGCGTTATCGACGATAATCTCCTGCGCCAGGATCACCGTATCCACCGCGCGGCGATACGCCTCGACGTCAAACTGCCCGTCGGCTCCGACAAACTTCATCAGATTCAGCGACGCCAAATTGCACGCCGAATCGTCCAAAAACATGTATTCCGAGCACGGATTTGATGCATTAATGCGCGCCGTGTTCTTCGACGTATGCCAACGGTTGATGGTGGTGTCGAACTGCATGCCGGGATCGCCGCACTGATGCGTCGCTTCGGCGATCTGGCGCATCAGATCGCGGGCCATGTAGCGGTCTTTTTTCTCGCCGGTGAGCCGCGTCGTCGTCCACCATTCATCGTCGCGGATCACCGCTTCCATGAAATCGTCGGTCGCGCGAACGCTGTTATTGGCGTTTTGAAAGAAAATCGAGCTGTACGCCTCGCCGTCGAGCGAGGAATCGTAGCCGGCGTCGATCAGCGTGTGCGCTTTTTTCTCTTCCTTGGCCTTGCACCAGATGAATTTTTCGATGTCGGGATGATCCGCGTTCAGGATTACCATCTTGGCCGCGCGCCGCGTTTTGCCGCCGCTTTTGATCACGCCGGCGAACGCGTCAAAGCCCTTCATGAAACTCAGCGGACCCGAAGCCCGGCCGCCGCCCGAAAGCAATCCCTCTTCCTCGCGCAGCGTTGAAAGATTAGTCCCCGTGCCCGAGCCCCACTTGAACAGCATTCCTTCCGTCTTCACTAAATCGAGAATCGATTCGAGCGTATCGCCCACCGAGTTAATGAAGCAGGCCGAGCACTGCGGCCGGTTCTCCCCCTTTTGCAGTCTCTTCACCATCGCCGACGCTTCATCGAAATACCATCCATAGCCGCGGGCTTCCTTAACCCCGACATTGAACCAGACCGGCGAATTGAAGCTGGCCTTTTGCGTCAGCATCAGATGCGCGAGCTCGTCGCGAAAGTTGGCGGCATCCTCCGGCGCGCGAAAGTAGCGCTGCTCGGTGCCCCATCCGGCGATGGTGTCCACCACGCGGTGCACCAGTTGCCGGACGCTCGTCTCGCGGTCGGGCGCGCCGATTTTCCCGTAGAAATATTTGCTGACCACGATATTGGTGGCAGTCTGGGACCACTCCGCCGGGATTTCGACATCGCGCTGCTCGAAAATCACCGCGCCTCTATCGTTACCGATGGAGGCCGTTCTCAGTTCCCACTTGACGGCGTCGTATGGCGTCTTGCCAGGTTCCAGCCGAGCCGTGAAATAACGCTCGAACTTCACGCCAACTCGTTCAGAAACCGGTACTTGGCGAAACTTTTCCTTGCTCTTCATTGCCGCGCCCACGCCTGATTGTCCCATGAATTGCCTTTCTTGATCTGTCAAAGGATCGAAGCGGAACTCTTCTTGTCCGCTTCAACCGCTGTGGGCAATGATGCCCCAATATATAGTGGTTCGTCAAGAACTTTATCTATATACCGTGCATAAGTTTGCAAATTTCATTTTAGCGCGCTTTGGAGCGTCCACGGAGCTTCCGCTTCCGCTTCCGCTTCCGCATCCCTGCCCGGATGAGAATCCGCTCTGCGCTGCTATTGCTGGACGACTTCGATTGCTACCGGCGGCAGCTTCCTGCGCCCGATGCGCAACTCCAGCGATCGAACGCCGGCTCCGACCGTTTCCGGCAGCCGGCAATTCACCTCAAACCGCTGCGGCCGGGGATCGGTGCAGAAATATTCGAGATCGGTCACCGGCAGCCCGTCCACCAGGACCTCGATCTCGTGCGGCCGCTGAATCTCCTCGAGCACCATTTTTATATGCCGCGTTTCAATCCGACGATCGGCCACCAGGTTGACGCCGTCGGTGATCATCCGGATCCGCGGCACGGATGGCCCCGGCGGGATCACGCGCAACGTCGCCGGCGGGGAAATTTTTTGCCCCAGCCATAAAATCTCCACCGGCAGCAATCCGGTCGCTTCGAGCTCCGGCAGAATCACATTAATCTGCTGGAGCCCGGCGCGGTCCGGCGGCCCGATATAACAGACGGTTCCAAACGAGCTCCCCACCGTCACCTGCAAATGATGCAGGCCCGCGTCTGGCGGCAGATTTTCCACCCAAATCGAAATGGAAGCGAAGCGCCCCCGCGATGGCGCCACCGGCTCCGAACTGTTCGCATTGGTGATGCGGCGGATCGCGATGGTCGCCTCGACTTTCCGGCCCTCCTGGGCGGCCATCCATCCGGCGGGCTGTTTGCGCCAGGTGGTCCACATATACTGCGTGCCGGCGCCTTCAAGCGCGAGCACCTGAAAATCGTGGAGGCGCGCGAATTCCATCAGTTCCATGGACGAAAACCGCGCCCCCGCCCAGGTGTCGAACTCCACGCCGGCGCGCGGCAGACCATTGAACTGCAATCGCGCCAGCGCGCCGGTTTTCATCACGCGATGTGTCTCGCGCAGATATTCGAAAACCACTTCGCGGGACGGAATATGCTGGAAAACGGCGTAGGAATAGACAAAATCGAACATCTCGGCCTCATACATGCCGAGGCTCGATCCGTCGCCGACGCGCGGATACGCATTGGCGATGTCGCCCAGCTTCTGGCACGCGCGGGCGATCATCTCATCCGATACATCGACACCGTGAATTTCAAGAAAATGCCGGCTCATGGGGCGCATCAGCCGTCCCGGGCCGCAGCCGATTTCAAGCGCTTTCCAGGCGCCTCGTTTTTCGAGCGGAACGCGTTTCAGCTCCCATTCCAGACCGTTGATCACCTCCGTGGCGGTGGCGAAGAACTCGGCGTCGTCCGAATCGCGGCGGCCGAAGGCGACGTAATAGCCGGCGTCCTCGCGAGCGCGCGCGTTCCAATCCTCGCGCATCCGGGTGGAGATGTTGTCGGCCATGTTCCTCGCGCTGCTGACCTCCTGCAACTCTACTTCCGGCTGGAGTACTTATTCAGGTTTGCCTCGAGCGCGGCAGCCGCGGCGGGAGGCGCGATGCTGCCGGTAAGAATTTCGCGATTGGTCACATCGCGCCCGTACAGCTCCTTGTTCCAATCCTCGTCGGGACGCAGCGTCGCGCCCTGCAAGGAGATTCCCGCAAACAGGCCCTTGGCGCGCGACCAGGTGAGAATCTCCGCCGTCATGGCGGCGTCGGTTTGCGCCTGCGCTTCCCGGCCAACCGGTCCGGCGGCGGCGGAGGCATCGCCGCCCAGAGTGAATTTCGTCGAAAGCAGACGGTTCATCCCCGAATCGTTCATCACCAGCATGAACAAGTCGGTAGAAGTTCCGCCGATCTGGAAGCCGAAGCTGCCGCCTTCCACGCGAACCGATGCCGGCGCGGTCCAGCCGACGCCGTCGTTTTTCCGGCACGCCACGAATCCCTTGCCGTACTTTCCGCCGACGATGAAAGCTCCCGTCTTCAATCCAGGGATGATGACGATGCAGTGCGCCTTATTCAGAAGGTCCTGGGGAATCGTCTTGTCTGGCACGTCCATCACTTCCTTGAACGCCTGCGCGGCCGCCTGAAGGCGTTTGCCGGCGTCGGTTTCCGCGCAGGCCAGCATCGCCGCGGCCGAAAAAAGAGCAAGCAGTCTAACGGTCATTCAAATTCCTCCAAGATCCGATGATACAAAACGAAGCGTATCATTCGTATTAACATCACCTAAGGAGCGCACGGCGCCTCGCGCGTTGTTCGCTGATGAAACGATGCCCTACAGTACTGGAACGTTACTCGACGGCAAGGTCGCTGTGGTGACCGGCGGCGGCACCGGAATTGGACGCGCCATCTCGACCCTATTCGCCTCGGAAGGCGCGCGGGTCGTCGTCAATTACAGCCGGTCGAAGCAGGAGGCCGAGGATACTGCCGCTGAAATTCAATCCAAGGGAGGCGCCGCGATCGCCGTTCAGGCAGACATCAGCAGGCAGCCCGATGCCGATGCGCTGATGAACGCGGCCGCCTCCCGTTTCGGACGCCTCGATTATCTGATCAACAACGCCGGTTGGTCCAAGCGCGTCCCGCATGAAAAATTCGAAGAGCTGACCGATGAAATTTGGGATCGCGTGTTCGCCATCAATCTGCGTGGCGCGTTTTATTGCGTGCGCGCCGCGGCGCCGCTGCTCAAGAAACAGAGCGGTTCGGCCATCGTCAATATCGCCTCGGTCGCCGCGCTGCTGGGACAGGGAAGTTCGATGGCATACGCGGCATCGAAGGGCGGCATGGTCACGTTGACCAAGTCGCTGGCGCGCGCGCTCGCTCCCGCTGTCCGCGTCAACGCGGTGCTGCCGGGCTTCGTACGCACGCGCTTCGCCGACTGGCCGCAATCGGCCTTCGATGAAGCGGAAAAGATCACGCCGCTGCGGCGTCTGGCGACCGTTGAAGATGTCGCGCAGGCCACTTTGTTTTTTGCGGCGCATGCGCTCGGCACCACCGGCGAAACGCTGGTGATCGATGGCGGGGCAACCACCCTCGGTCCCAGCACGTCGGAGTTCGCGCCACCGAAGATCTGATTCGAGGATCCTTTTTTGGATCACCGCTCGCCGCTGCCCATGGTCGCGGTTCGGGGAGCGGCAGACTGAATCGCGACCCGAAGGAAGCGGCAAGAGCCGCTCGTGCCGGAAAACATGAAAACCAACAAACAATGGCGCCTGGTTGCGCGGCCCGTGGGACTCTTCCAGGAGTCCGATTTTACCTGGCGCGAGGAGCCCGTGCCCGAAATTCCCGATGGCTCCGTGCTCGTCCGCGTGATCTATCTTTCGCTGGACCCGACTCACAAGGTCTGGGCCACGGTGGATTCTTATCTTCCCGCCGTTCCGCTGGGCGAGGTGATGCGCGGCGGCGGAATCGGCGTGGTTGAGGAATCGCGCCATCCATCGTTTGCGCCGGGCGATCTCGTGCAAGGAATGTTCGGATGGCAGCTTTATGCCGCCGTTCCCGCGCACGCGGTCAACAAGCTGCCGAAAGGGATTCCGCTCGGCGCCTTCATGGGCGTGCTGGGGCACATCGGGTTGACCGCTTATTTTGGCCTGCTTGACGTCGGTCAAGCGAAGGAAGGCGACACGCTGGTGGTTTCCGCCGCCGCTGGAGCGGTGGGATCGCTGGTCGGCCAGATCGGAAAAATTAAAGGATGCCGCGTCGTCGGCATTGCGGGCAGCGACGAGAAATGCCGCTGGATTCGCGACGAACTCGGCTTCGACGCGGCGATCAATTATCGCGCGGAAAACGTTGCCGGCGCGCTCAAGCGGGAATGCCCGCAAGGCATCGATATTTATTTCGATAACGTCGGCGGGGAAATTCTCGAAGCCGCGCTGGGCTGGCTGAAGCTGCACGCCCGCATTCCCATGTGCGGCGCGATTTCGCAGTACACCGCGGCGGAGATGCGCGGCCCGCGCAACTTATCCAACCTGATTTCGCGCCGCGCGAAAATCGAGGGATTTCTGGTCAGCGATTATATGCCGCGAGCCGGGGAGGCGATTCCGAAGCTTCTGGAATGGATGAAATCCGGCCGCCTGAAATTCCGCCTCGACGTCGTCGAGGGGCTGGAGCAGGCGCCGCGCGCGGTGAATCGGTTATTTGAAGGAACCAACACCGGCAAGCTGGTGGTGAGGGTTTCCAGCGAGCCGTAAGCCGGCGGCACACCGCAGCCCTGCGCGCCTTCGCCGCCGCGCCCTACGGTTTCGCGGGACCGTACAAAATCCGGCCGGGACGCGCATCGGTCAGCTTTCCCTGGTCGATCACGATTTTTCCGTTCACGATGACGTATTTCACGCCAACCGCGTAAGA